>OIYO01000614.1_pt1 | contig 27113 bp, 29 predicted proteins | sample 1588191 | NCBI WGS metagenome assembly OIYO01 (sample SAMN03283275) | human gut metagenome | biome: human-associated habitat; material: feces | host: Homo sapiens | place: Peru | collected 2012 | reverse complement strand
GGGAAGGTGGTGTTGATATACACCTTGTGGGTGGTGGGGATGGCATCCAGCATTTGCTGCAGCGCGTCCAGATCCGCCAGCGGCTCGCCGCCGGTGAACACAAAATCACACCGGGGCGTGATGGCGTCCAGTGTGCGGATGGAGTCGATGATCTTTTCCAGCGAAAAGCCGGTGCAGTCGGCATATTCCTGCTTATTGATACAGAAGGGGCAGTGGTTCTGGCAGTCATAGGGGACGAACACGGTGACTGTGGCGCCGCCTTCACGGGTCTTGTAAGGGTGAGTCATGTATGAGCAAAACCTTTCCGTGTGAATATTCTTCAATATTTTATACCGATGCGACAAGAAATGCAAGAAAAAAAGCAAAAAATCGGTTGTTTAGTTATTCACAAACCCAACTGCGCCTTTTTCGTTGACAGAAGCGGTCTTTTGCGGTAAATTGTTGATAAAGGACAGGCGAAAGGAGCGGTCAGACATGAAGATCCGAAACGAATTGCTCTCGCAGGTGCGCAGCTATGCCGGGCATACGCCCCACGCGGCGGCGGATACGCTGGACTGCTCGCTGGGCGTGAATCCCTACGGCTTTCCGCCTGTGGTGAAGGAGGCCTTTGCCGCCTTTGACCCGGAGCGCTTCTATCACTATCCCCACTCCGACGCACCCCAAAAGGCCATCGTGGACTACTGGGCGGACTATGCCTTCATCGAGCCGGAGAACATCGTCCTCACCGACGGCAGCGTGTCGGCCCTGTATCTCCTGTGCAACATTCTGGCCAAAAAGGGCTGGTTTACGCCGCCCTTCCAGACCGAGGAAGAGCTGCGCGGCACGCTGGGCAGCGGCAAAAAGACCAAGCGCGCAAAGCGCTCCAAGAATGTGAAAGAGGTGGCCTGAAATGAGTGACAAGCTGCTGGAAGTCAAAAACCTGAGCGTTGAATACGATACCGAAATTTCTACCGTCTATGCCGTCAACGGTCTGGACCTTGACCTGAACTACGGCGAGACGCTGGGTCTGGTGGGCGAGACCGGCGCCGGCAAGACCACCACCGCCCTGAGCATCATCCAGCTTCTGCCGGAGGGCATCGGCTTCGTGACCGATGGCTCCATCAAGCTGGACGGTGTGGATATGCTGAACACCTCCGAGGAAAAGATCCGTGCCATGCGCGGCAGCGTGGTGTCGATGATCTTCCAAGACCCGATGTCCGCGCTGAACCCGGTCATGACCGTGGGTGCGCAAATTATGGAGGTTCTGAAAATTCATCATCCCGAGCAGAGCACCGCGCAGCTGGAAGCCCGCGTGGACGAGATGATGGAGCTGGTGGGCATCCCCGCCAAGCGCAAAGTCGAATATCCCCATCAGTTCTCCGGCGGCATGAAGCAGCGCATCGTCATCGCCATCGCTCTGGCCTGTGAGCCGAAGCTGATCTTGGCCGACGAGCCGACCACCGCACTGGACGTGACCATTCAGGCGCAGATGCTGGGCCTGATCAACGAGCTGCAGAAGCGGCTGAACACGGCCATGATCTTGATTACTCATGACTTGGGCGTTGTGGCGCAGACCTGCGAAAAGGTCATGGTCATGTACGCCGGTGAGGCCATCGAGTACGGCACGGCGCAGGATATCTTCGAGACGACCCAGCGCCACCCCTACACGCAGGGCCTGTTCAACGCCATCCCCAAGCTGGACGAGAACACCAAGCGTCTGGAAGCCATTGAGGGCATGATGGCAGACCCCACCCAGAAAATTGAGGGATGCCGCTTTGCGGACCGCTGCAAGTACGCCACGGCGGCCTGCAAAAAGGCCCAGAAGATGCGTGAGGTCACGCCGGGGCACTTCATCCGCTGCTGCCGGTTCGATCCGCCGCAGTCCAACACCTGAGCCGGGAGGAAATGACGATGGAAGAAAAGATTTTGGTCGAAGCCAAGAACCTCAAAAAATATTTCAAGGTCGGCGCGAACAGCCAGCTCCACGCGGTGGACGGCGTCAACTTCAAGATCAAAAAGGGCACGACGCTGGGCGTCGTGGGCGAGTCTGGCTGCGGAAAATCCACGCTGGGCCGTCTGCTGCTGCGGCTCTATGATGTCACCGACGGCCAGATCATCTACGACGGCACGGACATCACCAAGCTCAACGCCAAGGAGATCAAGCCCATCCGCGCCCGGATGCAGATGATCTTTCAGGACCCGTCCGGTTCGCTGGACCCCCGCAAGAGCGTGAAAGAACTCATCGGCGAACCGCTGAAAATTTATAAGGCGTGCAAGACCCGCGACGAGTACGACGCCCGCATTTCCGAGATCATGAAAACCGTCGGTCTGGACGAGCGTTATGCCGAGAGCTTCAGCCACGAGCTGGACGGCGGCCGCCGTCAGCGCATCGGCATTGGCCGCGCGCTGGCCATGGACCCGGAGTTCATCATCTGCGATGAGCCGGTCTCTGCACTGGACGTGTCCATTCAGGCGCAGATCCTGAACTTGCTGATGGACCTGCAGGACGAGAAAAAGCTGACCTATGTGTTCATCACCCACGACCTGAGCGTCGTCAAGCACATCAGCCACGAGATCATGGTCATGTATCTGGGCCAGTGCGTGGAGTACGCCAAGACCGACGACCTGTTCAAGAACCCGCTCCACCCCTACACCAAGGGTCTGCTGGACGCGGTCCCCATCCCCAGCCTGAAGGCCAAGAAGCTTTCCACGCAGGTCATGCGCGGCGAGCTGACCAGCCCCGTGGACCCGGCTCCCGGCTGCCGTTTTGCAGCCCGCTGCCCCTATGCGACGGATGCTTGCCGCGGCAAGGACATCCCGCTGAAGGAGGTCGAACCCGGCCACTTTGTCAGCTGCACACGCTTTTGAGAGACCAGAAAGGCGGAAATCGATATGACCGAAGAAGAAAAGAAGGCTGCTGCGGAACAAAAGCAGCGTGAGATGGAACAGATGATGCAGCAAGGTGTCGAGAACTACCGGCAGGAATATGCCGGCGTGCCCTACGACGGCCCGGAATACGAACACACCCGGGAAGAACTCATGCTGCCCATGTCTGACGGCGTGAAGCTCTACACTGAAATTTTCAAGCCCAAGGGGCTGGAACAGTTCCCGGTGCTCATCCAGCGCAGCTGCTATCCCAACCAGCAGGTGCTGTATGAGATCAGTGGCGCAGAACTGACCCGGCGGGGCTATGGCTATGTGGTCCAGACCTGCCGCGGCACGGGCAGGAGCGAGGGACATTGGGAACCCAACGTCAACGAGCGCCCGGATGGCCGCGACACCCTGAACTGGCTCAACGATCAGCCTTGGGCCGAGAGCATCGGCTACTTCGGGGCCAGCTATCTGGCCTTGACCGGCTGGGCCATTGCGGACATCGTGCCGCCCAAGGTGAAAGGCATGATGCTGACCGTCTACGGGACGGACCGCTTCACATCGGCCTACGAAAAGGGCCTGTTCCGCCACGATGTGCTCACCGGCTGGGCCATGCAGAATGCGGGCCACCCGGTCACGGCAGACTATCTGGACAGCTGCCGCTTCCGTCCCCACGACAAGGTGGACGAAGCCCTGTGGGGCGGGAAACTGGACTGGTATCAGGACTGGATCCACGCCACCCACCGCTCGGACGCCTACTGGCAGCAGGGCTGGTGGAAGCTGCTGGCCGATGTGCCCGGAAACACCAAAGTGCCCGTGTACATCATCGATGCGTGGTACGACCACCACTTCGGCAGCGCCATCAACACCTATGCATCCCTGAACCCGGAGACGAAAGCCCACAGCTGGCTGGATATCGGCTGCTGGAACCATATGTCCCAGCCCTGCATCGCGTGGGGCGAGCAACACCATCTGGAAAACGGCGACATCCATCGGATGCTCGAGTGGTTCGACTTGCTGCTGAAGCAGAAAAAGCAGCCGGAAAAGCGGGTCCGCACCTATGTGATGCGGGAGGACTGCTGGAAAACGCTGGACGCTTGGCCCGTACCCGTGAGCCGCACCGAAAGGTGCTATCTGGGCGAACACACCCTGAACGCAGCCCCCGCAGAAGGGGAGCGCTGCTTCGACTTCGACCCGGAAGACCCCGTGCCCAGCCATGGCGCGGAAAGCGTCCTGACCACCATCACCGAGGCGGGCAGTCTGCTGCAGCCGGAGCCGGACTACCGGCCCGATGTCGTCAGCTTCGTCAGTGCACCGCTGGAAAAGGCGCTGCCCATCTGCGGACAGATCAAGGTGCATCTGAATGTTTCCACCGATGTGGACGACACCGCTTTCACGGCAAAGCTGATGGAGGTGTTCCCGGACGGCAAAGCCTACAACATCCGGGGCGGCATCACGACCATCGCGGCAGACCTGCCCGAAGGCAAGACCTACACCCCCGGTCAGGCGGCGGACGTCTGCATTGACCTGTGGGATATGAACTGGACCGTGCAGCCCGGGAGCCGTCTGCGGCTGGATGTGTCCTCGTCGGATTTCCCGCAGTATGCCGTTCACAGCAACTATGCGGGCATCTGGTCCGAACAGGGCAAGACCCGCATCGCCCACCAGAAGATCCTGCTGGGGGAGGGCAGCTTTGTGGAGCTGCCCCTGCACGAGGACTGAGAGAAAGGAATCAAGACCATGACGGAACAGGAACGAAACACCCTTCTGAACGAGCTGCGGCAGCAGGAGGGCCAGCGGGAAAAACAGATCAAGCGGGAGCGGTTCCGCCGCCTGAACCCCTACGCCAAAAAGGGTGCGGTGGTGTTTGCCGGTTCCAGTTTGATGGAGCAGTTCCCGGTATATGAGTTTTTGCAGGACGACGACCTGCACTGTACCCTGTACAACCGGGGCATCGGCGGCTTTACCACCACCGAACTGCTGGAAGCGCTGGACGAGTGCATCTTCGAGCTTCAGCCCGCCCACCTGTTCCTGAACATCGGCACGAACGACCTGAACGGCCCGGACTACGACCGCACCGCCATGCTGGGCCGGTATGAGGAGATCCTCCAAAAAATCAAGGATCGGCTGCCGGGAACGAAACTCTATCTGCTGGCCTATTATCCCGTGAACCCTACCGTGGCCGAGGACCCGGGCCTGATCGAGTGCTTCCGCTGGCGCACCAACGAACGCATTCGGGAAGCCAGCGCCGGAGTGCAGGAACTGGCGCAGAAATACGGAGCAGAGTTCCTCGACTTGAACAAAGACCTGTACGACGCCGAGGGCAACCTGAAAGCCGAGTACACCATTGAGGGAATGCACATGTATGCCAACGGCTACCGCCCGGTCATGGATGCGCTGCTCCCGCTGCTGCGCAAGATCGGCAAGGAGCAGGGAGAGGCGGCATGACGGAGGTTTTCGGAGTCGTTCTGGGACAGATTCTGCTGATGTTCCTCTACCTCATCATCGGATTCGTCCTTCACCGCGTAGGACTCATCACGAAAGAGGGAAGCAAGGCGCTGGCCCATCTGCTGCTCTATTGTGTATTGCCCTGCGTTGTGTTAAAATCGTTTTGTATCGAGTATTCGGCGCAGGGCGCTGTGGAGCTGGCCGTCAGCATTGCGGCGGGAGCCGGCGTGCTGCTGCTGTCCATGGCAGTGGCGTGGTTCTTTTTCCGGAAGGACCCTATGGCCCAGATCGGCGTGGCATTCTCCAACGCGGGCTTTATGGGCTTCCCGCTGGTCACGGCGGTGCTGGGCGGCGATGCCGTGTTCTATGCGGCGGGCTTTGTGGCCCTGCTGAATGCCCTGCAATGGACCTACGGTCAGACGAAGCTTTCCGGCGACAAAAAGTATATCCAGCTGGGTGCAGTCCTGAAAAATCCGCTGGTGCTCTCGCTGCTGGCGGGCGTGGTGATCTACTTCTGCCGCGTCCCCGTGCCGCAGTTCTTCCGCAGCCCGATGGCAGCCATCGCGGGCATGAACGCTCCGCTGGCGATGATCGTGCTGGGCGTCTATCTGGCCCAGACTGACCTGAAAGCCATCTTTACCCGCCCGCGGCTCTATGCACTTTCGGCGGTGCGGCTGGTGGTGATCCCGCTGCTGACCATTGCCTGTCTGCTGCTCCTGCCCGCAGGGTGGAAGAAGATCGGCGCGGTGCTGGTCATCGTGAACGCGGCCCCCATCGGAAGCAACATTGCTGTGTATGCCCAGCGGCTGGGGCTGGATTCCGCCTATGCCGTGCAGATGGTCTGCCTGAGCACCCTGCTCTCGCTGGTGACCCTGCCGGTGGTGCTCAGCCTTGCCGCGATGGTGGGCTTTGCCTGAACACAGAACAACAGAAAGCAGGAGACAAGATGAAACAGTATCTTTTGATCGACATCGGCGGGACCTTCATCAAGTACAGTCTTGCCGATGAACATGCTCAGAAAATTTCCGGTAGCAAGGTCCCAACGCCGCTGACGAACATGGACGACCTTCTGGCGGCCATCGAAGGCTTTGCCGCCCCGCTGAAGGGTCAGTTCGAGGGCTGCGCCATCTCCATGCCGGGGCGCATCGACACCAAACACGGCATTGCCCACACCGGCGGGATGCTGAGCGCCTTCATGTGGGAGCAGCCCTTTGCGGCGCAGGTGGAAGAGCGGCTGGGCGTGCCCGTGACCATCGCCAACGACGGCAAGTGCGCCGCCGCGGCAGAAGCATGGACCGGTGCGCTGGCCGGGACTGACACCGGCCTTGTGCTGGTGCTGGGGACCGGCATCGGCGGCGGCATCATCCTGAACGGAAAGGTCTACATGGGTGCGCACTCCGCCGCCGGTGAGGTGAGCAACATGGTGACCGATATGGCCGTCATGGAGCTGGACAGCTTTACGCTGAAAAAGGTCGAAAAGCTGCCCAGTATGCCGGTCTGGGCGGGCAATTCCTCCACCACCGGCCTGATCTTCGAGTATGCAAAGGAAAAGGGGATGGACCTCGACGGCCCTATGCCCACCGGCGAGGAAATCTTCGCCGCCTATAATGCCGGAGAGCCGGAAGCCCAGCAGACCCTGAAAATTTTTGCCCGCCGGGTGGCCATCGGCATCCTGAGTTTGCAGAGCATTCTGGATGTGGAGAAAGTCGCCATCGGCGGCGGCATCAGCGCGGCAGATGCCCTGATGCCCGCGATCCAGACCGAGCTGGACAGCCTGTTCGAGCGCTGCCCGGTGTTCCCGATGCTCAAGCCCGAACTGGTGCGCTGCCGTTACGGCAACGACGCCAATATGATCGGCGCACTGAAGCTGTTCTTTGAGCAAAAGCACTGAGAGGAGTAAAACTATGAGCGTTTTCCGCGATGATTTCCTGTGGGGCGGCGCTTGTGCCGCCAACCAGTTCGAGGGCGCATGGGATGTGGACGGCAAAGGCCCCAGCGTCCCGGACCTGTGCACCAACGGCTCCCACACCAGCCCCAAATGGGTGACGACGTCCGTTCGCCCGGACCGGCTCTATCCAAGCCATGAGGCCATTGATTTCTACCACCACTACGAAGAGGACATCGCCCTGTTCGCTGAGATGGGCTTCAAGACCTTCCGCACCTCCATCAACTGGACCCGCATTTTCCCCACGGGCATGGAGACGCAGCCCAACGAAAAGGGTCTGGAATTTTACGATAAGGTGTTCGATTGCTGCAAACAGCACGGCATCGAACCGCTGGTCACCATCAGCCACTACGAACTGCCTTATGCGCTGGTCGAAAAATACAACGGCTGGGCCGGCCGGGAACTCATCGAGTTCTACATGAACTACTGCAAGGTCATCTTTGAGCGCTACAAAGATAAGGTCAAGTACTGGTTGACCTTCAACGAGATCAACACCGGTGTGATGCCGCTGGGCGGCGTCCTGAACACGGGAACGGTCCAAGGTTACGAAGGCCCGGTCAGTCAGGCTCCGGACGACAAGCAGGTGCGGTTCCAAGCTCTGCATCATATGTTCGTGGCCAGCGCCGAGGCCATCCGCTATGCGCACCAGAACTATCCGCAGTTCAAGATGGGCTGCATGATCTGCTTCCTCGCCAGCTATCCGCTGACCTGCGACCCCGCCGACGTGGTGGCGAACCAGAAGCAGATGCAGATCACCAACTGGTTCAGTTCGGATATGCATGTGCGCGGCGAGTACCCCTCCTATATGAAGCGCTACTTCGCAGAAAACGGCATCACCATCGAGCAGAAGCCCGAGGATGCCGCCATCCTGAAAGAGGGCACGGTGGACTTCTACACCTTCAGCTACTATATGTCCAGCTGCGTCACGACCCACAAGGATGTGGAAGATGTGGGCGGCAACATCGGCGGCGGAAAGAAGAACCCCTACCTGAAAGCTTCCGACTGGGGCTGGCAGATCGACCCGATCGGTCTGCGCTATAGCCTGAACGAAATTTACGACCGCTATCACATCCCTCTGATGGTCGTGGAGAACGGCTTGGGCGCTTACGACAAGAAGGACGCCGACGGCAAGATCCACGACAGCTACCGCATCGACTATCTGCGGGAGCACATCAAGCAGATGGCCGAGGCCGTCAAGGACGGCGTGGACCTGATGGGCTACACCCCGTGGGGCTGCATCGACCTCGTGAGCGCGTCTACCGGCGAGATGGCAAAGCGCTATGGCTTCATCTACGTCAACAAGTTTGACGATGGGACCGGCGATCTGAGCCGCGAAAAGAAGGACAGCTTCTATTGGTATCAGAAGGTCATTGCCACCAACGGCGAGGACCTGGCATAATCACAGCAGAACAGGCAGACCTCCGCGTGCTTCGGCACGGCGGGGGTCTGTTTGCGTTTTCAAGCGCTGAAGGGCGAAGGATCAAAAAGCTGTAAAATTCTGGTGCATATCCCGCGAAAAAGGTTGTGTTCGGCTTCCTGCGCAAGTCGCAGGAGTCCGAGGCCAAGGCGAAAGAAGCAGCCGCCAATGCGCAGGAACTGAACTACAAGCTGCAGGAGAGCCAGAACGAACTGCAGACAGCTCTGCAGACCGCCAAAACGGCCAGCAAGGCGAAAACCGATTTCCTTTCCAACATGAGCCACGACATCCGCACCCCGATGAACGCCATCGTCGGCCTGACCAATTTGATGGAAAACGACCTGAGCGATACGGAAAAGGTGCACGAATACCTTGAAAAGCTGAAGTCGTCCAATCAGCATCTGCTGAACCTCATCAACGAAATTCTGGACATGAACAAGATCGAGGCGGGCAAGGCCGTGCTGGCCATGGAACCGCTCTCGCTGGCCGATCAGGTGGAGCAGATCGAAAACGTCATCCGTCCGCAGACGAGGACGCGGAAACAGAAGTTCGTCATCCAGACCCACAACATCCGGCACGAGAATCTGGAAGGCGATGCCACCCGTTTGCAGCAAATTTTGCTGAACATCCTGTCCAACGCGGTCAAGTATACCGACGTGGGCGGGTGCATCCAGCTGGACATCGAGGAAGTGCCCCACACCGGCCACTATGCGCGGTATAAGTTCACCGTGACCGACAACGGCATGGGCATGAGCGAGGAGTTCCAGAAGCACATCTACGAGTCCTTTACCCGCGCCGAAAACTCGGTGACCAACAAGGTGCAGGGCACGGGTCTGGGCATGGCCATCACGAAAAGCCTTGTGGACATGATGGGCGGCAGCATCTCGCTGGAAAGCAAGCTGGGCGAGGGCAGCAAGTTCGAGGTCATGCTGGAATTTAAGATCGATCAGGAAGCCGACAACGCTGTGAAGTAGATGAACCTTCTGCTTCTGCGGTGCGACGACGCTGACTTTCTGCCGCAACGGCATCGAGATCGTGGAGCGGTTCCGCACCGTGAAGCCCGGGGAATTTGACGCCATTTTGATGGATGTGCAGATGCCCGGAATGGACGGCTGTGAAGCGGCCCGCGCCATCCGGAACAGCGAAAATCCGCTGGGCCGCGTCATCCCCATCATCGCGATGACGGCGAATGCATTTGCGGAGGACGTGCAGAAGAGCCGCGAGGCGGGCATGGACGAACACCTGTCGAAGCCGGTGGATATGGACGTTCTGGAACAAACGCTGAGAAAGTTTCGTGTTACCCCCCCCCATCGCAGATAAATAGCGGAAAAACGCGATATTCCCGCCATTGAGAAAGAAAATTTCATCAACAAAAAACCTCTGCATCCTTGGCCCGAAACGGGAAAGGGTGCAGAGGTTTTTGCATGAGTGTTATTTGCGGGCACATTCGCCGTCCAGCCCTGCGGCGATGCGGACACCGTGCTCAAGGCTTGGCAGGATATATTCCAGATTTTCCCGCACCGCCTTGGGGCTGCCCGGAAGATTGACGATGAGGGTCTTGCCCCGCAGGACACTGGCCGCACGGCTGAGCATCCCGCGCGGGGTGATGGTCAGGCTGTGATAGCGCATGGCTTCGGCGATGCCGGGGGCGTTACGGTCCGCCACGGCATAGGTGGCTTCGGGGGTGATGTCTCGGGGCGAAAAGCCCGTGCCGCCGGTGGTCAGGATGAGGTTGAGCTGCCGGCCGTCGGCCAGCCGGTGAAACTGGGCCTTGAGGGCGTTGAAATCGTCCGGCAGAAGCAGCGTTTCTTCCACGACGTAGCCCGCCGCCTGAAGCATCTCCGCCGCCAGCGGGCCGCTCTTGTCCTCGCGCTCGCCGCGGCTGCCCTTGTCGGACAGGGTGATGACGGCAGCCCGCAGGGGCGGGTTCTCCAGCGCGGGCAGGAGCGTGACCTCGTCGCCGACATGGATCTCGCCGCCGTGCAGCACCCGCGCGAACACACCCTCGCGGGGCATGATGCATTCGCCGGTCTGCTGTTTGATGACGCAGTCGTTGTGGCACTCTTTGCCGATCTGGGTCATCTCGAGCACGACGTCGCCGATGGAAAACCGGCTGGTGACGGGCAGGGCGCGGAAATCAAACCCTTCGACGACCAGATTTTCGCCGAATGCGCCGTAATCGACCCAAATTCTCTCCCGGAACTGCGCGATCTTTTCGGCGCTGAGCAAGCTGACCTGACGATGCCAGTTCCCGCCGTGCGCGTCGCCGACGATGCCCCATTCCGGGGTCAGAACGGCGTGGTCCACCGGCGTTTTGGTGGTCCCGCGCTGGGGGCTGGTGCAGATGGCCAGAAGTTTTCCCATAGCTATCCTCCGATCCGATACATCCCGCGCGTGGCGGGCAGGGAAGTGCGTTCAAAATGGTGCTCCGGGGGTTTGTTCCAAATGGTCTCCCGGATGGCGTGTAACAGGGTCTCGTCCGAAGCGCCCCCGCGCAGGAGTGCGCGCAGGTCACAGCCCGCTTCGCTGGCAAGGCAAGGGCGCAAAAAGCCCTGACTGGTCAGCCGGACGCGGTTGCAGGAGGCGCAGAATTTGCCGTGCACGGCGGCGATGAAGCCGATGCTGCCCGCCCAGCCCGGAACCGTGTAGTAGACGGCGGGGCCGTCGCCAAGAGACGCGCTCTGAGCAGGGGAGAGCCGCACGAGGTCCGGCCAGCGGCGCTGAAACCGCGCCAGAAGCTCCGGCCCGGAAAGGCAGGGCATCGCGGCCCCGTAGCCGATGGGCATCATCTCGATAAAGCGGACCTGCAAGGGGCGGTCCTGCGCCAGTGCGGCCAGCGGTTCCAGTTCGGTTTCGTTGATGCCCACCTGCGGGACGCAGTTCAGCTTGACGGGCAGTCCGCTGTTCAGCGCAGCATCCAGACCGGCCAGCACGGCGGGAAGCTTGTCCCGCGCTGTGATGCGGGCGAATACCTCCGGCGAAAGGGCGTCCAAGCTGATGTTGACGCCGTCCAATCCGGCATCCAGCAGGGCAGGGAGCTTCTGCGCCAGATGGACGCCGTTGGTCGTCATGACGACTTTCTGGATGCCGGGGGTCGCTTTCAGCCCTGCCACCAGCTGTTCTACGCCCCGGCGCACCAGCGGTTCGCCGCCGGTGACCCGCACAGTATCCACGCCGCACGTCGCAAATAAAGCGGCAAGACGAAGAAATTCTTCATAGGTCAAAACCTCTTCGTGGGCACAGGAAACGATGCCGTCCGGCATACAATAGCGGCAGCGCAGATCACACCGGTCGGTGACTGACAGGCGGAGGTAATGGATGTTCCGATGTACGGCATCAAACATAGCCGCCCTCCACCCGGATGTAAAGGCCGCTTTTGCCGCCGATCTTTTTGTCTAGATGGATCTCGCCCAGCTCCATGCCCTTGTCCAGTGCCTTGCACATGTCGTAGATGGTCAGCAGAGCCGTGGAAACGCCGGTCAGCGCTTCCATCTCCACGCCGGTGACGCCGCTGGTCTTGACGGTGCAGAGCGCTTCCACGGCCTGCCGCTCGGGCAGAAGGCGGAAATCTACGGTCACCTTGGTCAGCGGGAGCGGGTGGCACAGGGGGATGAGGTCGCTGGTGCGCTTGGTCGCCATGATGCCGGCAATGCGGGCCACGCCCAGCACGTCGCCCTTTTTCACTGTGCCGCTCTGCACGGCGGCAAAGGCGTCAGCGTTCATGGTAATGATGCCGTGGGCGGTGGCTTCCCGTGTAGTGACGGGCTTTTCACTCACGTCCACCATGACGGCGTTGCCCTCGGCATCAAAATGGGTCAGGTTGTGTTCTGTCATTGGAACCTCTCAGTCTCGCGTTCGCTCAACAGAGCGAAACCGTAACGTTTTTCGAAATGCCAAAGCCCCTCGTAAGAGAGAGCATGATGGAGAGGTTCAATGCCCAAAGCCGCAGTTCGGCCAAGTGCAGTTCGCACAGCCAAGGCAGAGTCCGCCTTCGCCCAAACGTGCGATGTCGTCGGCGGTGATGGGGTCATCGGCCAGCAGACGGGGCAGGAGCAGATCGAAAATGGTCCGCTTGGCATACATCACACAGCCCGGAAGGCCGCACACGGGGATGCTGTCGAGATAGCTGACAAGGAACATCGCCCCCGGCAGGACCGGTGCGCCGTAGCTCACGATGGAAGCGCCGGTGTTCCGGATGGCCAGCGGGGTGCGGTCGTCGGGGTCCACGCTCATGCCGCCGGTCGTGAAGATGAATTCACAACCCGCCGCTTTGGCTTCCAGAATGGCGGCGGTGATGCCCGCCGGGTCGTCGTCACAGACCTTGTGGTAGGTCATCTCACAGCCGTATTCCGCCAGCTTCTGGACCAGAATGGGGGTGAATTTGTCCTCGATGCGGCCTTTGAACACCTCGCTGCCCGTCGTGATGACCGCGAACGGCTTCTGATGGAAGGGCAGAACGTTCAGGATGGGCGTTTCGCCCGCCACTTTCTGCATGGCGTCCATCTTTTCCTGCTCAATGACCAATGGAATGATGCGGGTCCCGGCCAGCTTTTGCCCTTTTTTCACGGGTAGGTCGCCGTGGACCGTGGCGATCATCATTTGCGGAGTGCGGTTGACTGCCAGCAGGGCTTCGCGGTTGATCTTGAGCAAGCCGTCGCAGTCGGCGATCAGCTCGATCTTGCCCTCTTTCGGTTCGGTCCCGTGGATGTTCCGGCCCGCCGCTGCCTTGTAGAGCAGCGCGGCAGCTTCGTCCTCGTGCAGGATGCCGGGGGTCTTTTCCCAGACGTAGAGATTTTCCTTGCCGATGCTCAGCAGCACCGGGATATCCTCCGGCTGAACGATGTGCCCTTTGCGGAAGCGGGCGCCTTTGAATTCGCCGGGGATGATCTGGGTGATATCGTGACAAAGTACCTGACCGACAGCGTCTTGGGTACGGATCAGTTTCATAGGGAGTTCCCCTTTCGTAACATAGATTGACGACTCTATTATACGACTTTTGGCGGGGATTGGAAAGGTGTTATTTCCAGCCGCGGGCCGTGGGGTCCAGCATTTCGGCGGCGGAGTAGACCAGTGCATTGCAGATGGCGGCGGCGATGGTGCTTCCGCCCTTGCGGCCCATGGCAGCGATGCAGGGCACGCCGTGGGCTTCACAGACGGAAAAGAGCCGCTCTTTGCTCTCGATCACATTCACGAACCCGACCGGCACGCCGATGACCAGCGCGGGGCGCAGACCGGATTCGATCTCGTCCGCGATGGTCAGCAGGGCCGTGGGCGCGTTGCCGACGGCGAGGATGGCGTCGGGGTGTTCGGCGGCGGCGCGGTGCATGGACGCCACGGCGCGGGTCGTGCCGGTCTCTTTGGCGATCCGGGCCACTTCCGGGTCGGCCATATAGCAGAGGGCAGAGCCGCCCAGCTTGGCCAGACCGGGCTTGGTGATGCCGGCCAGCGCCATGTTGGTGTCGGTGACGATGGGGGTCCCGGAGCGGAGGGCCGCGATGCCAGCCGCCACGGCCCCGGCGGTGAAGCGCAGATTTTTGGCGTAATCGAAATCCGCCGTGGTGTGGATGACCCGCTTGACCACGGCGGCATTCTCCGGCGGGGGCGTCAGACCCAATTCATCCAGCTCGGCGGTAATGATGGAAAGGCTGGTCCGCTCGATGTCGGCGGGAAGGTGGTGTTGTGGGTTCATGCTTCGTTCCTCCGTTTCAGGCCCATGGCGGCATACAGGGCGTCAAGGTCCAGCGCATGGCGGACCCCGTCGGCCAGCAAGTCGAACTGCTGCTGGCGGTATTGCTCCATGGGGATGAGGTCGGCCCCGGCGGGGTCGATGCCCTTGCGGCGGCACAAATACACGACCAGTTTTTCGGTCAGTTCGCCGGTATCAAACAAGCCGTGGAGATAGGTCCCGAACACATTGTCCTGCACACAGCCTTCGGGGGAGCCGTCCGCTTGGGTGCAGAAGGGCGTGCCGTCCACTTCGGTGCGGCCGGTGTGGATCTCGTAGCCGTCCAGCTTTGCGCCCGCAAAAGGCAGCGCCGAAACGACCGCAGAAACCTGTGTGCGGCGCTTTTGCTCGGTGAAAACGGTACAGGTGGGCAGAAGTCCCAGCCCGCGCAGGGTCTGCGGGTGGCCGCTTTCGCTGCCTGTGGAGTCGTCGAGCTGCTGGCCGAGCATCTGATAGCCGCCGCAGACGCCCAGAACGGGCGTTCCGTTTGCGGCCAGCTTTTGAAGAGCGGCTTCCAGCCCGGACTGCCGCAGCCAGAGCAGGTCATCCACGGTGTTCTTTGTGCCGGGGAGGATGAGCAGGTCCGGCGTGCCAAGCTGGCGCGCGTTTTGTACATACCGCACGCCCAGAAGCGGATGCTGTTCCAGCGGCATGAAATCGGTGAAGTTTGAGATGTGCGGCAAGCGGATGATGGCGAGATCCAGCGGTTTGACGGCTTTTTCTGCATCCAGCCGGGTGGAAAGGGAATCTTCATCCTCAATATCTACCTTGAGGTAGGGGACCACACCCAGAATGGGCAGATGGGTCTTTTCCTCCAGCATCGCAAGGCCGGGACGCAGAATCTCAACGTCGCCCCGGAACTTGTTGATGATCAGCCCCTTGATGCGCGCCCGCTCGTCCGGCTCAAGCAGCTCGACCGTGCCGTAAAGCTGGGCGAACACACCGCCGCGGTCGATGTCGCCCGCCAGCAGGACCGGAGCATCCACGAGCTTGGCAAGCCCCATGTTGACGATGTCGTCCGCCTTCAGATTGATCTCGGCAGGGCTTCCCGCGCCCTCGATGACGATGATGTCCACATCGTCGGCGAGACGGTTGTAGGCGGAAAGGATGTCCGGGATGAGCGATTTCTTCATCTTGAAATAAGCGGAAGCGGGCATCTGTCCCCGGACTTCGCCGTTCACGATGACCTGACTTCCCACGTCGCTGCTGGGTTTGAGCAGGATGGGATTCATCCGGACATCTGGTTCGATGCCCGCCGCCTGTGCCTGAACGACCTGCGCACGGCCCATTTCCAGCCCGTCGCGGGTGACGAAGCTGTTCAGGGCCATGTTCTGGCTTTTGAAGGGCGCGACCCGGTAGCCGTCCTGCGCAAAAATGCGGCAGAGCGCGGCGCAGAGCAGACTTTTGCCCGCCCCACTCATCGTGCCCTGTACCATGATGCATTTGGCTTTGCTCATCGTAACACCTCCGAAAGGATGCGTAAAAGCTGTTCGTTTTCGGGTGCGGTGCGCACGGCGGTGCGATACCAGCTGCCGTCCAGACCGGGATAATTCGCGCAGCTTCGAAGAACGACTCCACGCGGACGCAGGGTATCGCCCAGCGTTTCCGGCCCTTGGAACAGCAGATAGTTCGCCGCGCCCTCGATGACCCGCAGCCCCAGCGCCCGCAGACCTTCGGCCAGAAGGGGGCGTTGTTCGGCGATGAGGGAGCGGACCCGTTCAACATAGGCTGTCTCATCCAGTGCGGCCAGACCTGCCGCCTGTGCCAGACTGGACACGGCCCACGGCTGGCCGACGGTGCGCATCTGTTCGAGAAGGGCGGTGTCGGCACAGAGACAGTATCCCAGCCGGACGCCCGCCATGCCGTACAGCTTGGTGAAGGCTTTCAGGATGAAAAGATTCCCGGAATCCAGCAGCGGCTTGGCCGTTTTTTCGGCGTGGTCAGGCAGAAAGTCGAGGAAACATTCGTCCAGCACGAGAAGCGCCCCGCATTCGGTGCACCGGCGCAGGATCTTTTCCACAAGCGGAAGCGGCGTCAGCTGGCCGGTGGGGTTGTTGGGCTGGCAGAGGAACACCATGTCGATGCTTTCATCGATGGCAGAGCAGAGCGCGTCCGTCACCGCAAAATCGTTCTCTTCCTGCAAAAACCAGCGCTCGACCGTGCAATCGACCGTTTCCAGCGCGGAAGCATATTCCGCAAAGGTGGGTGCGGTGACGAGGGCTTTCTTGGGCTTTTTGGCCCAGACCAGCCGGAAGATCAGGTCCGCCGCGCCGTTGCCGCAGAGAATGTGCTCGGCCGGAACACCTTCGTGCTGGGAAAGCTTGGCCCGCAGGTCCCGGCAGAGAGGGTCTGGGTAGCGGTCGGCGATGGAAAGCGCCGCCGTGATGGCGTCGGCCACCCCTTCCGGCAAACCGAGCGGACTGACGTTGGCCGAAAAATCCAGCGCATCATGGCCAAATTCGGCGCGGTAGCCCGCCCAGTCTCCTCCATGGATGAGTTTCATGAAACCGTCTCCTTTCACAAAATGACCCGAACGGCCAGCCCGACGACCAGCGCCAACAGGCTCTCGGCGTACATCATGCGGTTGGCGCGGCGGATGTCCTCCGGCTCGATGGGGCGCAGAGGGTCGCCGATGGTGGGCTTTTCATAATATTCGCCAAAATAGTACGCAGGACCGGCTAATTGAACGCCCAGAGCACCGGCACAAGCGCTTTCGGTCTGTGCGCTGTTGGGGCTGGCGTGGTTGCGGCGGTCTCTCCGCCAGATGGTCCATGCACCCTTTACACTGTTTCCCGTCAGAGCCGCCGCCGCGACCCAGAGCAGCCCTGCCAGCCGGCTGGGAAGATAATTCGCAGCATCGTCCAGTTTTGCGGCGGCGCGGCCAAAATAAAGGTAGCGCTCGTTTTTGTAGCCCAGCATGCTGTCCATCGTGTTGATGGCCTTGTAGGTCAGCGCCAGCGGTGCGCCGCCTACCAGCATATAAAGCAACGGGGCGATCACGCCGTCGCTGGCGTTTTCGGCGACGGTCTCCACGGCGGCTTTGGTCACGCCTTCAAGGGTGAGATTTTGGGTGTCCCGCCCGACGATGCGACTGACCGCTTTGCGGGCTGCGGGAAGATCGGGCTTGACCAGTTCGCGGTAGACGTTCGTGCTCTCCTGCGCCAGACCTTTGGCGGCAAGGCACTGAGCGCACCAGAACATCTGTACCGCCAGCCCAAGCCACGGCGAAAGCTTCGCCGCGCCAAGGTAGATGAGACTCGAAAAAAGAAACGTTCCAACGGGAAGAAGAAAAGCGAGAATGCCCCCGCCCAGCAGTTCGGCCTGCGGCGTTTTGGGCAGACGGGCACGCAGGAATTTTTCGAGAGCAGAGATCGCTTTGCCCATGAAAATGACGGGGTGCGGCAGCCACGCGGGGTCCCCGAACAGGGTGTCGAGCACGAAGCCGCCCAGAACAGCATAGGGGATCATGCGCGTTCCTCCTTGGTGTACTGCACGGTTTTCAGAAGGTACAGCTGGCGCTTTTCGGCCCAGTCGCGGGTGTCGAGCATGAAGCCGCCCGCGTTGGGGGCGCACCATGCGTAGTAGTCTTTGTGGGGCAGGGCGTAGCGCTCCATTGCCGCCATCTGGGTCCCGCCGTGGGCGAGGATGACCAACCGTTCTTCGCCGTCCGCGAGGGCCTGATCGACCAGTGCGGAAAACGCCCGACACACCCGTTCCGAGAAGATGGCTTTCGTTTCGCCGTCTGGGCAGGGGCTTTCGCAGTTGGCTTCCACCCACGCCAGATAGTCGGGGTCGTGCTCCATCTCGATGAAGTTCCGGCCCTCAAAACTGCCGAAACACATCTCCTGAAGGTCCTTTACCTCAATGAGGTTCGCTTCCGGAAACAGTACCTCGGCGGTCTGCCGGGTGCGGCAAAGGGGGGTGATATAAACGGTGCTGGGTGAAAAATCGGCCCGCCGAAGCTGAGCGCGGCCCTCGGCGGAAAGCGGGATATCGCGCTGGCCCTGATAGCGCTTTTCGGCGTTGTAGAAGGTCAGGCCGTGGCGCAGAAGATAGATCAGCATGAGGGAAGTTCTCCTTTCAGAACGGTAGGGATGCCGCAGAACATCTGCACCACGCAGTCGGCACGAGCAGCCAGCAGACAGGCCAGCCGTCCGGCGGCTTCCCGCGCGGCCCGCTCCCGGGCGTCGATGGGGACCACGCCGCCGCCGACTTCGGTGGAGATTACGATGTCATAAACGGCGAGTTTGTCCGCGAGTTTCTCCAAATCATCGGCATCTGCGGCGAGATTTTGAACGTCTGCGATGCGGCTTCCGGAAAGTGTTTGCGCAAAGGTGCACTTGCCGCTGTAGAGCGGCCCGGTAATGAAGATCATAACAGCCCTCCCCATTGACAGGCGGCCAGCACCGCCAGCATCCAAAGCTCGGCCTTTTGCAAAAACCATCCGGCCAGATCACCGGTGATGCCGCCGAACTGCTTTTTTGAAACGACGTGATACCGTAGAAAAACAAGAAGTGTGGTCCCTACGAGCGCCCAGCCGCCCAGCGCCAGCATCCCGCCGCCCAGCAGAACAGCAAGCACCGTCAATACCCGGCGGACCGTCACACGGTCGGCAGCGGTGGCAAAAGTATGGGCAAGGCCGGTGTCTTTTGCCAGCGGGAACGATGCCACAGCAAGGCCGGAAAGGGCACGCTCGAGCATGAGTGCAAGCGTCCAGAGTAGACCAATGCGCGGGGAAAAAACCACACAACCGGACAAGGCAAAATAAGCCGCAAAATAACTGCACAACCGAATGACCGCGAACGCCCCGCAATGGGGGTCTTTGAGGATCTCCAGCTTTTTGGCACGGTCGCCGTAGCTGGAAAGGGCGTCGCAGGTGTCGGCGTAGCCATCGAGGTGGATGCCGCCCGTGACCCAGACCGGGATCAGGCAGAAGCCCGCCGCCTTGGCAAGCGCCGGAAGCGGCAAGGCCCCGCACACGCACCACAACGCCCCGCACAAAAGCCCGACCAGCGGAAATGCGCACATGGCATACCGCATATTTTTGGCATTCCAGTCGAACTGCGGTACGAGGACAGCCGAAAACATGGCAAACGCCACGGCGATGGTCTGCAAAACGATCATGGTTCCACTCCTTTATAATAGACCGGGATGCCGCACACGACCCGCACCACAGCATCTGCGCGGGCGGCGACGGCGTTGTTCACCTGCGCCAGCGCGCGGAGATAGCGGTCCGTATCGCCCGCATAGTCGGCCCCGCCGCTGAACACTTCGTTCGAGACGAGGATGAGGTGTTCGCACTGTGCGTACAGCGTATCGATGCCGGACAGGATAGCGGAAGCCGCGTTTTCTCCGGCTCCGTGCGGGTCGTAAAGCTCGTTGGCGGTCAGGTTGCCGAGGTCCTCCAGCAGAGCCGTTCCCCGCGCGGGAAGGCGGACAGCGTCCAAGTGAAGGGGGCATTCAACGGTGGTAAATTGTTTTTTGGCCCGCATGGCCCGGTGCTTTTCGACCCGTGCGGCGCATTCGTCGTCCCAGACCTGCATGGTGGCCAAGTAGTAGCGCGGCAGGGCCGAGTGCAGGACCAGCGACTCGGCATAGGCGCTTTTTCCACTGGCGGAACCGCCCAAAACCAGCGTCAGCATTGCGGGGTGTACGGCGCAATGCCGCCCTCCGCGAAGGAATAACAGTGGTTGTAAACGGCCAGTGCCATGTCCCACAGGGGCAGGGAAGCCACCGCGCCGGTCCCCTCGCCGAGGTGAAGCCCTGCCATGAGAAGCGGCGCTTTGCCCAGCGCATCCAGCACCAATTTGGCCGCCGGTTCGGTGGAACAATGGCTGGCGAAAACGGCCTTGGACGCCGCAGGGCAGAGCCGCACCGCACACAGCGCGGCCACGCCGCTGATAAAGCCGTCCACCAAAACGGGGACTTGTTCCAACGCACCACCGAGAAAAATTCCGCACAATCCCGCAATGTCAAAACCGCCCAGCTTGGACAGAACGTCAAGCGGGTCGTCGGCGCTGGGGTGGTTGACGGTGATGCCGTGCCGGATGGCATCCAGCTTCCGGGCAAGCCCTTCGTCCGAAAGGCCCGCGCCGCGCCCGGTCATGACCTCGACCGGCTGGCCCAGCAGAACAGCGGCCACGGCGCTGGACGTCGTGGTGTTGCCGATGCCCATTTCGCCGGTGGCGAGAAGACGGACGCCCTGCCCTTTCTGCGCCTGCACCAGCGCGATGCCGTGCGCGATGGCCTCCACAGCTTGTGCGCGGGACATGGCGGGGCCTTGGGTGAAATCAGCGGTCCCTGCGGCGATCCGGCAGTTCAGAACCCCCGGCACAGGGACGCCCGCGATGCCCATGTCGACGGGGACGACCTCACAGCGGGCCGTTTTTGCCATCTGGCAGACGCTGGTGCGCCGCGCGGCGAGATTTTCGGCCACGGCGCGGGTCACGCTCTGGTCCGTCTGGCTGACGCCCTGCGCGACAACGCCGTTGTCCGAGCAGAGGACCAGCACGGCCCGCTGGGAAAAATCAAGGGCGGCGCTTCCGGTCAGAGCGGCGGTGTCCTCGAGCATCGTTTCCAGCGTACCAAGACCGCCCAGCGGCTTGGCAAGGCTGGCCCAATGAGCGTGCGCGGCGGCACGGGCGGCTTCGTCCGGCGGGGTGATGGTTGCGAGAAGGTGGTTCAGTTCAGATTCAGTCATGGTCTGCTTCCTTTGTGATGTAGCAGCGGGCGGCGTCCGCAAAGCGCTCCGGCAGGGGAGTGCCCGCCCAGTAAAAATGCGGAAATCCGGCGTAGAAATGTGGATTTGCAAAGCCGCAATGCCAAGTTTGACCATTGACTTTTGCGGCGGAACAATCGGAACCGTTGTCGGTAGAGTCCCAGTGGTGGAACTCGTGGATGGGGAAGGTCTCCCCGGCGCGGAACAGGAGACTGTCGGCGGAAGCGGTCAGTTTCGCATAGCCGAACCGCACCAGCCGACCGATACGGAACCCCTGTCCGGGCAGGACGCCAGCCATCGGATAGGACGTGCCATCGACGGATTCCAGCGACTGACCCAGATAGAGAAAGCCGCCGCATTCCGCTACGGTGGGAAGTCCGCGCTCGATGGCGGAGCGGATGGACGCCAGCATGGAGCGGTTTTCGCTCAGTGCCTTGGCGTAGAGTTCGGGGTAGCCGCCCGGGAGGTACAGCCCGCCGATCGATCCCGGCAATTTGGCATCGTGCAGGGGACTGAAAAAGACCGGCTCGGCCCCGGCGGCGCGCAGGGAATCCAGCGTCTCCGCGTAAGTGAAACAGAATGCTTCATCGTTGGCGACCGCGATGCGGACAGGCGACTGGGAAGAGACGCTGGACCGCGAAAAATTTTTGACCGGCGCAGGACGGTCTGTCAATGTGAAAAGAGCATCCCAATTAAGCGTTTGCATGAAAGCGTCGGCCATATGCTGGATTTTTTTCTGTAGGTCCGTGATTTCTCCGGCGGTTTTCAGGCCGAGGTGGCGGCTCTCGATGACGGCATCCGGCAGGTGGGGAAGATAGCCCAGCACGGGGAGAGACGTTTCCCACTCCAGCATTGGTTTGAGCGTTTTGTACAGCTTTTCGGAACAGTCATTGAGCAGAATGCCGACGATATGGCTAGGGGTGCGGAAAGTTTTTAAGCCGTTGATCTCCGCCGCCAGCGTCAGACTTGCGCCTTTGGGCTGGACGACCAGCAGAACAGGCAGGTCCAGCGTATCGGCCAGTTCCCATGCGCTGGCGGTCGTGGTCATGCCCTGCCCATCGTAAAAGCCCATGGCCCCTTCACAGACCGTAGCCCCATGTCCGGCAGAATAATGCGCATATACCTCCCGAACGGTGACGGAAGGTGACAAAAACAAGTCTAAATTGTGGCTGTCCACATGCAGAGCTGAGCGGTGAAACATCGGGTCAATGTAGTCTGGCCCGCTCTTGAAGGAACAGGGGTTCAGCCCCCGCCGCTTGAGCGCCGCCAGAAGGGCGCAGGTAACGGTGGTTTTTCCACTTCCCGAACGGGGCGCGGCGACAAGAAATTGGATCATTTGCGTTCCCCCGTGATCAGGAAAATCGGGTTGTTCGCCATCAAAAGATGCAAATTCCCTGCCGGTTTTGTGCGGCTGACGGCGATTTGAGTCACTTCGGCCGAAAGGCCGTGGGCGGTCAGGGCCGCGATTGCGGCGCTCATCGTTTCCAGCGCAATGGCGGAAATGCAGATGCGGGCAGATGGATTTTTGGTGAGGATCAAATCCAAAATAGCATCCATGCCGCCCTTGGTTCCGCCAACGAAAACAGCGTCCGGCGCAGGAAGTGCTTCCAACGCTTGTGGGGCTTTTCCTTTTATCAGGGTGAGATTCCATGCACGGAATTTCGCCCGGTTTTTCTGGATGAGTTCACAGGCGTCCGGTTCGCATTCGATGGCATAAACATGCCCGCGCGGGGCGGCCAAAGCTAATTCCACGCTGACGCTTCCGGTCCCCGCGCCGACATCCCATAAAATATCGGTGGGACGAACGGCCAGCTTGGCGAGAGCGGCGGCGCGGATCTCCTGTTTGGTCATGGGGACCTCGCCACGAAGGAAAGCGTCATCCGGAAATCCGGCAGAGCGGCGCTGGGGCTGGGGAACGTGCTCAATCAGAAGAACGCTCAGGGGCGCGAATGTTTTTTGGGCGAAATCGGCGGCGGTCCCGAAGAGAATTTTTTCTTCCGGTGTGCCGAGATTTTCACCGACCAGCGCGTGAGCGTCGCCTAAGCCGACGTCTGCGAGTTTCTGGCAGAGTGTTGTGGGCGTTTCTGTGCCGCCGGTCAGAAAAAATACGGTGCTGTGCTCTATACAAACCGGAACAGGGTCACAGGCACAGCCATGCGCTGAGACGAGTTTCCAATCCTGCCAGGGGCGTCCGATGGCGGCAGAAAGCAGTTGAACGCTGGAAATTCCGGGAAGGACGCGGGCAGAAATTCCAAACGCGCGAAGCATTGGCAAAAGCTGAGAAGCACCGGAGTAAAATCCGGAGTCACCGCTGTACAAAATGACGGTTTCAGCATCCGGGTGCTCGGCGATGCAGTTCAGGATGTCGGTGGGCTTGTAAAGGGGATAGCGGTTGGGGGAACAGTCGTCCGGAAGGTGCGCCAACAGCCGTTTTGCCCCGATGATGCATTCGGCTTTTTGCAGGGCAGAGCGGCCCTGTATGGTCATGCCTTCCGGCGAACCTGCCCCCATTCCAATGAGCATGATCATGCAAAAACCTCCCGACAATGTGCCAGAATTTGTTCGGCAGTTTCTCCTGTCTCCGCAGGGCGGCGGATCACGATGAGCTGGGCGTTCGTGTCCTGCGCGGCCTGTGCTTTTTCTGCAAAGCCGCCCGCCGCACCGCCATCCTTTGTAACGAGAAACTGGATGTGAAATTGTTCCATGAGCGCCCGGTTCAGCGTGTAGGAGAACGGCCCCTGCATGGCAATGATATTTTTGTGGGGGATATGGGCCGCTTCACAGGCTGCGATGCCCTCTCGCGTGGGCAGAACACGGGGAAACAGCCGCTCCGGCGCGAGCGCAGAAAACACAGAAAGCTCTTTTGCACCGGTCGCAAGCAGGATATTTCCGCTGGTATTTTCGAGAAACTCTGCGGCGTGCATTGCTGACCGAAAAACCATGCTTCCAGCCGGAAGCGGACTTTCGGGGCGGAGAAGGCGGTGATACTCGATCTTCGCATCTTTACACGCGGAAACGATATTTTTTGTGGCATCTACCGCATAAGGGTGGGTAGCATCGATGCAAAGAACGGCTCCTCGCAACAGCTGGACCATTTCCTCGGGAGTCAGTCGGCCACAATGGAGCGTGACCCCGGCAAATTCGCCCTGTTCCTCTGCGCCCAGAGGAGTGGCAACGCTGACGAGCACTTCGAACCCCAGCGCGGCCAGCTGGCGGGAGAGGATGCGGCCTTCGGTCGTGCCGCTGAACAGAACGATCTTCATGCGCGATACCCCCTTGGCGTGACCATGCGGCCCTGCAGTTCCCGCGTCTGTGCGTTGCCGATGAACACGGTCGTGAACATGTCCACAGGAGTGTGCTTGAGCTGGGCCAGCGGCAGGATGACGTGGCTCTGGCCCTCCCGGCCAATGTTCCGCACCAGCCCGCAGACGGTTTCCGGCGATTTCCCGTTTTCAAGCAGGATACGGACCGCTTTTTCCAGATAATCGGGACGCCCTTTTGACGAAGGATTGTACAGTGCTACGCAGAAATCACCCATTGCGGCGGCGGCAAGGCGCTTTTCGATGACCACCCACGGGGTGAGCCGGTCCGACAGCGAGATGACACAGAAATCATGTGCCAAGGGTGCGCCCAGCACGGCCCCGCCGCTGAGTGCGGCCGTCAGCCCGGGCACGATCTCGACGGTGACCGCCGGAAACTGCTCGGCCAGCTCTAAAAGCGGGCTGGCCATGCCATAAACGCCCGCGTCGCCCGAGCAGACCAGCGCGACGGTTTTGCCGGATCGCGCCGTTTCCAGCGCCCAGCGGCAGCGGTCGATCTCCTTGGTCATGCCGGTGGAATAGAACGTTTTATCGGGAAAATAGGGGCGGATCAGGTCCAGATAGACCGTATAGCCGCACAGCACCTCGGCTTGCTGTAAGGCGCTCTGCGCCTGTGCGGTCAAAAACTGGGGGCCGCCAGGACCCAGCCCGACGACGAAAACGGTTTCAGCCATGCTGCCACCTCCAATTCGGGGCGAAGGGGCGGAGCGCCAGCGCAAAGGTCACGCCGCCGCCCGCCTGTTTGGGAATGCGGATGCTCCCGCCGGAAGCCAGAACTGCCGCCCGTTCGCACACATTGTCCACACCGGTGATGCTCTGGACAAAGGGCGACGCCGTAAATGGACCGGGAGCCGTCTGAAGCTGTTTGGCAGAGAAAAACTGGATGTTCCAGCGATGATTTTTACAAAAATCGAGAAGCCCTTCCTCGCTCTGCTTCAGGTCGATGCTGGCCGCAGAAACGATGCATTGGGGCGCAAGGTGGTGCGTTTCGCAGAAGGAAGCAAATGCAGTTTCGAGCTGTTGGGCGGATGTGCCGCGTTTGCAGCCGACGCCCAGAACGCCGATACGGGGAACGAGATGCAGAGCATCGCCGGAAGGGGAGAGGGTCAAGGCAAAATCGGAAGCGTCCGGGGTTTGTGCCGGAATTACCCCGGAAGGAGCAATTCCTTCGATTGGAAAATCGGACCAATAGGCGGTGCAATTCCCGGCGAGGAGTTTCCCGCTGACCCGCTTGATGCGCTCCGGCTCCAATACCATGCAGTTTTGATGCTTGGCCCATTCGTCTACGGCGAAAATTCCATTGGCATCGGTGGCTGTTGTGATGACCGGAACGGCCCCGCAGACGGCAGAAATGTCTAGCGCAAGGTCGTTGGCCCCGCCCAGATGGCCTGACAACAGCGGGATGGCGAACCGTCCGCATTCATCCACGACCACAACGGCGGGGTCGGTGGCTTTGCTGTGACAGTGGGGCGCGATGGCCCGTACCGCAATGCCGACTGCACCGACGAAGATCAACGCGTCCTGCCGGGGAAATTCCTGCGCCGTCCAGTCTGCAAGAGAGACGCCGCCGTGTCCACAGCGGGTGACGCTTCCCGGAAGAGATTCGGCCAGTTTTTGCGCCAATATCAGCCCTTTTTCGGTGAAGGCGAGATAGGCGCGGGTCATTGGTCGGCTCCTTTGCGGAACTCGGTCGTAAAGGCGGGGTCGTAGAGCTTACTGCGCTCGTACTGCGTGCCAAGAAAGTCGCCTACGACGATCAACGCGGTTTTCGTAATGCCGGCGCTTCGGGTGGAATCCGCTAAGGTTCCGACGGTGCACCGAATAATTTTTTGCTCCGGCCAGCTGGCCTTATAAACCACAGCGGCAGGAGTTTCGGGGGTGTATGCGCCCTGAAGAAGCGCTTCCTGCACCTTGTCGATCAGCCCGATGGAGAGGAAAATCACCATCGTGGAACCGTGGGCGGCAAGGCTGGCCAGCTTTTCCCGCTCGGGCACGGGGGTGCGCCCCTCCATGCGGGTGATGATGACCGTCTGGCTGACCGTTGGCAGGGTGTACTCGGCGTTCAGCGCGGCGGCAACCGCCGTTTCCGACACGATTCTTGGCACATGGTAGCTGTATGCGAGCGTGTTGTTCTCGGCGTCCGTGTACTCGCCCTCCTCGCTGTAAAGCTCGGAAATGAGTGAATCGTCGTAGCCGGACGGGGTGTCGTCCGGCTCCTTTTCGCCGCAGGCGGCAAGGTTCAGCAGCAGGAGAGCCGCCAGAGCCAAGGAGATGAGTTTCTTCATGGGATAGCACTTCCTTTCTGTTGTTTGGGGCGTGGCCCCGGTGAGGAACTTGCAATTGCAAACGGGAATTAAACGGCATAATTGTTCTGAAATTCTTCCAATTCCTTGGATTTATTGTACCATAGCGCAAAAGTGTTTGCAACTGGAACTGCCAACAGAAAATTCTGTGTATTCGCAAGAAAATAGGAATCGTGCGGGGAACTACGCCCACCTGACCTCAGAAAACGGCAAATGAGCCGTTTTGACAAGCGGCCGTCCGGCGTTTCAGCAGCACGTAAAGCGCGCTGAGGGTAGTGATACCACCCCTCGCCTCGCACACACGGAAAGGCCCTGAGCGCAGGGCATACAAGCCGCAATTTCGACAGAAACGGAAAAGATCACGCAGCCCAGCGGGGCCGCGACGCC
>OIYO01000611.1_pt1 | contig 27198 bp, 24 predicted proteins | sample 1588191 | NCBI WGS metagenome assembly OIYO01 (sample SAMN03283275) | human gut metagenome | biome: human-associated habitat; material: feces | host: Homo sapiens | place: Peru | collected 2012 | reverse complement strand
GAGCACCTGACTCTTAATCAGGGTGTCCAGGGTTCGAGTCCCTGAAGGTGTACCAGATTTCGGAGATCGGATTTCTCCGGTCTCCGGAATAAAAACCCTTGACAGTGTGAATTAAATAGTGTAGTATTTGGTATGTTCCAAATGCAGTTGGTGTTTTTAACGGTGAGGGTCCACCTGTTCCCATTCCGAACACAGAAGTTAAGCTCACCAGTGCCGACAATACTTGTCTGGAGACGGACTGGAAAGATAGGTCAACGCCAACATATAAAAGCGCCTCGGCAATAGCTGAGGCGTTTTTGTTATATAAAAATACAATATAACGAAAATTGGCTTTATGCCCGCAGTCCGAAACAAAGAACTGCGGGCATTTTAATTTGACGTCCGGCTATCCGTATAAAGAAAAAGAATACGCATAAATTACATATATAATTATAATGGAGGCAGACACATGAAGATAGTGATTTTGGACGGATATACGGAGAATCCCGGCGATCTGAGTTGGGATAAAATAAAAGCGCTTGGCAGCGTAACGATATATGACCGCACGCCGTATTCCGATAATGAGATAATAAAGAGAATAGGAGATGCGGAGATAGTCGTCACAAGCAAGACGCCTGTAAGCGCGGCAGTGATGGATGCCTGCGTGAATATGAAATATATCACCGTGCTTGGGACGGGATATAACGTCATAGATACGGAGCATGCACGGTTGAAGAATATCATGGTCAGCAATGTCCCGGATTACGGCACACAGGCCGTTGCACAGTACGCGATAGCGCTGCTGCTGGAGATATGCAGCCGCGTGGCGCATCACTCGGAGGCCGTTCACCAAGGGCGCTGGACGAGCTGTCCGGACTGGTGCTTCTGGGATTACCCGCTTATCGAGCTGAGCGGCAAGACCATGGGTATAATCGGCTTTGGACGTATCGGACAGCAGGTCGGGCGCATTGCAAAGGCTATGGGGATGCGCGTGCTTGCAGGAGGCAGCCGGCCGAACGACAACGGACGCGAGATCGCGGAGTATGTGGAGCTGGACGAGCTGTTCGCGCAAGCAGATGTTATATCTCTGCACTGTCCGCTTTTTCCGAACACGCAGGGGATAATAAACAAAGAGAACATTGGAAAGATGAAGGACGGCGTCATAATTATAAATAACAGCCGCGGCGGGCTCATCGTTGAACAGGAGCTTGCAAACGCGCTCAACAGCGGAAAGGTGGCCGCAGCAGGGCTGGACGTCGTGTCGACGGAGCCGATAAAAAACGATAATCCGCTGCTGACGGCCAGAAACTGCTTTATCACACCGCATATCAGCTGGGCGCCTATAGAGGCGCGGCAGCGCATTATGGACAGCACCGCGGAAAATATCCGCGCTTACCAGAGCGGCAGGCCGATAAATCTTGTCAACACCTGAACCGGCGGAGAAGAACTTTACCGGCCGGTAATTGACGAGGCGTGGCCGGACGTTCTCATTAATATTGCAAAGAAGATAAAAAGACTGCGGGGATCATATTTCCCCGCAGTCTTTTCTGTATGACCGTCAGCTGACAAGAGCATGATTTTGAGCACTTGCCGATATGCAAGGCATTGCCCGAGGGCCGGCCGGTCATTTATGCTTCCCGGCATACCAGAACATCCAGCCGACGATGATGACCAGAGCAACGACGACAAGGACGCCGAGTATAGCATTGAATGCGCCTGAGATCAGCCCGCCGATGAGACGCACTATAAAGGCAGCAGCGGCGATCAGCAGGGCTATAACTACAACTGCGACAACCAACCTGACGATTTTTTTCATGTCCATATGTACCTTAACCTCCTGAAATTTGCGGAAAATCAGCCTGTCTGCGGACCGAGCCGATTCAGCACGTCTATGAAATACGCCGGAAGCTCCGACTCAAGCAAGATCTGAGCGCCGCTGCGCGGATGAATAAATTTGAGCCGCCGTGCATGGAGACACTGCCCTTCAAGACCTTTGTCGGGCGACGGGGCGCCATAGGTGTAGTCGCCGAGCAGGGGATGACCTATCGAGGCCATGTGCACACGTATCTGATGCGTGCGCCCTGTGTGCAGATGACACTCCACATGCGTATAGCCGCTGTAGCGCGCAAGAACGCTCCAGTCCGTGACGGCACTGCGTGAATTCTTCTCGGTCACGGCCATGCGCTTGCGATCGGCAGGATGGCGGCCGATCGGACGGTCGACCGTCCCTGAGTCCTCGCGCATACGGCCGCGGACGACAGCTTCATACACGCGCGACAGACTTCGGTCAGCGAGCTGGGCGGAGAGCGCCTGATGTGCGAAGTCGTTTTTCGCCACAATAAGTAGACCGGAGGTGTCCTTATCTATACGGTGGACGATGCCGGGGCGCTTCTCTCCGCCGATGCCGGAGAGACTGTCCCCGCAGTGCCAGAGCAGAGCGTTTACAAGAGTGCCGTCAGGATGGCCGGGCGCGGGATGGACGACCATGCCGCGCGGCTTGTTGACGACAATGACGTCTGCATCCTCGAATACTATGTCGAGAGGGATGTCCTGCGCCTCAAGCGGCGCGTCGCCGGGCTCGGGCAGCACGACCGTGAAGCTGTCACTGGCGGTACAGCGGTAATTCTTTTTCAGTACCGCGCCGCCGCGAGTAACAGCGCCGTCCTCTATGAGCCGCTGGGCAGCATTGCGCGACAGCCCCACAATATTATGCGTGAGGAGAGCGTCGAGTCTTTCGCCGCTCTCCTCTGCAGAAATGATGAGTATATTATTCTCTTCCATTACTTGAACTCGCTGAGTATATCGTCAAGTGAAAAATCGTCGCTCGCGGGCTTGGCAGCAGGCGCAGACTTTGCAGCGGGAGCCTCCTTGGGGGCTGTAACCGCGGGCTGGGTCTTAGGAGCTGCCGCAGGTGCTGCGGGGGCGGCGGGCTGTGCAGCGGCTGCGTCGTCAACTGCGGGCTCGCTTATCACAGGAGCCTTTTTACGCGGTTGCTCGGGCGCGACGCCCATGGCCTTTGCGGTGTAGCTGTTGTTCTGGCGGGACTCGACGCGGGCGTTTGCGCGCTCCCATTCGGCAAACGGATCAGCCGGATCGAAAGCGGGAGCCTTGGGCGCGGATGCAGTGCTCTTGCGGGACTGGGCGTTCAGCTCGGGGTGCTCGGCCTTGTAGCGCTCATAGTCCTCTTCATAGAGCGTCTTTTTGGACTTCGCGGGCTTTGCAGCGGGCGCAGCAGTCCTGCCGAAGCCTTCGAGCGGCTTTGCGGCGCGCGCGGCGGCACTCTGCGCAGGGCGCAGATCGTCCGCCTGCTTGCGGCGCGCATTGAAGCGCGGCGATGCAGCCTCGTCGTCCTCATCCTCGTCCGTGCGGTATTTCTTCGCGCGGACCTCGTCGCCACTGTCACGCTTTGAAGTCTTTGCGGGGCGTTTTTTACCTGCGGAAAGGCTGTCCTTCATGTCGCGGAGAGAGGGGCGGTCGTCGTCCTCATTATCTTCTTCATCGAACTCGTCGTAATCGTCAGTGCTCTTACCCTCGCCGCCGAAGATGATATAAATTATAAACAGGATGGCAAAGACCGTAATAAATATATCCGCCACGTTGAAAATAGCGAAGTTGGGGAACAGGTCGAGCCTGAACATATCCACAACATAGCCGTAGAGCACGCGGTCAAGGCAGTTGGAGAGACCGCCTGCGGTGACAAGGACGAGGCACCAGCGGCCGAAACGGCCGGAGATGAAATTCGTCACAAGAGCGATAATCACGGCAACGGTGAATATTGCTGTAAGAATAATAAAGTAGATGCGCGCACCACCGCCGGCAAGGAAGCTGAAGGCAGCGCCGTCATTATGCAGTCGGACAAGACTGATAATACCGGGTATGAGGGGCTCGGTAACAGTGCCGACCATGAGGTGGGTCGTGACCCAATACTTTACCCCCTGGTCAAGTATTATGACCAGCATACCGACTATAGCATATAGCATATCTTTCTCCTATCTGCCATCAGCAGCTGTGATGGCGCGCGAATTTTGTTGTTACAGCTTTGCTACGACAGCGGCGCAGCGCGGGCAGAGCCCGGTCTCGGGATCGGCGTTTTCGGAGTGCATCCAGCAGCGCGGGCACTTGACGCCGGGAGCCTCGATCACGGAGATCTTCAGACCCGGGTTGTTCACGCCCTCGCCGGTGACAGCGCCTTCGGCGGTCTCATCCTCATCGGAGATAAGGCACTTTGACACGATGAACAGCTCTGCCAGATCCATGTCGGACACGGTCTCAACAGCCTTGCGTGAAGCTTCGTCCACAGCGTGCAGCGTCACGGAAGCCTCAAGCGGCTTGCCGATGCGCTTACCAGCGCGGGCGGCCTCAAGGACGCCGTTGACGTCGCTGCGCAGGGAGATGAGATCGTCCCACTTTGCAAGCTCAGCCTCGCCGAGTGCGTACTCGGTGAAGGGCTTGTTCATAACGTTGAGCACTACGTTGCGGGCGTCGTCGCCGTCTCTGTGAGGCATGGCCTGCCATATCTCATCGCAGGTGAATGCAAGGATAGGCGCAAACATCTTGGTCATGCTGTCGAGGATGAGCCACAGTGCAGTCTGGGCGCTGCGGCGCTTGAGACTGCCGCGCTCCTCGCAGTAGAGGCGATCCTTGATGATATCAAGATAGAAGCTGGAGAGATCCACGACGCAGAAGTCGTTGATCGCATGGGAGATGATGTGGAACTCGTAGTTATTATATGCCTCCGCGACCTTCTCAATAAGCGCGTTGAGCTTGGTGATCGCCCAGCGGTCGAGCTCAAGCATATCCTCGGGCCTGACGAGCTCGTTGGGATCGAAGCCGTCGAGATTGCCGAGGCAGTAGCGGGCGGTGTTGCGGAACTTGAGGTAATTCTGACTGAGGTGCTTGAAAATATCCTTCGAGCAGCGCACGTCCACGTGATAGTCGGCAGAGCCGGCCCACAGACGCACGATGTCAGCGCCAAATTCCTTTATCATATCGGCAGGGTCGACGCCGTTGCCGAGAGACTTGTGCATTGCGCGGCCCTCGCCGTCGACGGTCCAGCCGTGGGTCAGGCATTCCCTGTACGGCGCGCCCATGCCAAGAGCGCCGACTGCGACGAGCAGGGAGGACTGGAACCAGCCGCGGTACTGGTCGCCGCCTTCCATGTACATGTCGGCCGGCCAGAAGCCCTGATCGCGCTTCATGGCGGCGTAATGGGTGGAGCCGGAGTCAAACCAGCCGTCGAGAGTGTCGGTCTCCTTGGTGAAATGCTTTCCGCCGCAGTGCGGGCAGACGAAGCCCTCGGGCAGAAGCTCGGCAGCGTCCATCTCAAACCAGGCGTTGCTGCCCTTTTCCTCGAAGATGCCGGCGACGGATTCAATGCTCTCTTCGGTGCAGACGGGCTTATGGCAGTCGTCGCAGTAGAACACGGGGATGGGCAGACCCCAGCGGCGCTGACGGGAAATGCACCAGTCGGCGCGCTCGCGGATCATGGAAGCCATGCGGTCCTTGCCCCATGCGGGGAGCCATCTTACATCGTCGCAGGCCTTGACGGCGTCCTCCTTGAAAGAATCGACAGAGCAGAACCACTGCGGAGTTGCGCGGAAGATGATCGGGCTCTTGCAGCGCCAGCAGTGCGGATAGCTGTGGACGATCTCTTCGGAAGCGAAGAGCATGCCGCTCTCCTTCATGTCGTTGAGAATGACGGGGTTGGATTCCTCGGTCTTCATACCGGCGTACTTGCCGGCATAATCGGTGTGACGACCCTGATCGTCCACCGGGACGACCATCTCGATGCCGTAGCGCATGCAGGTCTGGTAGTCGTCAGCGCCGAAGCCGGGGGCGGTGTGAACACAGCCGGTACCGGAATCCATGGTGACGTAATCCGCCAGAAGCAGGCGGGAGGTCTTGTCAAGGAACGGATGCTGGGCGAGCATGTTCTCAAAGAAGCGGCCGGGATGGGTCTCAATGATCTCATAGCTGTCGAAGCCGCCAATCTTCATGACCTGATCGGTCAGAGCCTCAGCCATGATGTAGATCTCACCGTTGGGAGCCTTGACGAGCGCATACTGCTCGTCCGGGTGCAGGGCGATGGCGAGGTTGCCGGGCAGGGTCCAGATAGTCGTAGTCCAGATAACGAAGTAGAGCTTGCTGTGGTCGATATGGCCGAGCTTGCCCAGATCGTCCTTCATCGGGAACTTGACGTATACGGTGGTGCAGGGATCGTCCTGATACTCGATCTCCGCCTCGGCGAGAGCGGTCTCGTCCTTGGCGCACCAGTACACGGGCTTGAGGCCCTTGTAGATGTGGCCGTTGCGGTACATCCTGCCAAAGATACGGATCTCGTCGGCCTCGAAGCCCTTGTTCATGGTCTTGTAGGGGTGCTCCCAGTCGGCGATGACGCCCAGACGCTTGAAGCCGTCCATCTGGCGGTTGATGTATTTTTCGGCGTAAGCCTGGCAGGCGGAGCGGAAATCGGCCACGCTCATGGCCTTGTGGTTGAGCTTCTGCTCCTTGATGATAGCGCTCTCAATGGGCATGCCGTGGTTATCCCAGCCGGGGATATAGGGAGTATAATAGCCGCGCATCGCGTAGGAGCGGGTGATAAAGTCCTTGATGCACTTGTTGAGCGCGTGACCCATGTGGATGTCGCCGTTGGAGAACGGAGGGCCGTCGTGCAGATTGAAGCGGGGATGCCCCTCGTTCTTCTTGAGCATCTCGTTATAAATATCAAGCTTCTGCCAATGCTCGAGCATCTCAGGCTCACGCTTGGGAAGACCCGCGCGCATTGGAAAATCGGTTTTCGGCAGATTAAGAGTGGAATTGAAATCCTGTGACATGTTCAAAAACTCCTGTATTTATCTTTTCTTTGTATATGGATAGGGCGCCGGTGAAATATTTTTATAGCACATCAGTGCTCAAAAAACAGGGTAAGGGGCGCGCGCTTATGCGCCCGCCCCATATATTCGGTGAGATCAGAGAGTAAAAGTCTGGGTGCTGTCGAACTTCTTTTTCGGCTTGACAGGGGCGTTCATCGCCGAAGAGAGATCCATTTTGACGGAAGGCTCCGGCTGTATTCGGGAGACGGACTCCTCTATGCTGCGCACCGTATTGTCGACATCGACCGGGGCGGCCTCGGGCGCAGGGGCAGGCTCGGCGCTCTTTGCAGCGTTCATGCCGCTGCTGATGGCGTCGAGATTGCGAAGCTGGGTGTTGCACAGGGCGCGTGCGGCCTCAAAGAACTTTTCGGTCGCGGCCTTGGCGTCCTCAAGACGCTTCTGCTGACGCTCGGTCTCGGCTTCAATGCCGCCGATGCGCGCCTTGACCTGACGCTCTGCTTCTTCGATCATTGCGGCGGAGCGGGTGCGGGCGTCGTTCTCTATCTGCACGGCGAGCTTCTGGGCGGAAAGAACAGCCATATTGAGAGCCTCTTCGCTGGCGCGGTATTCCTCGACCTTGTCAACGAGGACCTTCATCTTGCTCTTGAGCACGGCGTTTTCTTTCTGATATGCGGTCACGTCGTCGGCAAGCTCTTCCAGAAAATCATCCACGGAGGCCATATCGTAGCCGCCGAGTCTGGACTTTTCAAAGGTCTTTTCACGAATATCCTGAGCTGTAATCATATATTTATCCACCTTTCGTAAAACTGCGGTTTATTAGAAGTACTGCCCGTCGCTCTCGGGCTGGTCAGGCTGTGCGCCAAGTATATCAACGTTCTGCGGGGTGACAAAATAGGTCTTTGCGGACACCGGAGTTATTTTTCCCCCCAGCGCGTAGGCTATGCCCGAAATAAAGTCGAGCAGGCGGCGCGCAGTGTCCGAGGGCAGACCCTCAAGCGTCATCACGACGGAACGGTTCTGACGTATGTGGCTTACGATGTCGCCGGCCTCGTCAAAGGTGCGCGGGGAGAAGAGAATGACCTGCGCCTCTCTCCCGCCGAAGTTCACGCGGCCCTCGCGCTTAGGCTGCTTCGGCTTGCCGAGATTGCCGAAAAGACTGCCGTCCGGCTGCTGGGGTGCGGCCTGCTGTGTCTGATGCATCTGCGGCTGCTGGGGCGCGGCCTGCTTTGCGAAGGGCTGCTTCTGGAAAAATCCGCCCTTTGGCTTTGCTGCCTGCTGGCGCGGCTGCTGCTGCGGCTGGCGTTGCTGCTGCGGCTCTGAGTATCCGGCCTGATCGCCGGCAAAGGTGCTCTCAAAGAGCGCCTGCGCCTGACCCGGCTGCTGAGCCGGAGCCTGCGCCTTCGGCTGAGGCTTGTACGCGGGGTCGGCGCCTTCAAAGAAGTCGTCCTCATCGTCGTAGGGTTGAGTCAGTTTTTTCAGTTCATCCATGAAACCCATGGCATTGCCTCCATAGTAATTTGATCTGTGCAGGGACGGATATGCGCTGTGTCCCTGCCGTCAGCTCCGGGCTCTCAGGTGTTGTAATTGCGCGGCCCGAAGATAGCGGTGCCCAGACGGACCATGTTGGCGCCGCAGTCGATGGCGGTCATATAATCGCCGCTCATGCCCATGGACAAAAAGTCCATAACTACATTATCGTATTTTTTTTCGCTATTGTCAATAAAAAGCTGCTTCATGGCCTCAAAATATGGCCGATTTTCTTCTCCGTCGGCGCAGATCGGGGGTACTGCCATGAGTCCGCGCACTCTCAGAGCCGGAAATTGCGCCGCGGCGGCAAGCGCGGCGGGGATATCGCCGGAAGAAAAGCCGGATTTTGCGGCTTCCGCACCGATGTTTACCTCAAGAAGAATGTCCTGCACGATGCCGCGGCTGCCCGCCGTGCGGTCTATCTGCGCCATTAACTCGACGGAATCGACGCTGTGGATAAGCGACACGAGCCCAACGATCTGGCGCACCTTGTTTTTTTGCAGGTGGCCGATGAAATGAAGCTGCGCGCCGTCATAGGCGTGCTCCGCATTTTTTTGCAGCAGCTCCTGCACGCGGTTCTCGCCGCATATCGGCAGCCCCGCCGCTATCGCCTCGCGCACGCGCTGCGTGTCGTTCATCTTTGTCGCGCCGACGAGGTATATCTCTCCGGGGCTGCGTCCTGCACGGCGTGCGGCCGCGGCTATATTTTCCTTTGCCAGAGAGATGTTCTCAGCTATCGTCATTTTCTTTATCCCTCCAATGCCTGAGGATCCTGCTGCCGTCGCGGAGAGCGCCGTCTCCGGCCACAAGGCAGAAATCCTCGGAGCTGTATATGATCTCCACGGTCTCGGGCTTCGGGCCGGAGGCCGTGCAGCAGTAGACAAAGCTGTTTCCGCCGCCGTCCGTGCCGACGGCGGTGATGGGGAGCTTCAGACCGGTGCGGCTGCCGGTTATCAGCCGCGCGCGGCAGAAGCGCAGGTGCATGTAACGGTTCGCGCCGCCGGTAAGGCGGATAACGAGCGCGCCGGGCGCAGAAGAGACGATCCGCGCGTCAAGCGCCTCGTCAAAGCCGTCGAAGGCTATGAGACATCGGCCCGGACGAAGCTCCGGCGCGTCCTGCGCGGGCGCGGCGGCGTAGTACCAGTCAAAGCCGGTGACAAGCCGGCCGTAGGCATCCGAAGCCGTTTCGGGGCGGGCGCGCAGGAGCTCTTCGAGTCCGCCGGAGGTCAGTCCGGTCAGCGCGCCGGGGGAGAGGTATTCATAGCCGTCGGTGTCGTCAAAAAAGACGGCTGAACGGCGGGTCATAACGGGCTCGTCCCCGGCAAAGGCCACGGCGGAATCCGCCGCAAGGCGCTCTCCGGGGACAGCGGAAACGCCGGGCGCCGGGTCGGAGCGGAGAAGCTGCTCCGACCTTATCACGACGCCCTCGAGCGCAACGTCCTCCGATACGGTGCACCGCACAGCGGTGCAGACGGCCGAACGCTCGTCAGCCCTGTACATGAAGTGCGCAAGCGCCCACGCGCAGGCGGCGGCGAACAGAACGGAGGCCACTGCCCTGAGAAATGGAGAATCCACGGGCGGCTTATGTATCCAGCTCCAGATCCAGAGATTTGGGCGGAACGATCGTGGAGATCGCGTGCTTATAGATAAGCTGCTGCTTGCCGTCCGAATCCAGTATCACGGTGAAGCCGTCGAAGCCTTTGACGGTGCCGTGCATCTGGAAGCCGTTCATGAGGAACATGGTGACGACCGTTTTGTCCTTACGGATCTGATTGAGGAAGGTATCCTGGAGATTCTGCGTTTTCTGCATTTCAGCCAACTCCTTTTTCGAAGCGGCCGGTATATACGCCGCTTCTCTGTAATGTATTCACGCCTGAGGGCGTGGTACATTATGATATACCGCGGCTGTGTATAAAATCTGTCGAAAGCTGTCGGGCGCGTTCAAAATCCGGCGCGCCGTCCCAATCTATATGCAGCGCGTCCGTCCAGCGCCGGAACCATGTGAGCTGGCGCTTGGCGTAGCGGCGGCTGGCGAGCTTTATCGCGTCCGAGGCCTCGCTGCGGCTCAGCTCGCCGCGAAGCGCGGCGGCGGCCTCCTTGTAGCCGATGGCCTGCATGGCCGTGCAGCCGGCGTCAACGCCTGCGGCCAGAAGCTCCCCAACCTCGCTGAAAAGCCCTGCGTCCACCATGGCGTCGACCCGCGCGTCTATGCGGGCGTACAGATCGGCGCGGTCCTTATAGCCGAGGACTATGCGCGCGGCCCTGTAGCGCGGAGGTATGGCGCGGCTCTCCGCGTCGTGCTCGGTGATTGTTTTCCCGGTAAGCTCGTATATTTCTATCGCGCGCACGATACGCCGCTTGTCGGCCGCGGCGAGCATGGCCGCGCGTTCGGGATCAAAGCTCCTGAGCTTTTCAAGCATTGCCTCGCCGCCGCGCGCGTCGTATTCGGCGTTCAGCCTTTCCCGCAGCGCGCCGTCCCCGCCGGTCTCCGCAAATCCGCGGCCCGAGAGCAGGGAGTCTATGTAAAGCCCTGTGCCGCCGGCTATCACGGGCAGCTTCCCGCGCGCAAGAATATCATCACAGCAGCGCGCCGCGTCCTCGACGTAGCGGGCGGCCGAGTAGGCCTCGCCGGGATCGCACACGTCCAGCATATGGTGAACGGCCTCGCGCCGCTCCTGCGCGCTGGCCTTCGCTGTGCCGATGTCCATACCGCGGTAGATCTGCATCGAGTCCGCCGAAACGATCTCGCCGCCGAGAGCCTTTGCAAGCTCTATGGCGAGCGCGGTCTTGCCTGATGCGGTCGGCCCCGCGACGACGACGACGCCGGGCACTTCAAAATTGCTGCCGTTCATCCTGTCAAGCCTCCTGCCGGCAAAAATCGAAAATCACAGGCGGCGCCGCGCATATCATCCGCAGGATACCGCAGACACGTCGTCCGGCACTGCCTATACTATTCGTTTGAACTGCTTGTCGAGATCCCTGCGCGTCATTATGACCGATACGGGCCGGCCGTGCGGGCAGTATTTGACCCTGCCGGACAGAACGGCCTCCGCTATCTTCTCAAGCTCGCGGGGATCTGTATCCCACCCGGCCTTTATCGCCGCTTTGCAGGCGACGGTGTGCAGTATCTCGTCGCGCGCGGCTGACGGGTCCGGGGCCTTGCCGCGGCGGAACTTCTCGCATATCTCCTCCACGGCGGCCGCCGCGTCGCCGGGCTCCATATCGTATGGGACGGCGCGCAGTATATATTCGCGCTCCCCGAAGGGCTCTATCTCAAAGCCCAGCTCGCCGAGAAGCGCGCCGTTTTTCTCAATAAGCTCCGCATCCTCGCCGGAGAGGCGCAGCGTTGCGGGAGTGAGCAGCTGCTGAGACATGACCGTATGCTCCTGCTCCTTGAGCCGGTCGAAGATCATGCGCTCGTGCGCGGCGTGCTTGTCGATGAAAATAAGCTCGTCGCCCACCTCGATAATGATATAAGTCTTGAGAGCCTCACCCACTATCTTGTGGTCGGGAACAGACCGGCTTTCAACATTTTGAACAGAGTTTTCAACATCCCTGTTGGGAGAAGAGGGCGCGAAGCCTGCCGTATCAACGGCTTTCGTGCCGGAAACCGCCGGAACCTGACGGCTGTCCATATCTATACGCGTCTGATACGGTATCTCACTGCTGTGCATACCGGCGGACGCGCCCGCGGCGGGTCTTGACGGAGAGATGCCTTCGCGCCGATCCTGCGCGCCGGGGCGCTGGTAAATATCCGCGCGCGGAGATTGTATCCGCGCCGCGCCGGTATGCGGCGCGGCCGCCGGCCGGTATGCAGCGGATGGCGCGGGGGTATATGCGGGATGGGGTGCGGCGGAAGGAGAAGCAGCTGAAGGAGAAACGGCGGCGGAGGCCAGCTTCCGCGTCGACTCGGACAGTTCTATCTGCGCCGTGCGGTTTTCGTTGTGCAGCGCGAGCAGCACCGCGTGATAAACAAGGTCGAACACCTTTTTCTCATATGAGAACTTGACCTCGGTCTTTGCGGGGTGGACATTGACGTCAACGCTGCCGTAGCCCATGCCCAGATACAGCACGCATGCGGGATAGCGCCCGGTGAGAAGCGTGTTTTTATACGCCTGCTCCACGGCGCTCTGCAGCAGCGCGGATCTTATGTATCTGCCGTTGCAGAAGAAAAACTGCATGGCGCGGTTGCCGCGCCCGGCGGAGGGAGAGGACGTGAAGCCCTCGACGGAGAGCCCGTCGGCGTCGCTTTTCAGCTCAAGAAGCGTGGAGGCGGTGTCGCGCCCCAGAAGAGAGTATATGCATGAATCCATCCGTCCGTCGCCTGGGGAGAAGAATTCCTCGCTCCCGTCCTTTATAAAGCGCACGGAGACCTCGGGATGCCCAAGCGCGCAGCGCAGGGCGGCGGTAACGCAGGCGGAAGCCTCGCTCCTGTCGGATTTGAGAAATTTGAGGCGGGCGGGCGTGTTGTAGAATATGTCGCGCACGATCATGGTCGTCCCCTCGGGGCAGCCGCAGGGGCCCATATCCTGAATGTCCCCGGCCTCAAGCGTGACGCGCGTTCCGGCATCGCTGCCCTGAAAGCGGGTGCGCAGCTCGATTTTCGACACGGCGGAGATCGCCGCGAGAGCCTCGCCGCGGAAGCCCATAGTGCTTATGGACTCAAGCCCGCGCTCATCGTGCAGCTTGCTCGTCGCATGGCGCAGAAAGGCGACGCCCGCATCCTCCGGCTGCATGCCGCAGCCGTCGTCGGTCACGCGGATGTAGGTCGCCCCGCCGCCGCGTATCTCCACGGTTATATTTTTCGCGCCCGCGTCGAACGAGTTCTCCACGAGCTCCTTTATCACCGAGGCGGGACGCTCCACGACCTCGCCTGCGGCGATCATGTCCGCAACATGCGGAGATAAGACATTTATGACTGGCATATATAAAACTCCTGTTTCAATGGGGCCATTTTTCAATAGCAAAACATTATACCGTAAATCTGTTGAAATTTCCATAACAATTATGTTAAAATAAAATGCTAATTTATCGTTGTATGAGGATATATGAATGAGCTACGAGAGAAAGATCATAGATGTAAACGAAATAAAGCGGCAGGAGGGCATCTGCCGGGAGATCGCAGAGAGAAATGCGCGCGAGGGCAGGACGATGCTGGCTATGGTGGACACCTACGGCTGCCAGCAGAATGAGGCCGACAGCGAGAAGCTGCGCGGCTACCTTGCCGAGATGGGCTGCGGCTTTACGGAGGATGAGTTTGCCGCGGACATTATCGTTGTCAATACCTGCGCCGTGCGCGAGCATGCGGAGATGCGCGTGCTGGGCAACGTTGGCGCGCTCAACCACTCCAAGAAGGCCCGCCCGGGCCAGATAATCGCCGTGTGCGGTTGCATGGTGCAGCAGGAGCATATGGCGCAGAAGATCAAAATGTCCTACCCCGTGGTCGACCTGGTGTTCGGCCCGCATGAGCTGTGGCGCTTTCCCGAGCTTGTAAAGCGCGTGATGGACGGCCATAAGCGCGTTTTTGCCACGGAGAAGGACACCGGCAGCGTCGCCGAGGGTATCCCCGTCCGGCGCACGGACGGCGTGAAGGCGTGGCTGTCGATCATGTACGGCTGCAACAATTTCTGCACCTACTGCATCGTCCCTTATGTCCGCGGGCGCGAGCGCTCAAGGAGAGCGGAGGACGTCGTGGCCGAGGCGCGCGGGCTCATCGAGGCCGGGTACAGGGAGATCACCCTGCTCGGGCAGAATGTCAACTCCTACGGCAAGGATCTTGACGACGGGACGGATTTTGCGGATCTTATCCGCATGATAGACGCCATCCCCGGCGATTATCTCATCCGCTTCATGACGAGCCACCCCAAGGACGCCACGGAAAAGCTGTTCAGGACGATGGCGGAGTGCTCTCACTGCGCCCATCAGCTGCATCTGCCGGTGCAGTCCGGCTCGGACAGGATACTCAAGGCCATGAACCGCAGCTATGACCGCGCGAAATATCTCCGCCAGGTCGAGCTTGCCAGAAGCTATATGCCGGATCTCGTGCTCACGACGGACATTATCGTGGGCTTCCCCGGCGAGACCGATCAGGATTTTGAGGACACCATAAGCCTTGTAGAGGCTGTCCGCTATGACGCGATGTTCACCTTTATCTATTCAAAGCGCGTCGGCACACCTGCGGCCTCCATGCCGGATCCTTTCACCAGAGAGGAAAAGCAGAAGCACTTCGACCGCCTCATGGAGGTTTCCAACCGCATCTCCGGAGAGAAGCACAGGGAGTACGAGGGGAAAACCGTGCGCGTGCTCGTCGACGGTGAGACCGGCAAGGAGGAGTACAATCTCTCCAGCCGCACGAACGGCGGCAGGCTCGTCCACCTGCACGGCGGCAAGGAGCTTATCGGACATTTCATAGATGTAAAGATCACCGCAAGCAACACATGGGCGCTCTACGGGGAGATAGAATAATAAAAAGACACTCATCAGAAACAGAGGTAGAGATATGGCTGAGCTTACGCCGATGAAGCGGCAGTATTACGAAATAAAGGAGAAGCATCAGGATTGCCTGCTGTTTTTCCGTCTCGGCGATTTTTATGAGATGTTCGACGAAGATGCGAAGCTTGCCTCGCGTGAGCTGGACCTCGCGCTGACGACGAGAGACAGGAACGTCGAGAATCCGGACGAGCGCACGCCCATGTGCGGCGTGCCGTATCACAGCGCCGAGGCTTATATCGCGCGCCTTATAGCCAAGGGCTACAAGGTCGCCATATGCGAGCAGATGGAGGATCCCGCGCTTGCAAAGGGGCTGGTAGAGAGGGACGTTATCCGCATAATCTCCCCCGGTACGGTGACCGAAAGCTCCATGCTCGTCGACGAGCGGAGCAACTATATCGCCTCGGTGTATCTCGCGCCGGGCAGCGGCGGCGTCGCGTTCTGCGATATTTCCACGGGCGAATTCTGCTGCGCCGCGTTTAACAGCGACCCCGTAAACCATATACTCAACGAGCTGGGCCGTTTCCTGCCGAAGGAGGCGGTGCTCTCCGCAGGAGCTGAGGATGAGAGCGCCATAAGCGACTTTCTCACGAAAAAGCTCGGCATCATGGTGGAGACGGGCGGCAGGCGCTTTGATTATATGCCTGCCTCCGCGCTCGTGTGCCGGCAGTTCGGCTTCAGCAGCATCGATGAGAGCGGGATAGGCGAGACGCCGGGCGCAGTCTGCGCCGCCGGCGCTCTTCTCAGCTATATTATAGAGACGCAGAAGTTCGACATAAGCCATATAAACAAGCTCGACGTGTTCTACGGCGGGCGCTATATGGAGATGGACTGGACGACGCGGAGAAGCCTTGAGCTCACGGAATCCCTGCGCTCGGGCGAAAAGCGCGGCTCGCTGCTGTGGGTGCTCGACAAGACCAAAACGCCGATGGGCAGCCGTATGATGCGCGCATGGGTGGAGCGGCCGCTGCTCTCTGCGGTTGCGATAAAGCGCCGCCTTGCCGCCGTGAACGACCTGTATAAGGACAATGTCCGGCGCGGAGAGCTCATCCTCACGCTGAAGAATATAAGCGACATGCAGCGCCTGGTGGGACGCTGCGTCTACGGCACCGCCGGGGCGCGCGATCTGAGGTCGCTTGCAAACTGCGCCGCCGTACTGCCGAAGCTCAAGGAGCTTCTTTCCGGCTTTGCGAGTCAGGAGCTCAGGAGCATCTGCGCGATGGACGCGCTTGAGGATATGCGCGCCGAGATAGACCGCGCCATTGACGACGAGCCGCCGTTTTCCGTACGCGAGGGCGGCTTTATCCGCACGGGCTACTCCGAGGAGCTCGACAGGCTGCGCAATGTGCGCGACCACGGCGCGGAGATGGTATCAAGACTTGAGGAGCGGGAGCGGGAGCGCACCGGGATAAAGAAGCTCAAGGTCGGCTACAACAAGGTGTTCGGCTATTATATCGACGTGCCGAAATCCGCGGGCGAGGCGAACATACCCGATGACTATATAAGAAAACAGACGCTCGTGTCCAATGAGCGCTACTTCACGCAGGAGCTCAAGGAGCTTGAAAACACGCTCCTTACTTCGCGCGACAGGATAAACGAGCTGGAATACGATTTCTTTGCCGAGATACGCGGCAGCGTCGCGGCCAAGGTGGACAGGATACAGGCCGCGTCGGACGCCGTGGCCCGGCTGGACGTGCTGTGCTCGTTGGCGGAGACCGCCGTCAGAAACAACTACACCATGCCGGAGGTCGATACCTCGCGCGAGCTGAACATAAAGGAGGGCCGCCACCCGGTGGTCGAGCAGAGCATGAAGGACGTGCTCTTTGTTCCGAACGACACCTATCTCAACGACGCGGACGACCGCGTTGCGATAGTCACAGGCCCCAATATGGCAGGTAAATCCACCTATATGCGTCAGACGGCGCTTATCGTCCTCATGGCGCAGATGGGTTCGTTTGTCCCGGCGCGGAGCGCTACCATAGGCATCGTCGACCGCGTTTTCACGCGCATCGGCGCGTCCGACGACCTCGCCTCCGGCCAGTCCACCTTCATGGTCGAGATGAACGAGATGGCGAACATACTCCGGCACGCCACGAGCGCGTCGCTGCTCATCCTTGATGAGATAGGCCGCGGCACGTCCACCTTCGACGGCATGGCCATTGCCCGCGCGGTGCTTGAATACTGCGCCGACAAGCGTAAGCTCGGCGCGAAAACGATGTTTGCCACGCATTACCATGAGCTGTCCGCGCTCGAGGGCGAGCTCGGCGGCGTGAGAAATTATAACATCACGGCGAAGAAGCAGGGCGGCACGCTGGTGTTCCTGCGCAAGATAGTGCGCGGAGCGGCGGACGACAGCTACGGCATCGAAGTCGCAAAGCTCGCAGGCCTGCCCGACGCGATAATCTCAAAGGCCAAGGGCTATCTCAAGGAGCTCGAAGCGAACGGCGCGGCGGCCGTGCCCTCCGTGCAGGCGCATACCGCCGGCGACGGACAGATCAGCTTTGCCGACGTCGGCGCGGATGAGGTGCGCGAGATACTGAGAAACGCCGACCTCAACACCATCACGCCTATCGAGGCCATGAATATGCTCTTTGAGCTGCAAAAGAAAGCGAGAGCCTGATGAAAAAGCGCGAACAGCCCCCGTTCACGAGCGCGCTGACGAAAAGAGAAGCCGTCGCCGTGCTTGTGTACTTCCCGATACACATCGTCCTGCTGCCGCTAGCACTCGGCCTTGTGCTCGCGTCCGGCGCGGTCAGCGACTCCGCGGCGAATCTTATGAGCTACGCCGTGGGCGCGGCATACATGCTGGTATTTGCCGGCAGGTTCATGCGGCGGGATTTTGACCCGCTGTGCGACCATCCGTGGCGCACGGTCGCAGAGATACTGGCCGCCTATGGACTGATGCTGTGCTTCAACATACTGCTCGGCTTTGTGCTCAGCGCTTTTACCGCGGCGGAGAACCCGAACAATCAGGCCGTGACGAGCCTTGCGCTGGACGATTACGGCCCTATGGCCGCGGCGGCGGTGTTCCTTGCGCCGATAGTGGAGGAGCTGCTGTTCCGCGCGGGCGTGTTCGGCCTGTTGAGAAGGCGCAGCCGTATTGCGGCCTATGCGGCGAGCATGCTGCTGTTCTCGCTGTACCATGTATGGAATTATGCCATTGCAGACCCGCGTTACTGGATATACCTTGTGCAGTATCTGCCGGTGTCGTATCTGCTGTGCCGCTGCTATGAGCGCACGGATACGATCTGGGGCAGCATCTTCCTGCACATGCTGATAAACGGCATATCCATGCGGGCGCTGATGTATCTGCAGGAAATGATGTGAAATGTCCGGAGAATTCGTAATAAGACCGATCGCTCATATCGAGAGCGATTTCAGGGAAAAATTCGGCATACCGCGTCAGGCGGGTATTGTCGGCGAGCTTGAGGCGCGCATAATATTTGAGCCGGAATACCGTGCGGCCGATGCAATACGCGGCATAGAGGGCTTTTCGCACCTGTGGCTCATCTGGCAGTTTTCTGAAGCCGTGCGTGAAACGTGGTCGCCTACCGTGCGCCCGCCGCGCCTTGGCGGAAACGAACGTATGGGCGTGTTCGCCACGCGCTCGCCGTTCCGGCCGAATTCGCTTGGGCTGAGCTGTGTGCGCCTCGTGCGCGCCGAGACCGGCGGCAGCCTGGGCCCCGTGCTGACCGTCGCCGGGGCGGATCTCATGGACGGTACGCCCATATTCGACATAAAGCCCTACATCCCGTATGCGGACGCGCACGAGGACGCGCGTTCCGGCTTTGCGCCGGACAAGGGGAAGCAGCTTGCGGTGGAGTTTGCACCGGAGCTTCTGGCGGAGGTGCCGGAGGATAAGCGCGCCGCGCTCACCGGCGTGCTTGCAAACGACCCGCGCCCGCGCTACCAGCACGACCCGGCGCGCGTGTACGCCATGGCTTTTGCGGACATGAACGTGAGATTTTCAGTTGACGGCGATACGCTTACAGTACAGGCGATAGAAAAAGCTCCCCGTGAGCGCAATAAGACGTAAAAAAGAAGCTGCCCGCGGGCAGCTTCTTTTTTTCTGTAATTCCGACTCACACTTCTATGAGCTCGTATTCGCGGGAGCCGTATCCGAGCTCGGCGGCGGCTTCGATGGTGTGGATGCCGTTGCGGCTGTTGACACGCTCCATGAAATGCTCCGTTCCCGGGTCGCCGGAGGCGAGGACAAGGTCGATGCAGGCCTGATCTATCGCAACGGGGTCGAGCGAGGAGAGAATACCGATGTCCTTCATGCACGGGTCCTCTGCTACGACGCAGCAGTCGCAGTCGACGGAGATGTTTTTCATGACGTTGATGAAGGCCATATTGCCGTTGAAGTGCTCCACGACGCTCATTGCCGCGTCCGCCATGGCCTCGGGGAACTCGATGGAGCTTGCGTGCTCTTCCCATGTCTTGTAGCGGTCGTCGGTCTTTCCGGCGGAATGTATCAGCGCTTTGCCTGCGCGGGATGCGCAGCCGATGGACAGCTGCTTGAGCGCCCCGCCGTAGCCGCCCATCGGATGACCCTTGAAGTGGGCGAGCACGAGCATGGAGTCATAATTCATTATGTTTTTGCCGAGATGGTTTTCCTTTAGTATCTTGCCGTTCGGTATTTTCCATACGACGTCCGGCCCCTCGGCGTCCATGAGGTCAACGTCGAAATACCTTGTCCAGCCGTGCTCAGCGATGAGGCGCAGATGCGGCTCGGTATGGTCGCGCACACCGCCGGCGGCGTCGCCGTAAGCCGTGTTGCATTCTACTACCGTGCCGTGCACGTCGTCCACCATGGGACGCCAGAATTCGGGACGCAGAAAATTCTGGTTGCCCTTTTCGCCGGAATGCACCTTCACTGCGACCCTGCCGGGCAGCTCGATGCCGAGCTGGTGATACAGCTCCACTACCTTTTCCGGAGTGAGCTCACGGGTAAAATATACCTTCGATTTCATATTGATCCTCCATTCAGAAATTGTGCGTTAAACGTAATTTGCAGTCACAGGCGCTCAAAGCCGTCGTTGGGCTGCTCCTTTTCCGGCGCCTCGCGGCGCTCCATATTGCATATCATCAGCCACACGTACAGCGCCAGCATCATCGCCGCGGCGAAAAACATGAGCTGCTGCCCGATATAGCGGCTGTCAGCCAGCACCATCAGGTCGAGAGTCGAGGCGAGCATTGCAAAGAACATGCTGCGCCAGCAGTTCGGCGAGCTGAAAGGGTAGCCCGCCATGCGGAAAAACGCGATAATCGAGGCGATAACTGCGGCGGCCTCCGGCGCATAGTCCCACATGACGCTGTTTATGGAGTTGACCTTGTAGCAGGTGATGAGCCATATGCAGAACATCAGCACCGGCATGAATGCGCAGAAGCATGAGAGGCCGAGGCGCGGGGCGCGGGGCTTGTTGGCGGAGGTGAGCAGCAGGGGATAGGCCAGTCCGCTGACGGCGCCCGCGAGGGCAAGAACACGGTAAAAGCCGCCGTTCTTGTCGGTCTCGGAGCTTATGAGCAGCAGCAGCGCGCCGCCGGTCATGATAAGGCCGAGCGCCCAGCGGATAAGCTTGTAGAGCTTGCCGGGATTCGCAAACGCCTTATAAAAATCATCCGGCACGTAATAGCGCCCGGCGCGGAAACTGTCCGTAAAGCGCAGAAAAATGTAGCCCGCGGCAAAGACGATAAGAATGACGAGCGCATTGAATATGCTGCCGTCCACAAGGCCGTCGTCATTGAACGCGAGCATCAGCTGGAGCCAGCGGATGAAAATGCTGAACGCGCCCGCGCCGATGACATAGCATATGATCTCAAGCGCTTTTTTCCGCATACCGAGCCGGAAGCGCTTCTTCTCGTCTTCCTCTTTGCGCTTTTTCGCGGCCTCGTCATTCTCGGGGATCTGCCCGTATGGATCGTTATATGGGTTCTGCATAATTCGGTTCTCACCTCAATATGTATTTTTACAGGGATATACCGCCGGGGCGGACAAACTGCCGCCTTGCCGGCATCCGGGACAACGCCGCATGATATGTCTGCGGCGTTATCAAATCATTGTATACTTAATTGCCGGATACGTCAAGTAACAGCCTTGCGCACATCCGGCCGGACATGCCAGCGTGGGGAGGCCGCCGATGAAAAGGATACTCATAATATGCTATACCGCGCTTTTTTTAGCGTTTGCCGCGCCGCTTTTTCTCAGGCGGCTGCCGCAGTACGCGCCCGACGCGTTCACGCCGGCGCTGCCGGTACCGGCGACCGCCGGGATCGCAGCCGCTGCTGCGGCGGAGGAGCTGAGCGGGAGCATAACAGTTCTGCACGGCGGCGCGGCGGCGGAGATGGACACGGCGGATTACCTAACGGGCGTGGTGGCGGCGGAAATGCCTGCGAGCTTCGCGCCGGAGGCTCTTAAAGCGCAGGCCGTCGCCGCGCGGACATATGTGATGTACTGCGCGCAGGCCGGAAAACACGATACGGCGCAGGTCTGCACCGACAGCGGCTGCTGTCAGGCGTGGCTGAGTACGGACGAGCTGCGCGAACGCTGGGGGAAGGACTACGGGACGTATTACGATAAAGTGCGCGCGGCGGTCAGCGCTACGGCGGGGGAGTACCTCGCCTACGGCGGCACGCCGGTCTTTGCGGCCTTTCACTCCTCATCCGCCGGAGCGACCGAGGACAGCGGCGCGGTGTGGAACGCGCTGCCGTACCTTATAAGCGTTTCAAGCCCGGAGAACGCGGAGAGCGTTCCGGGCTATGTGAGCACGCTGGAGCTCAGCCGCCTTGACTTCCGCGACAGTCTGCTGTCGGTGCGGCCCGATGCCGATCTGAGCACGGAACCGGAACAATGGCTCGGAGAGCTTCGGCGCGATGCGAGCGGCCGTGTAGAGACTGCAGTGATCGGGGGAAAGGAGTTCGCCGGGACGGAGCTCAGAAGCCTTTTCGGACTGCGCTCCACCGCGTTCACGCTTGAATATGACGGGGAGCTGTTCCGCTTTACGGTCACGGGCTACGGCCACGGCGTCGGCATGAGCCAATACGGCGCGAACGTCATGGCAGCCGGCGGCGCGGACTATGCGCAGATACTGGCGCACTATTATCCCGGCACGGAGCTTGTCCGTCCCGTGAGCTGAACGGACGGTTTATTTTACACGCTCGTAGGTGCAGAAGCGGTAGCCTATACCGTCCTCCTCCGAACGTTCGCCGCGTTCGGTACAGCGCCAGCCGGCGTCGGCGTCGAGATCGGGAAAGAACGCGGTGGACTCGGGCGCAAGTTCGATCATTGTGACGTACACGCGTTCGACATAAGGCATGAGCTGACGGTAGACGCTCTCGCCGCCGATCACAAGGCAGAGGGGAAATTTCGATGCGGCGCAGACGGCCTCGCCGGCGCCGTGCACGACCTCCGCGCCCTCTATTTCAATGTTCTGCCGGGTAACGACGATATTGTGCCGCCCCTTGAGCGGCCTGCCGCCGGGGAAGTCAGCGAGCGTGGCTCTGCCGACTATCACCGCCGCGCCGTCCGTCAGCGCGCGGAAGTGCGCGCGGTCGGCCCTGAGCACGACGGGCTGCGTGCCGTGCGCGCCTATGCCCCAGTCGGAATATACGGCAACTATTGCATCCATAAGAATATCACCTCGCCGGGAAATTTTTTGCACATTTGCAGGTGCTCCTGCCAATCAAGTGTATTTGATATTAATGATAATAACATATGAACCGCATTTCGTGCAACAGAATAGAATGAGCTGTGGAGGTGGTGCCGGTGAAATATGCCGTTGTAGGCGGCGACAGGCGTTCGGCGATCCTGTGCTCCATGCTGGCGCAGGACGGACACCGTGTGTACTGCTTTGCACTCGAGAGAGCGGAGATGCCGCCGGACGTGATAAAAACGGGCTGCCTGCAGGGCTGCGTCTACGGCGCGGACTGTGTGGTGCTGCCCACGCCCGCGGAAAAGGGCGGAATACTTAATGCCCCGCTGAGCGGCAATGTACTGAGGATGAGCGAGGTCATCGGCGCGCTGTGGCCGGGACAGATACTCGCCGGAGGAAAGCTCGGCGACGAGAGCTGCGCGCTGGCAATGAAGACCGGGCTGCATATCGGGGACATTATGCAGAGGCCGGATTTCGTGGCCGGAAATGCGGCGCTGACTGCCGAATGCGCGCTGGCACGGCTCATAGACGGCAGCGACCGCGCCATTTTCGGCAGCGAGGCGCTGATCTGCGGCTGGGGACGGATAGGGAAAATACTTGCGCTGCGCCTTGCGGCGCTCGGCGCGCGTGTGACTGTCGCGGCGAGGAGCCGTTCCGGCAGGGCCATGGCGGAGGCGCTGGGACTGCGCGCGCTGGATTATGACGGACTGGAGACGGAAATAGGCGGCTTTGATTTCATCGTGAACACGGTACCGGCGCGTGTGCTGACGGATGCAATGCTGTGCATGGTGTCCGACACGGCGCTGCTGCTGGAGCTGGCTTCACCGCCGGGAGGCTTCGACCGGAACCTTGCGGAGAATATCGGGCTGAACGCAATGGCCGCGCCGGGGCTGCCCGGGGAGCGCGCCGCCTACAGTGCGGCGGCGCTGATGAAGAGAGAGGTATATGATGTTGTGCGGGAACAGGAGGAGTGAGCATGACGGAAAAGAAAAAGCTGGGGCTTGCGCTCTGCGGGTCCTACTGTACATATGACAAGGTCTTTGCCGCGGCTGAGAAGCTGAGTGCAAAGTATGATCTGGTGCCGCTGATGAGCGAGACCGCGGCCGGGACCGATACGCGCTTCGGCGCGGCGTCAATGAATCTGCTGCGCCTGACGGAGCTGACCGGAAAAGAGGTCATCACGACCATAGCCGGGGCCGAGCCGCTGGGGCCTGCGAGACCGCTGGATGCGCTGGTCATCGCGCCGTGCACGGGCAATACGCTGGCAAAGCTCGCCCACGGTATGACGGACAGCGCCGTCACGATGGCTGCCAAGGCGCATCTCAGAAACGGAAAGCCGCTCGTGATCGCGTTTTCCACGAACGACGGGCTGTCCGGCTCTGCCGAGAATATTGCCCGGCTGCTCAACCGCAAGAACGTCTACTTTGTTCCGTTCGGGCAGGACGATCCGGCAAAGAAGCCGCGCTCGCTGCAATCGGACTTTGAGCTTATCGGCGACACGGTCGAGGCCGCACTGCGCGGCTGGCAGCTACAGCCGATACTGAGAAAATAAGCCTGCCTTGACACGAAAGCGCGGGGGAGGTATTATGAAACTGATAATATCTTCCCTGCAAAATTTAGGCCAAGGATATGACCAGAATGTGAAATACACTGTGAAAAAAGGCGCGGGCAGGCCCGCATATCTACAGCTGTACGAGCAGCTGCGGCAGGACATTGTGTCCGGCGCGATAGAGCACGGCAGGAAGCTGCCGTCCAAGAGGCTTCTCGCCGAGGAGACCGGCGTGAGCGTGATAACGGTGGAGCACTGCCTTGCCCTGCTGGTGGACGAGGGGTACGCCGAGGCGCGCGAACGCAGCGGATTCTACGCCTGCTTTGTCCCCGGGCAAAGCACAGCGCCGGGGACAGGCAGGGCAAGCCTTGAGGATATGAGCGCCGCGGTCGGCGTGCCGGAGGACTTCCCGTTTTCGGTACTGGCAAAGACGATGCGCCGCGTCCTGAGCAGCTATGACCGGCGCATCCTGTCCCGCGCGCCGAATTCCGGCTGCGCCGAGCTGCGCGCGGTGCTGGCGGAGTATCTTGCGCGCAGCCGCGGCATAGAGGTAAGGCCGGGGCAGGTGATAATAGGCTCCGGCGCGGAGTATCTGTACGGCCTTGTGGTACAGCTTTTCGGCAGGGAACAGACGATAGCGCTGGAGGACCCGTCTTATGTGAAGATACGGCAGGTCTATGAGGCCAACGGCGCGGAGTGCACGATGCTGCGGCTTGGGGAGGACGGCATACTCAGCTCCGAGCTTCGCGGCTGCGGTGCGGGCGTGCTGCACGTCACGCCGTTCCACAGCTATCCCAGCGGCGTCACGGCCACGGCCGCAAAGCGGCGCGAGTATGCGCTCTGGGCCAGAGCGCACGGCGCGTATATAGTCGAGGACGATTATGATTCCGAATTCTCTGCGCTTCTCAAGCCTGTAGAGACAGTATTTTCCGTCGCGCCGGAGCGCGTCATATATATAAACAGCTTTTCAAAGACCATTGCCCCGGCGATAAGGACGGGCTATATGGTGCTGCCGGAGCCGCTTACCGGACTTTTTGAGCAGCGTCTGGGCTTTTACTCCTGCACCGTGCCGGTATTCGAGCAGCTCGTCCTTGCCGAATTTATCCGCAGCGGCGAGCTTGAGCGCTATATTAACCGCAAACGCCGCGAGCTGCGGCAGAAGATGAAAGGATAACGTATAATTCGCAGTTTGCAAACGACATGTTTTGCCCCGCCGCAGTGCTATGATATGCATGCGGCGGGGTTTGCCGCCGAATTAATTATTTGTATAAGCAAAATTAACACCTGCTTAATTGAAAAGGAACAAAATCGGGGCTAATATAGTCATATAAATAAGGAAACAAATTTTTTACTTATAGAAGGGAGCTTATCAATGAACAGGAAAAGGATATTTTCAACACTGCTGGTGCTGGCGCTGCTGGTGTGCATGCTGCCTGCGGCGGCCTATGCCGCGCCGAAGAGCACGGCCGCGCCTGTGTCGACTCCAAAGCCCACCGCCGCGTCGAAGGCCGCAGATAAGTCTGATGCGGCTTCGGCGTCCGCCGCGGCGAAAACGGCGGATGCTGCCGAAACCTTCGTCATAAACGAGGCCGGGGAGACGCTTTATAACGACGGCGACACGGTTTTCAATAATTACGGCATCGTGTACAACAACGGCGGCGTTGTGTATAATAACGGCGGCACAGTGTTCAACAACAGCGGCACGGTCTATAATAACGGCGGCGTCGTGTACAATAACGGCGCCATGGTCTATAACAACAACGGCACCGTCTACAACAATGACGGCGACGTGGAGGATAACGCCGGAAAGCTCCCCGCCATGGCGGACGTGTCCGGGGCAGCGGCGGCAGAGGTATATGAAATCACTCTGGCGGACGATTACGGCGCGCTTGCGGATATAAGCGGGCTCATCGAGGATACGGACGGAAAGACGTGGATCGAAAACGGCGGCGAATGCGTCATCACGCCCAAGCCCGGCGTGGAGATAACCGACGCGGTGACGACTGCGGGCGCGTGCATGAGCGATGACGACGGCGTTGTCACGCTGAAAAACGTTGACCGGGACGGAAAGCTCACACTGAAGTTCAAGCTTGCCGCGCCTGTTATCACGCCCGAGGCCGGAAGCTATTACAATGACCTCGAGCTGAGCATCGAGGCCCCGGCCGAGGCCGCGGAGATATATTACACGACCGACGGCAGCGATCCGACCAGCGAGAGCGAGAAGTACACCGGGCCGTTCGAGATCGACAGCAGCATGGTCGTCAAGGCCATAGCCGTTGCCGGCGGTGCGGCGAACAGCGATATTACGGAGGAGAGCTATCTCTATCCCGTTATAAAGGATATAAAGTTCGATAATGCCGCAGTCGGATACCGCCAGCCCGACGCCAAGGCGCTCGTCGTGAAGAACACCGGGCTGGGCGAGCTCGTGATCGAGAGCGTCAGCCTTGAGGGAGACGATAAGGACTGCTTCAGGCTCAGCACCGAAAAGGGCGGCACCGTCGCCACGGGGCAGAGCGACAGCAAGACATGGACGGTCGTCCCCAACAAAGGTCTTGCCGCAGGCGAGTATGAGGCCGAGGCTGTGTTCACCTTTGACTCCGGCGATACCGCCAGAGTAGAGATAAGCTTCAAGGTCACAAAGACCGCGGATAAAAAAGCATAAAAACTGCAATATCAGAAACAGCGGAGGCGTCAGCCCCCGCTGTTTTTTTGCAGGCCGTTCCGGACCGGACGAGACGTGGCTTACAGTATATGCCATTAAAAAGTTGAAAGTATTATGTGTCAAAAGGCTTTTTTACGACATTTGAGCTGGCATTGTCTAGAAAAAATACAATTAATATTTAACAAAAATGTGAAGGTAGCGATTGATTTATTTGTTAAAATACGTTATAATAAATCAATCTTCTGTATAAATGAATGACGCAGGAGAACGCATCTTATGGACGACGGACTCGTCACCATTTAGAAATAAGAAAGGAAGCGAAGTATTTGAACGAAAAGTACAATGCATTGTTTACCCCGTGGAAGGTAGGGAACGTGGAGATACCCAACCGTATCGTCCAGTGCTCTATGGGCGGCACTTCCCTGTTCGGTTGGCTGGAACCCAACCATTTTGATAAGGAAGCGGCTTACTTCCTGCTCAACCGCGCACAGGACGGCGTCGGCCTGA
>OIYO01000610.1_pt1 | contig 27232 bp, 24 predicted proteins | sample 1588191 | NCBI WGS metagenome assembly OIYO01 (sample SAMN03283275) | human gut metagenome | biome: human-associated habitat; material: feces | host: Homo sapiens | place: Peru | collected 2012 | reverse complement strand
TCAGCTTCGGCGCGGCGGTGTTTTTCGTGCTGGCGCTGGCCGCGGCGGCGGTCGTGCTTGTGCCGCGGGTCGTGGAAAAGATCGCGCCCTACCGCGCGCTGTCCGAGCTTGCGGCCGCGCCGCAGCTTTCCATGCAGATCGCGGTCGACGCCGAGATCGGCGGCGAGACGATCCATACCGACGTGCCGGTGTACACCGAGACGCAGGGCGAAACGCGCATCACCCGCGCCGAGCTTGAGTCCGTGCCGCTGTATTATTCCGGCGGCATGCTGATCCTGGAAAACGGGAAGGCCTACGGCCTCGACGGCCTTTTCCCGGATTATTCCGCGCTCCTTGACGCCATCGCGGCGCTGTACCGGGAGACGGAGAGCACCGGCGGCGGCGTGCGTCTGGAGCTGGACGGCGAGCAGGCGCAGATCGAAGCATTCTACACGGTGCAGAAGAAGAAGTAAGGAGGGGAACAGTATGGGCAAGACCACTGGATTTATCGATTATACGCGCAAAACCAGCACGGATGTTCCGCCGCTGGAGCGCATCGAAAACTTTAACGAATTTCACGTCTGGCTCTCCCGCGAGGAGCAGCAGACACAGGCGGCCCGCTGCATGGACTGCGGCGTGCCCTTCTGTCAGGCCGGCATGATGATCGGCGGCATGGCCTCCGGCTGCCCGCTGAACAACCTCATCCCGGAGTGGAACGATCTGGTCTATCAGGGCAAGTGGGAGCTGGCGCTCCACCGCCTGATGGCCACCAACCGCTTCCCCGAGTTCACGAGCCGGGTCTGCCCCGCCCTCTGCGAGGCGGCGTGCACCTGCGGCGATGTGACCGGAAGCAGCGTCACCGTCCGCGAAAATGAACATGCCATCATCGAGACCGGTTACGCCAAGGGCTGGCTGCACGCCGCACCGCCCCCGGCCCGCACCGGCAAAAGCGTGGCCGTCATCGGCAGCGGCCCGTCCGGCCTGTCGGTGGCCGAGTATCTGAACAAGCGCGGCCACGCCGTGACCGTGTTCGAGCGGGCCGACCGCGTGGGCGGCTTGCTGATGTACGGCATCCCCAACATGAAGCTGGACAAATCCGTCATCGAGCGGCGTATCCAGATCATGCAGGCCGAGGGCGTGGAGTTCCGCACCAACATGGACATCGGCGGCGCGGTGGCGGCTGAGGACATCCTGAACGGCTACGACGCCGTGGTCCTCTGCTGCGGCGCAAAGAAGGCCCGCGACCTGAACGTTCCGGGCCGGGATGCCAAGGGCGTCCACTTCGCGGTCGATTACCTGACCAGTGTGACCAAGAGTTTGCTGGACAGCAAGTTCGCCGACGGAAAAGCCATCGATGCAGCGGGCAAAAACGTGCTGGTCATTGGCGGCGGCGACACCGGCAACGACTGTCAGGGCACTGCCCTGCGGCAGGGCTGCACTGACCTCGTAGCCCTTGAGATGATGCCCCAGCCCCCCAAGGAGCGTGCGGCGTCCAACCCGTGGCCCGAATGGCCGAAGGTCCTCAAGGTGGACTACGGCCAGACCGAGTGCCTTGCCAAGTTCGGCAAAGACCCCCGCGTCTATCAGACCACCGTGAAAGAGTTTTTGACCGACGACGCCGGAAATCTGACCGGCGCGGTCATCTCCTACCTCAAGCCGGAGCGCGACCCCGAAACGGGCCGCACCAACATGGTCCCCACCGGCGAGGAGTTCACCTACGACTGCCAGCTGGCGTTCATCGCGGCGGGCTTCGTCGGCTGCGAGAACTATGTGGCGGATGCCTTTGGCGTCCAGCTGACCGGCCGCGGCTGTGTGGACACCGACAACTTCCGCACCAACGTCGAAAAGGTGTTCTCCTGCGGCGATATGCGCCGGGGCCAGAGCCTGGTCGTCTGGGGTCTGCGCGAAGGCCGCGACTGCGCCGCTGAGGTGGACCGCTACCTGATGGGCTACACCAACCTGTAAGCCAATTTCTAAGCCATTCTCTTTCCTATCCTAAACAAGCAGAAGCGGGAGCCTCGCATGAGACTCCCGTTTCTGCTTTGCTGTTTCTTTCAAAGCAATGCCTCCCCGGCCGGGGAGGCGTTGCTTGTTTCAATCAATCGGTATCGTACACCGTATCGTCTGGAAGCGTTTCTTCTGAGGACGACGAGCTGCTCTCGCTGCTGGAACTGGACGACGCAGCGGGCGGCTCGGGCGTGGTGGTGATCTCCACGCTGGGGTCGGCGGCGATATACACCGTGATGACGCTGCCCACTTCCACCGACGCACCCGCTTCGACGCTGCACGAGACGACGCAGCCGGATGCATAGGAGCCATCGTTGACCACCATGAAGCAGCTGGGGGTCAGCCCGCGGGCTTCCAGCTCGCTGACGGCCCCCTCCTGCGTGAAACCGATGACGTTGGGCATCTCGGTCATCTGGGGGCCTTTGCTGACCACAAGGCTGATCGTGCCGCCCTTCTCCATCACCTCGCCGGCCAGCGGCTCCTGACGGATGATGCGGCCCTTCTCCACCGTGTCGCTGTATTCCAGCGTCACATAGAAGAGATAATCGCCCACATAGTTGTGATTATTGCGTATCTGCGCATCATAATCCATGCCCACGAAGTCCGGCGTCAGGGTGACCGGCTCTTCGGTCACGACGCTTTCCGGCTCCTGCGTCTCGGTGGACGCGGGCGGCTGGCTCGTGTGCAGCCCCTGCGACACCATCCCCCACGCCAGCAGCAGAATGAGGATAGCCAGCAGGATCAGAATGGCCGCCAGCAGGTTGCGCAGACTGAGCAGGTGCTTTTTCTGCTCCTCTTCCGGAAGCGTCAGGGTGCGCGGGGCCGGTTTGGGCAGGGTGCGGGTCAGCTCGGAGGTGTACTCCTGCGAGGACAGCGCCTTGAACAGCTGCGGGACCGTCTGGATGCGCTCCACGGGCTTGAGCTTCAGGCCCAGCTCGAGCACCTCGGACAGGTACTCCGGCAGAGCCGAATTCAACGTGCGTGCGTGCGGATTGGAGTCCGACACCAGCCGCTGCGCCGCCGGGACCGGGCTTTGGCCGCAGAGCATCCGATACACCACAGCAGCAAGGCTGTACTCGTCGGTATACCGGCCCTCGAACTCGGCGGTCGAGTACTGCTCGGGGGCCGAATAGCCCTCATACAGCTGCTCGTGCAGCCCGCTGCCCGCCGTGCGCAAGCCCACCGTTGCATAGCCGGTCAGCCGCGCGCGGCCGTTTTCCAGCACGCGGATGTTCTCCGGACAGATGCCCCGGTGCACCAGACCCACCTGATGCATCGCTGCCACGCCGTCGAACACCGGCTGCAGCATCGCGCAGACCAGCTCCGGCGAGAGCGTGCCGGGGTGCTCTTCCAGCCAGCGGCCCAGCGGCACGCCGCCGGGGTTCTCCATGACCGCATAGACCGTGTTATTCGCTTCGAACACATCCAGCACCGCTTCCAGACCGTTGGCGGGCGTGATGCGCTGGATGGAACGGTAGAGGTCCGCGAAATCCATCCGCGTCGTCTTGAACAGCACCTCGCTGCCCAGCTTGGGCCGCAGCGTGGCGTCCATCCCCCGCTCCGCCGAGAGCGTCAGCGGCAGATACTCCTTGATCGTCACCCGGAACCGCCCGATGTTCTCCACGCCGCGGTACAAAATGCCCTCGCCGTCGATGCTCTCGATCTCGCCGACGGTATACCGGCCATTCAGCACCGTGCCCACCGGCAGACTGCCCAGCGGATTTTTTCCGGCCAGCTGCCCGCCGCAGTGCGGACAGGACGCCGTGCGCGTGCTCAATGCGCCCATGCAGTAAGGACAGATGTTTGACATGGAGGGACCTCCTGAGAGTAGTTTCTTTTTATTGTACCATAAATGCGAGAGAAGAGCAAATTTTATCTCAGGCCGACTGGACCATCTGCTGCAGCTGAGCTTCGTCCTCTTCCAGCAAGGCTTCGTAGAGACTGGCCTTCCAATAATTTTCGCCGTGGGTCCGGCGGAACGAGTTCATTCGGGCACGCAGGATCGTGCGCACCATCTCCATCGGCAAGCCGTTTTGTGTATACTCTCGAATCTCGCGGCAGAGCGTCGAAAGCTCTCCCGCCACCTGCCTCTGATACCGCTTCTGTAACTGGAGCGCTTCGAAGTGGTTCTGCACGATCTTCGTCATCTGCGATGGATGGGCAAATTCCAGTGTGAACTGCACGATGGGAATGCCATCCTCGATCCGGATGGCTGCCTTCAGGAACGTCTCTTCGGGAAGGTCATCGAAGTAAAAATGGATGATCCGGCGGGTGTGGTGGTCGTCGAACACGCTGGTTCCCTTCAGCTCGTTGCAATGGCTGCAACAGGGCACAAGGTTGGGCGCATACAGGATGTACTCCGGATAGACCGACTCCGGAAAATAGTGCTCGAGGGTCGTCGGCTCCGAGATCATGCAGAACGGACATTTCCCCTGCATTTCCGGCGGAATTGCGTCGAAAATCTTTTTCCGCGCGTCCTGAAACGCTGTGCTGTGCTCGTAGGAATCCCGGATCAGTTTTGCACTCTCTTCATTCAGAGTATGTTCCGGCTGGATGGCATTCAGGTCGTTCGTGTGCGCTTCGTAAAAGTCGTAGCGGCCGAACACATACGCTTCAAGGCTCAGCATTTTCCCGCGATTTCCATGCAGACAGCTCCCGCAGTCATCCTGCGGCTCCTCGCAGGTCTGGCAGTGCGGATTCCGAAACTGCTTTTTCTTCGCGATCTCGTGAAAAAGCTTCTTATTATTCACCTTCACAGGCCGCAGCCGGATCATAGTTTCACCTTCTTTGCGTTAGAACGACGTTTTATTGGACTCGTAACAGCTTTTCAGATAGATCATCGCGTGGAACGACAGCTTTCCATCGAACAGGTCCAGCACCTCTTCATAGGGCATCTTTCGGCTCAGCCGTTCCAGCACCGTTTTATAGTTGCTCTCGCTGCTGCTGACATCGAAGATTTCATTCGTGATATTGGTGACGTTTTCGCCGAAGCATTCCAACTGCGGCTTGCTGACCATCAGTGTATCATCGATGCGGTTCAGGACATGGACATATTCCGACGGCGTTTCCTGCACGACCAGCGGCGAGTGGGTGGCAAAAATGGCGTAGGAGTTGAAGGATTTCAGCAGCTTGTAGAAGGTCCGCATCATGCTTGCGATGGCATTCGGATGCAGATGAAGCTCGGGTTCGTCGAATAAAATCAGGGACTCTTCTTCAATTTTTGCCACCGCCTCGGTGATGGTACAGAGAAGGATGTTTTGGCCGGAGCTACGATGGATTCCCCTTTGATGCCACTGAGAAATTTCTGCCGCTTCTACAAATTCCGCTCCCAGAAGTTCCTGAGCAATTTCCCGCCAAAGGTCCACGCGACCATTCTTTTGGATTTTTTCAAGCGAAGAAGAAAACTGCTGCTGAAGTTCTTTTAGCGTCATTGCTCCGGTTTCTGTCATGATCCCGCAATAGGCATAATTTTCCCGGCGATATTCATCTAAATAAAAGGGAGATTTTTTGCGCTTTTCAAATCGGTCAAAAGCACTGTATGAAATCGAGATAACTTTATCGAACAACGGTCTTGGGCCAAAAAAGATTTTTTTATGAGACTCCGACATCTCTGTAAGACCACTGATCTCATTTGCCAAGTGCGTCAGAATTTGAGTTTTTCCTGTTCCGTTTTTTCCAATCAAGACGTTAATACGGTATGGAAGATATTCTTGCCTTGAAAAATCAAAATCGATCCGAACGGGCTTCGAACTATACGGAACCCTTACTAAATAGGAGAACGACAAATCCTTTCGATTGAGTTTTCCTGTCTCCAAGACGTCATTTGCTTCATACAGCGCTTTTTCAGCGCTGGAATCTCTCAGCAGATACTTCTGAACTCCTTCTCTCCCCAGAAACTGTTCTTTCAAATCGTCAAAGACCGCTATATCATTCAAAGCCTTTAGCACCTGAAGGTAGTCATCTGGAAGGTTGCTTTTCAGTCTACGGTAATAGTTCAAGCTCTGCCCCAGAGAGCAAAATTCATTCTCATTGAGTTTTATCTCTCCTGCCCCAATTTTATTGGAAATCGAAATCTTTTTTCCGTTCCAAGACGTTTCATCACAATCCCTGTGATAGATTTTCACAGTTCCGATTACAAATTCCTGATAATACTCTGCATAATACACCAAATCAAACAGAAGATGGAGACCCGAATCATCTTTAGGGACATCATGAAGTACGAGACAGTTCATGTAATTTTTCTGATTTTTCTTCCGTTTATATCCTCCATGAAAAATCTGCATCGTTCTTCCTCCCTGTCTTTGGAAAAGATCGTGGTGTCAACCTCTTACTAACAGGATAGCCCACTGGGCAGTGAATGTCAATTCCATTTTTTCGATAAAGAAAACAGCCCGGACTGCATATTTTTGCAGCGGTCCGGGCTGTTCTGTTTTGAATCTTCTTCCGGTTCCGGCTCAGCCTTTGCGCCAAACCATCTTATTGACGACGCCGGTGTAGCTCTGGATGATCTTGACGACCTTATCCGAAACATTCTCGTCGGTGTAGTCGGGAACGGGGATGCCGAGGTCGCCGTTCTTATTCATCTCAACGGCCACATCGACCGCCTGAAGCAGGTGGTCGCCGTCGATGCCGGCCAGAATGAAGCAGCCCTTATCCAGAGCTTCGGGGCGCTCGGTGGACGTGCGGATGCAGACCGCCGGGAACGGATGCCCCACACTGGTGAAGAAGCTGCTCTCCTCGGGCAGCGTGCCGCTGTCGCTGACAACACAGAATGCGTTCATCTGCAGACAGTTGTAATCGTGGAAGCCCAGCGGCTCATGCTGGATCACACGCTTGTCCAGCTGGAAGCCACTCTGTTCCAGACGCTTGCGGCTGCGGGGATGGCAGGAATAGAGGATCGGCATATCGTACTTTTCCGCCATTTTGTTGATGGCCGTGAACAGAGACACGAAGTTCTTCTCGGTGTCGATGTTCTCTTCGCGGTGGGCCGACAGCAGGATGTACTTGCCCTTTTCCAGACCCAGCCGGGCGTGGATATCCGAAGCCTCGATCTTCGCAAGATTCTGATGCAGAACTTCTGCCATCGGCGAGCCGGTGACGTAGGTGCGCTCTTTCGGCAGACCTGTATCGGCCAGATAGCGGCGGGCGTGCTCGGAATATGCCATGTTCACGTCCGAGATGATATCCACAATACGGCGGTTCGTCTCCTCGGGCAGACACTCATCCTTGCAGCGATTGCCCGCTTCCATGTGGAAGATGGGGATATGCAGACGCTTTGCACCGATGACACTCAGGCAGCTGTTGGTGTCGCCCAGCACCAGAACGGCGTCCGGCTGGATGGCGGCCATCAGCTTATAACTTTCTGCGATGATGTTGCCCATCGTTTCGCCGAGGTCTGCGCCGACAGCATTCAGGTAAACTTCCGGGTCGGCCAGCTCGAGGTCGTGGAAAAACACGCCGTTCAGGTTGTAGTCGTAGTTCTGGCCGGTGTGGGCAAGGATCACATCGAAATATTTGCGGGTCTTATGGATGACTGCCGCCAGACGGATGATCTCCGGGCGTGTGCCCACGATGATGAGCAGCTTGAGTTTGCCATTGTTCTGAAACGAAACATTGCTGTAATCACTCATTGTTTTTCCTCCACGGGGAACGTCCGGTTCTGGACGACCTCCCCTGATTCGATTTTTTTGCACGACGGGATGCGGTTTTCGGCCTTTACGATGGCTCCCAGACAGACATGGACGCCCGCTTTCAGCACACAGCCGTGATCCACGAGCGCACCGCAGTTCACGATGCAGCCCTTTTCCACTGCCGTGCCGGTGTTGATGACCGCTTTGGGCAGCACGACCGTGCCCGCGCCGAGCGTCACCGTCGGGCTGACGTAGGCGGTGGGATGAATCAGGGTCAGCAGCTTGCAGCCGCTCTCTTCCAGACGGCGCAGCCAGCCCAGACGGCCTTCGTTGTTTCCAAAAGCCGGATAAAACGTCGTATCGTCATTTTGGAGAGCTGCAAAGTCCGCACAGCGGCCTACGACGTCCGGAGTCTCGGCATGGTCGTCCAGAAACACGATCTCCGCGAACCGGCCGCTCTGTGCTGCCACATCGGCCACGGTGCGGCCATATCCGCCCGCACCCAAGATCACCAGCCGCGTGCTCATTTTTCCACCTTCTCGAAAAACGTATCCGGATGGCCGGGGTCGAACGGCTCGTTGGCCCACATCACGGTGACAAGATTTTCGGTCTGGGACAGGTTGATGATGTTGTGAGTGTATCCGGGCAGCATCTGCACCGCTTCGATCTTTTCGCCGGACACCTCAAATTCGAGCACCTCGTCCGTGCCGATCTTCCGCTCCTGGATCAATCCATGACCGCTGACGACCATGAAAAACTCCCACTTGGAGTTGTGCCAGTGCTGGCCCTTCGTGATCCCGGGCTTGGAAATATTCACAGAAATTTGGCCGCAGTTCGCTGTTTTTAACAGTTCCGTAAAGCTGCCGCGGTCATCCACATTTATCTTGAGCGGGAAGCTGACCGCTTCCTTGGGCAGGTAGGACAGGTAGGTGCTGTAGAGCTTTTTGGCGAAGCTGCCCGCCGGGATCTCCGGCAGCACCAGCGTTTTTGGCTGCTGCTTGAAGCTCTCCAGCAGGTCCACGATCTCGCCCAGCGTCGCCTTGTGGGTCGTGGGTACGAAACAGTAGCGGCCCTCGGCGGTGGGCACGGCAGTCAGGCCGTCGAACTCACAGCGGTGCTCTTTCCCTTCCAGTGCGTCCAGCATCTCTTCCACAAGGTCGTCGATATAGAGGAGTTCCAGCTCGGTGGAGCGGTCGTTGACCTGAATGGGCAGATCGTTGGCGATGTTATTGCAGAAGGTCGCCACGGCGCTGTTATAGTTGGGCCGACACCACTTTCCGAACAGATTCGGGAAGCGGTAGACCAGCACCCGTGCGCCCGTCTCGCGGCCATAATCCAGAAACAGGTTCTCTCCGGCCAGCTTGCTTTTGCCGTAATCGCTCTGGCCATAGCGGCCGATCAGGCTGGCCTGAATGGAGCTGGAAAGCATGATGGGACATGCATTTTTGTGCCGCTTCAGTGTTTCCAGCAGCGTGGATGCAAAGCCGAAATTGCCCTGCATGAACTCGCTCTGCTCCTTGGGGCGGTTGACACCGGCCAGATTGAACACGAAGTCTGCCTTTGCGCAGAATTCGTCCAGCTGGGCGGGGTCGGTGTCCAGATCGTACTCAAAAATCTCCTCGATGTGCAGCGCAGGGCGGGTCCGGTTTTTGCCCTCTGCGATGTTGCGCAGGTTGCAGACAAGGTTTTTGCCCACAAAGCCCTTTGCGCCGGTGATAAGAATGTTCATGATAAAACACCTCTTTATCTTCAGGTTTTATCGTCCAAAAACAGCACATTGACCAGAAGCGGCGTGCCGTACACCTCTACCATGGATTTTGGGATCGTATTCGTGATGGGCTGCAATCTGCGGCCATAGCCAGCCGCAAGGATCAGAGCTTTCATCGCGTTCTCCCCCTTTTCAAAGTTTTACTTCCAGCACCTGATGCCGATTCTCACGCTCTTCCACGGGCGGGAGCTGCATATAGTCTCCGTAGACATCCCGCAGATAAGTGTCCGCATCCGCCGGGGCGCTGAACTCCACGCCCTCGAACAGCAGGGTCTGGTAGGCGTCAAAGCATTTGCGGGAGACGACCCACGAGTCATAAGCCGCACTGCCGCCTTCCTCAAAAACGTTCTTGGTCATCTGGCCGTTGAAACGGGTCGCGGCCTCTGTGTACTTCCGGATCAGGTTCTCCCGGCCCGCCAGTTTTCCGTAGAGGGTGACACCCAGAAACTTCAGGCGGCTGCTCGCACGCTTGACCGGGTTTTGGTACTGCAGCCACGGCGTGGCCCCCGAAAGCCCCAGCAGCGAGGTGAAATCCTTTTTGATCTCAAACCCCTGCTGCTTGCGGTCCTCTTCGCTGTCCGGATAGGAATTGTATGGGAAAATATCGATGAACAGTTCATTGTGCGCCTTGGAGCGCTCGCTGTTCCTCTCGACATAGCGGGTCCCCTTTTTGCGCAGCTTGGCAAACGGCATCCCATAATAGGGATCGCTTTCCCAAGTCTGAAGGAAATACTCGTCCGATAGTTTTTCGGGCGCGATTTTGAGGAACTTTTCGTACTCGTCCCGCATCATGCCGAAATCCATATCGTCGTCCCACGGGATGAAGCCCTTGTGGCGCACCGCGCCCAGCAGCGTGCCTGAATCCATGAAATACCGGATGCCATTCTCATCGCAGACGCGCTTCAGCTCTTTGGCGATCTCCAGCTGGGCCAGCTGCACTCTGCGAAGCAGTTCTTTTTCCATTGTCGTTTCCTCCAGCAATCAGTGTTCGAGCTTCAGCTGCTCCTGCACATACTCAGTGGTCAGCAGCTTTTTCACCGTACCATCAACATCCAGACGCTGGGTGTTGTGGCTGGTGTAGGACTCGTTGGCCATGGTGTGCACCTCACCCTTGACCACGAACTTATCATAGTTCAGGTCGCGGTTATCGGCGGCAACGCGGAAGTAATGGCCCATATCCTCACTGCGCAGACGCTCTTCGCTGGTCATCAGCGTCTCGTAGAGCTTTTCGCCGTGGCGCGTGCCGATGATGTTCGTGCCCGTATCGCCGAAGAGCTTCTGCACGGCCTTGGCGAGGTCGCCGATGGTGGAGGCATCCGCCTTCTGAATGAATAAGTCGCCGGGGTTGGCGTGCTGGAACGCGAACATGACCAGATCCACGGCCTCGTCCAGATTCATCAGGAAGCGGGTCATGTTGGGGTCGGTGATAGTGATGGGCGCACCGGACCGGATCTGATCGATGAACAGCGGGATAACACTGCCGCGGCTGCACATGACGTTGCCGTAGCGGGTGCAGCAGATGGTCGTGCCGCCGCGCTCTGCCGCCACGCGGGCATTGGCATAGATGACGTGCTCCATCATGGCCTTGGAGATACCCATAGCGTTGATGGGGTATGCGGCCTTATCGGTGGACAGGCAGACGACGCGCTTGACCCCGGCGTCGATGGCTGCATGAAGGACATTGTCCGTGCCGATGATGTTGGTCTGGACCGCCTGCATCGGGAAGAACTCGCAGGACGGGACCTGCTTCAGGGCAGCGGCATGGAAAATGTAATCCACTCCAGGCATCGCATCCCGGATGGACTGCGGGTTGCGGACATCGCCGATGTAGAACTTGACCTTCTTGGCAGCTTCCGGGTGCTTGGCTTGAAGTTCGTGGCGCATATCGTCCTGCTTCTTTTCGTCGCGGGAGAAGATGCGGATCTCCTTCAGGTCTGAATCCAGAAAGTGCTTGAGCACCGTGGAGCCGAACGAGCCGGTTCCGCCGGTGATCATCAGAGTTGCGTTATCAAATGCGGACATGTTGATTCTCTCCTTTTTTATTACTTAAAATCCAGCCGAATCGCCTGTAGGATCAGGAAGAAATCCTCCCGCAGCGGTTTGATCAGATAAACCATGACAAAATTCGCAATGAACTGCGTCAACAGCGAAGCGCCCGCCGCACCCACGACGCCGAACCGCGGGATGAGCAGGAAGTTCAGGCACACATTCGTCAGCGCACCCACCAGCGTGGTGATCTGCACCCACTTGGCCTTGTTCTCCGCCACCATATAGATGTTGTTGATGGACCCGAAATACGAGAAGGTCGTGTACCAGACCACCAGCGACAGCGCCGGGACTGCTCCCAGATACTTTTCGCCGTAGAGGATCAGGATGATCCACTTGGCCAGCACGGTGATCGCGATGCAGTAGGCGATGCAGATCCAGAACACGCTCGCGTACAGCTGTTTCAGGCGGCGGTGATACTGGGCCGGGTCGGTAGCGCGGTATTTGAGGATGTCCGGGCGGAAGCCTTCGATCAGCGCCTGCGGGATGATGGAGATCGCACTCGCCAGCGTCAGCGCCACCGAGTACATTGCAACGGCCTCGTTGTTCATCATCGATTTCAGCATGATCTTATCCGTCTGGCCGTAGATGGTCGAAAGGATCTCAGACGTGATGAACGGGTACGAGATGAGCAGCAGGTCCCGGACGGTCCGGGCCGAGAAATGGAAGCGGTGCTCCGGGTAATTCTTGCGGAAGCTGACCGCCAGCAGGATGGAGAACACCACCGTTTCCAGCGTGACACCGAACACATAGCCTGTCAGGCTGCGGAACACCGCCACCACGACGATGCGCCACGCCGCCGACACAAAGAACGCCGCCAGTTTCAGGACAGCGACCCGCTGGGCTTCATATTGATAGCGGAACCAGTAAACGATCAGGTCGAACGCGCCGAACAGGATCGAGATGGACTGGTAGAACACGATCGTCGGCAGCATCGCGTCCTCGGAATTGGCTGTGCGAACGATGACCTGCAGCAGCACGATCGCACCGACCGAGAACATCAGCCGCGCGCCGATGGCAGAACCGAGGTACTTGCCGGTGTTCTTTTCATCCTCTGAAAAGCTCTTGATGATGATGCCGGAAAAGCCCAGCGTGCCCACCGACGTGAAAAATGCGATCAGCGATGCGGCATAGTTGATCAGGCCGTAGTCATCGGTGGAAAAGACACGGGCGATGTAGATGTTCAGCAGGTACTGCAGCACCGCATGGGCCACATTTCCAATGAAGATCCATCCCACATTTCGTTTGAAGGTTTTCTGCATAAGGTTTCTTTCTTTTCCTCCCCTCAGGCTGGGACGGCTGCCGCCCAGAACGGCAGATACGGGCTGACATCCAGATAGCCCCAGCCGGTGTTCGTATAGAAATAGAGCAGACAGAACGCTGCCAGCCCGATGCGCAGGGTCGTTTTCAACGGCACAGAATCGGTCGCGCGCTCGATGGCTTCGGGCAGGAGCAGCGTCTCAAAAAACGCGAAGTAATACCCCAGCCGCCCGATGGACATATGATACGCACCCAGACACTGGATGACTGCAGCCAGATACATATAGTTGACATAGCCGTTCCACGGGGCTTCGTCGGGCAGAAAGATGGAACTGACCAGCCAGATGCCCGCATACATCACAAAGCAGAGGTAGGCTCCTGTCGGTTCGATCGTGTTATAGCGCCCAAATAGGCTGACCGCGAACCGGATGACCGGCAGACCGAACAACAGCTCGGCCGCAAAGACCCCCAGCATCAGAAACCGCGCCGTATAGGTCCGGATATGCACCTTGGACAGTGGCCATGCCACAAGGCAGATGAGCACCGTTTTATGGAACAATGCTGCAAACAAGACCATCAGCACAAACTGGATCGGGTGGTCATCGTCCAGCCGGAGAATGGCCAGCAGAAAGATGCCGATGGCCAGCATCTGCCGGATGCCCGAGAACGAAAAGGTGAACAGGCCGAATGTGAGATAGATGACCACGCTGAGGGCGGGGTCCTTCGCACGCTTGGCGAGAAACCAGAACACCGGGATCTGACACAGCAGCGTCAGCACCGTGATGACCCCCTGCTCCGAAAGCCCGATCTTTGCCAGAATGTTGAGCAGCGTCTCAAACCCGAACTCAAACGTTGTGATGTGGCGGCCCACCGGAACGCGCTTCAACATGCCGTAGACCCGCAGATATTCCTGCAGGTCGCTGCCGACGGTCCGTGCACGCACGCTCTGGAGCAGGACCGTAGCCGCAAAGGCCAACAGGACGAAGGCCTTGTTCTGGTCACGCAGACGGATACGCCGCGTGATGCCGTAGAGGATGAACATGCACAGGATCAATCCATAGTAAGGGATCATTTCGTCTCCTCGTTCTGAAGCTCGTGGTAGATGGCGATGTAGTTCTGCTGCATGACTTCCCGGGAAAAGACCTTTTGGTTTTCCGCCGCACAGCGTTCTTTTTCCGCATGATGCGCGGCCACTTCCTGCACGCGGCGGGCCAGCTGCTCCATATCTCCATGGCGGAAGAAGTGCGCGTACTGCTCCGGGAAGCTGCGTTCCCCTTCATTCCCGTGGAAATAAAAGCCCACGATCTCTGTGCCGCAGCAGAGGGATTCCAGACAGGTGGTAGGCAGACACTCGCGGTAGCTGGTCAGCGCCATCACATCCGCCGCGGAATACAGCGCCGCAAGCTCTTCCTGCCCATTGGCACGGCCAAAATAGATGCCGCGGAAGTCTGCCGGGGCGGGGTTGTTCTCGCCGTCCACCACGAGGACCACATACTGTTCCGGGTCCAGCATTTTGGACAGCTCTGTGATGAATTTTCCGCCCTTGATGGGGTTTGCATAGCTTGCCGTCACATGCAGGACCAGCTTGCGGTCCCCGATATTCAACTTTTTCCGCAAGGCGTCGGCATCGGCCTTGCGGTAATGGAACACGCCGGTGTCGATGCCGTTCAGAACCGTGCGGATGGGATACTGATTCAGGATGGGCGACTGTGCCGCGCGGCTGCCGACCCAATCTGACACCGGGCAGAGCAGCAGGTTTTCAAACCCGGCAAAGGCTCGCTGCATCTGTTTCCAGTTCTGCTCCGTGGCCCCGGTCCGGGTGGAGTTGATGGCTTCCTTCTGGTCCGGGCAGCAGGTGCAGCCGGTTTTCCAGCCGTCGCAGTCGTAGGCATAGCTGCAGTTTCCGGTGTACATGAACTCGGCGTGAAGGGTCAGGATCGTCGGAATGTGGTGGTTTTTCAGGTAGTCCAGCAGCCGGTAGATGTTGACGAAGTAGCCGTTGATGCACTGCAGATGCACGATGTCCGGCTTTTCGCGGTCCAGCTGGCGCAGAAGCTCTGCCGTGCCCAGCGGAGCCGCCGCATAGGGACGGCCCGTCACCCGCGAGAGGACATTGCACGCCTTGGCTTCGAACTCGGTGCAGGTCTTGTGGATGCCCTGCTCCTTCGTTTTCTGCCGCCGCCCGTAGAGGACCACGCTCTCGTACCCTTGGGCGAGAAGGCCCTGATGGATGTCCCGCGTGATCTTTCCGGTGCTGCCGTAGTTATAGACGCAGTTGATCTGAACGATTTTCATTCCAGTCCCTTTCCCTCTGCCGCCGCCTGCAGCCACGCGCGGACCTTTTGGGGGTTCACGCTGCTGCTGTGGTTTTTCTGGGCCAGCGCACGCGCATTCTCCAGCAGTTCCTTCCGCAGCGCCGCATTTGTCGTCAGATCCTGCAGTCCGGCGGTCAGGTCCTCTTCCCGCGTGATGACGTACGCGGCACGGTTCTGCTTCAGGTAATCGATGGATGCGATGCCCTCCGGGCCGAACGCCAGCAGACACGGCCCATACATCAGCGACTCGGCGATCTTGGTCGAGACGGAGAAGCGGACCTCCTGCTTGTTCTTTTCGTCAAAGGCCTCGGTGTGGATGACCGCCAGCGACTGCTCCATCACCTTGAGCACCTCGCTGGCCGGAATGCTGCCATGGTAGCGGATACCGTTCTCCTCGGTCAGCACCGAGAGGATCTCCGGGTTCTTTTCGCCGGAATAAACATCGACCCAGCGCCCGATCTTCTTGGCGGCACGGCCGATCTTGCACAGTTGAAGGTTGCGGTCGAAGCCCAGATTGCCCAGATAGGACAGCTGCTGGGCATTCGGGTTCAGTGTGAGCGTTTTTTCCTCCGCTGAAGTGTGCAGCACATAGCAGGGTTTCTGGAACAGCTCGGCGTAGGCATCCCGCATGGAATCGCAGATGGCGAGGATGCAGGATGCGCGGTCCATCGTGCGGCGGACCGTGTTCAGATACAGCTTGTGCTGGAAGCGTCCGATAGCCGTATCCTGATTCGCATTATAAATGTAGTAGTCGTCCATACAGGACACCACGAGCGGTTTGTTCAGGAACTCCGCCATCCACCGCGCGATGTCATACATGAAGGAATAGTCGCCCGACGCAAACAGGATGACGTCCGGGTCCACTTCTCTCAGCCACGCTTTCAGCTTTGGGGTCTTCCAATGGCCCAGCTTCCAGAGCAGATTCCGCATCAGGTAGATGCCGCCGCTCCGCTTCCGGCCAAACTGGTAAATTTCGCCGACCGCTCCGCTGTCCGTGCGGGTAGTGGTCCGCTCCGGCTGGATGTCCTGCGGACCAAAATGCACGCCGCGCTGCTGGAATGGCCAAAGGGATTTCAGCGCGTCCACATCGGTGAAGCGATAATAATTCGTGCAGCGGGTATCATCCGTCGGGACCTCGGAATGGATGTAGAACTGCGCGATGTCCTCCGGCGCAAAATCCGCCAGATAGCCCCGCAGAGTCTTGCCCATGTTTCCGGTCTTGCTCAGAACGGTATGGCTGACCAGCAATACTTTCATGGTTCTCCTCCGCTATCCCTCAGGACTTCACATATTCCGTGTAGGATTTGTTCAGATCCACGACCCGCGCGTGAAGGCGGGCGACCCGCTCCTCTTCCGAGGGCAGCTGCATGTAATCACCATACGAAATGCGCAGGTATTCGTCCCAATCCTTCATCAAGGGGACCTGTTTGCCCTCAAAGGGGACCTCGATGCGTTCCGCCATGATGGTGCGGGGGAAGGTCGTCTCCTTGCGGTTGGTGGCCGCGCCCAGATAGGTCTGCAGCATCTTCGATGTACCGCAGTTTTCTGCCTTGCAGAACTTGATGAGCGGTGCTTCCGGGAACGGCTGGGAAAGGACCATGACGACCTTTTTCAGCAGCGAATCCGTGGTGTAACCGCGCTTGCTCAGGCACTTGGCTGCCAGAATGCGGAATGCCACCCACTGCAGACGCCCCAGCAGAGGATTGTCATAGAGGTTGTCGATGGCAAAAATATCGATGAAGATGCCCTGATGCGCACTGCGGACCTTGGGCACATAGTTTTCGAGATAGGTCGTGCCGTCCCGGCGCACCTTGGAATAGGTCATCGGCCACTCAGCGCTGAACTCTTTTTGCAGGGTCAGCTTCCGGGACCTGAACTCCTCGGGCGCAACGGCGAGGAACCGCTCGTAATCGCTGCGCATCATCATAATGTCGAGGTCGTCATCCCACGGGATGAAGCCTTTATGCCGGACCGCGCCCAGCGCCGTGCCCGCCGAAAGCACATAGTGGATGTCGTGCTTTTTGCAGATGGCATCGATGTCCACCAGCTCGTCCAGCAGCGCCATCTGAAGCTCTTTGATCGTAACGCTCATAGTTTTTCCTCTCTCACTTGCGAAGAACTTTTTCGAACAACAGCTTGCGCAGACCGTTGGGCGCGAGCGCCGAACCGGTGCGGATGATGCAGCTCTTCAGCCATTGTCCCCCGCTGATAAAGCCATTTTCCTTCATGAAGCCGAACAATTTCCGCTGCGAAGCCGCATACTTCCAGCCCGCGCGGCGCTTGTACATCTCGGCTCCAGCGCGCATGTGCAGCAGCGTCTCGGGGATGTTATAGCCCTGTGCCCCGGCCATCAGCATCCGGAGCCAGAGGTAGTAATCCTCCAAAAGGTAGAAATCCTGATAGGAGCCAGCCGCTTCCACCGCTGAGCGCTTGTACATCACGCAGGGGTGATTGAACGGATTGCGCGACTGCGCGAACCGGATGATCTCGGCGTTGGTTTCAGGCAGGACCCGGCGGGACTCGACCTGCGCGGGGTCGGTGGAGAACTCCTCCACCGTGCCGGAGCAGATGCTCAGTTCCGGGTGGGCCGCGAAAACGGCCAGCTGGCGCTCGCAGCGGTCCGGACAGGAGATATCGTCGCTGTCCATCCGGGCCACCAGTTCATTTTTACAGTGGCGGATGCCCTCGTTCAGGGCGTTGCCCAGCCCGCCGTTCATTTTCAGACGGACCAGATGGAGCACCGGCCCCATCTCCTGCTGTTCCTGCGCGAGGACGGCGTCCAGTTCCGGCGTCAAAGGGCCGTCGCAGACCAGTACAAAGTCGTCCGTGGGGACGGTCTGCGCCCGGATGCTGTCGATAGCCTGACGGAGAAATTCCGGCTTTTCCTTGTGATAAACCGACATCAATACGCTGTAATTCTGCATCTTACTTGCTCTCCGTGCTTGCCGTCGTCTGACCTTCCGCCACGCCCTCGGTGCTCTCGGGCAGGAACAAAATTTTCACGGTGGCGAGCATGATCTTGAGGTCTTCCACGATGCTGGGATGGGCAATGTACATCAGGTCCATCTGCAGTTTGTCGTAGGGGGTGGTGTTGTACTTGCCGTAGACCTGCGCATAACCGGTCAGGCCCGCCTTGGCCTGAAGGCGCAGGGCGAACTCGGGCATCTCCTCGCAGTACTGGGCCGCGATCTCGGGGCGCTCGGGGCGCGGGCCGACGATGGACAGATCGCCCTTGAGGATATTGATGAGCTGGGGCAGCTCGTCCACGCGGATGGCGCGGATGACACGGCCCACAGGGGTGATGCGGTCGTCCTTATCGCCGGTGGAAAGGCGCGCAACACCGTCTTTTTCAGCGTCCACCCGCATGGAGCGGAACTTCAGGATACCGAACTGCTTTCCATCCTTGGTGAGGCGGATCTGCTTGTAGAACACCGGGCCGCCGTCGGTCGCCTTGATAGCGATGGCGGTGACGAGAAAGATGGGACTGAGCACGACCAGCGCCACCAGCGAAATAACGATATCGAGCACCCGCTTGACCAGCAGATATTCCGGGCTGGCCATGTAGCGGCCCACCCGCAGCATCGGCAGATGGAACATGTGCATCGCATGTGCGCCGCTCATGATGACGTCGCCCACGCGGGGGATGACGATGACATCGATGCCCTGCCCGATGCAGTATTTCAAGATCACATTGCGCTCGTGGCTGTGCACGCCGCTGATGAACACGGTCTGCATCCCATCCAGACGGCTCAGATCACTCAGGCACTCCGCAACGCCCATGGTCTGCTCGACCTTGTATTTCAGGTCCATGCCGTACTCGTTGATGAGCTTTTCCATCCCCTGACGGACATCGTAGACCACCGCCGTCCGCTTCGGCGGGAAGGTCCGGAAGTACCACTTATGCGCCAGCAAGCTCCACAGACTGACCATGACCAGCTGTCCGCCGATGGCCGCGATTCCCGGCCACAGATTGCACAGCTTTCCGGCCATCAGGCAGATGACGACATACAAAAATGCATCCGTCGCCATTGCCGCCAGAATTTGTGCGTAGATCAGCTCCGAAATGCGCTGCAGCGACATGTGAAAGGCGTCGTACACCTTGCCCATCAGGATGAACAGCAGCATGTAGGTCGCCAGAAGCAGGGCGTGGCCCTTCGTGTAGAACACCACGCTCCGCTGATCGGCGTAATACCCGAACCAACACAGCGCAAACGGGATCGTGATCAGGACAACATCCAGCATTTTCACGATGTGCAGTGAAATATCATGTTTCAGTTTCGACATTGTTTCCTCCAACCTGCGCCCAGGACACAGGTTCTCCATTCCCCCGAGCCAGACCGGCCCGCCGGAAGCGCTTCGTCAGATGGCGACGAAGTCCTCCTGTTTGTAGAAGCTCTCAATGAGACGGCAGATCGCTTCGGATGTTTTTTCATCGACGTAGGAACGATTCTTTTTCTGCTCGATGGCGCGTGTAAATGCCACCAGCTCGTACCGGATGCCTTCGCCGTCGAGCTGGTAGAAATAGCGTTTGTTCTGGGTGGAATCCTCGTAGCGAATTTCAAAGTAATCCGTTTTCCACCACGGGGCCGGGACATAAATATAGCCCTTTGTGCCCGAGATCACCAGCTCGCCCTCGGATTTGACACCCTTTGCGACCTTTGCCGCCGCGACAGCGTGGTCGTAGAGGAAGTTGATCTTGGTGAACTGGTCGTGGCCGTCCTCGTCCAAATGCGAGATGATCTGCTTGGACTTGTAGTTCGTGCCCAGAAGGTTCAGCACCGGCAGCATCGCCGTGGGACCCCAGTTGCAGATGCTGTCCCATGGGTCCTCCGAGGTCGAGCGCAGACTGGTACAGGTCGCGTCAATGGAATAAATTTGGCCGATCTTCCCTTCCTTGGCCAGCAGGAGCAGCCGCGAATAGGCCGTCGCGTAGGCCGTTTTCACCGCGTCCATCAGGATACAGCCCTTCTCGCGGGCCAGCTCGAACAGCTGGCGGCTTTCTTCCTCATGGAGCGCGATGGGCGACTCGCAGAGGACATGCTTTCCCTGTTCCAGCGCGCGGCGGATCTGCCCCGCGTGCTCTTCCGGGACCGACACCAGATACACGGCGTCCACCTGTTTTAATAAGGTATCGTAATCGTCGGTGACGAAGGACAGCCCCTCAAAGAAGCAGGGGTCCTTGGAATAGGCCCCAACGACTTCCAAGCCGTTGACGTACTGGGCTTCCCGGATGTACTTCTTCGCGATGGGCGAATCCCCCACCACACCCAGCCGGACTTTGCGTTCCTGCGCCCGAATCTCCGAGCTGGAAACGCCCTCGGTCCTGTCAAGGTAGACTACTTTACAGTATTCGTTCAGGTAATCGAATTTGCCCTTCCAGTCCGAGCCGACCGTGAAGATATCGACGTCATAGCGTCGGATATCATCGATTTTCTGGCCCTCATATTCCTCGACGATGATCTTATCGGCAAGGCCCGTGGCCCGCACGGCCTCGATGCGCTCCATCAACGTCTGCTGAACGTTGATCTTGCCGCGGGTCATATCGAAGTCGTCCGCCGTGACGCCGACGATGAGGTAATCGCCCAGCGCTTTGGCACGTTCCAACAGCCGGATATGACCGTAGTGGAGCAGATCGTAGGTCCCGTAGGTAATTACTTTTGTCATACCACCGTACCTTTTATAACAGCCCGCGCTTCTGCATATCGCGCAGGGCGTTGACGAGGGTGGTGTTGTCCTCTTTCGTCAGCGCACCGATGTGGCCGACGCGGAAAATTTTGTCCGCCAGCTCGCCGCCGTTGGGGCAGACCCAGATGCCGTACTCGTCCTTGAGGGTCGTAAAGACCTGATAGGCCGAGACGTTGAGCGGATGCAGCGGCGTGACCGCGTTGGACATGGAGTCCGACACGATCTCAAAGGGCAGGTCCTTGATCTTCTCACGGAAATCCTGCGCCAGTGCGGCGATCTTCTGCGTTTCGCTCTCGACACCGCCTGCAGCTTCAATTTCCTTCAGGCGCGCGTTGATCTGGCGCAGCGTGCCCACCGCCGGGGTGAAGGGCGTCTGGCCGCGCTCGCCGTTCTTCAGGGCAGACTTCAGGTTGAGGTACATGCACTTGACGTTCCGGCTCTCGACCCGCTGGACGGCTTCGCCCGACAGAACGATGACCGACACGCCCGGAGGACATGCCAGCGCCTTCTGGGAGCCGGTGATCATCACCTGTACGCCCAGCTCTGCCATGTCGAACTCATCCGCGAGGAAGGAGCTGATGGCATCGACCACGAGGAAGATGCCGTTCTTCTTGCAGAACTCGCTGATCATGTTGATGTCATAATGGACGCCGGTGGACGTCTCGTGAACATTGACCAGAAAACCGGTAAAGCCCTTTCCATCATAGGCGTCGAGCTGCTCTTTCGTCAGCGCCTTGCCCGTCTCGAGCGTGATCTCCTCGTAGGGGACATCGTGGATCTGGCACAGCTCCACAAAGCGGTGGCCGAAGCTGCCGCCGTTGACCACTAGGACCTTGTCCGTTTCATCGAACACGTTCATGACGGCGGCTTCCATCGAGGCCGTGCCGGAGCCGGTAATGAACACCACGCGGGCGTCCTCCCCTGCCTTGGCGAATTTCTTCATCAATTTCTCATTTTCCAGCATGACCGCCGAGAACTCCGGCGTCCGGAAATACGGGACCTGTTCCCCGCCAATCTTTCGCACTTCTTCGTCCGACATGACCGGACCGACTGTAAAGTTCAGCATTGTTTTTTCCTCCCTAATCATGCGCCCACAGTTCACATTTTTACAGCTTATTGTACCATAAAAGGGCGCTGCATTCAATGCATCCAGCTCTTCTTCTGCAAAAAGGCGCAAAAAAAGTGCTCTTCCCAAGGGAAAAATGCCCCCAGAAAAGCACCTTCTGTGTTTTCAGGAAATTTCTTCCCTTGCCCGCTTCGGGCTGCTCTGTTTCCCGTAGAAAATGCCGCCCAGCACGAGCCACACCAACAGAAGAAGATAGCCAGCTCCGCAAGCTCCTTGAACACCTTTTTGCGAAAAAGAAACCCCCGGGGCCTCTCAAGCCGGTCTGGCTCAGAGAAGTCCCGGGGGTGTATACGGTTTTTTCAGAGAGCTGCTTTTTCAGCAGTCCCTTCTGCCCTTTTTATTCCGGCAGATCCTCTTCGTTCTCGAGGCTGTGCCAGACGTTCTGGACATCGTCGTTGTCCTCGAGGGCGTCGAGCAGCTTGCCCATCAGCTTGAGCTGATCGGGGTCGGTCAAGCGGGTGGTGGTCATGGGGACCATGGCGAGGTCATCGCTCAGGATCTCGTAGCCCTTCTCCTCCATCGCCTTGACGACAGCAGAGTAGTTCTCGGGATCGGTGGTGATCTCAGCGGCCTCTTCGCCGGCATCGAAGTCCTCAGCACCGGCATCCAGAGCGTCCATCATCGCCTCGTCGGCATCCTTGTCCTCGAGGGAGATGTCGATGACGCCCTTCTGGCTGAACAGGAAGCCCACGCAGCCCATAGCGCCCAGATTGCCGCCGTTCTTGTCGAAGTAGTGGCGCAGGTCAGCAGCGGTACGGTTGCGGTTGTCGGTCAGGGTCTCGACCATGACAGCAACGCCGCCGGGGCCGTAGCCTTCGTAGGTGATTGCCTCGTACTCGGTCTTGTCGCCGCCCTCGGCCTTCTTGATGATGCGCTGAATGTTATCGTTCGGAACGCTCATGCGCTTTGCCTTGGAGATCAGGTCAGCCAGCTTGCTGTTGGAAGCCGGGTTGGGGCCGCCGGTGCGAACAGCCACGCTGATCTCACGGCCGATCTTGGTAAAGACCTTTGCTTTTGCGCCGTCGGTCTTTTCCTTCTTACGCTTGATGTTGTTCCATTTGCTATGTCCAGACATGGGGAACCTCCTAAAGTTTTATCGAAATCTCCGCCTGCGGGCAGACGGGCTGTGGTCGCCCGCTTGTGGCAGCACACAAAATCTAACTCTATTATTGTAGCACAATCCCCCACAGCGTTCAAGTCTTATCGGGGGGATTTGGGGCGAAATCCGCAGAAAAAGCGGGGTTTGACGCCCCTTTTACAGGAGCCGGAGCGCCTTGGGATAGTGATTTTTGACCCGTCCGGCGGACACTTTGCCCCCGCCGAGGGGGAAGCCGTCCACTGTCACGCAGCACCAGCCGTCAGCGGCGGTGGCAGCGGCGACCTCGCGGCCGGACAGGTACTCGACGGTGCGCGGGTCGCTGAGGGTCAGCTCCTCGCGGTTGGTGCAGCCCGCCCCGAACGCCGTGAAGAGGTGGTGTTCCGGGACGAAGCGGCCCTTCTGGACGCTGCCCACGAACACGCCCGCGCGCAGGACATGCAGCCCCGTCTGCGGGAAGGGCACGGGCAGCAGCACGCCGCCGCCATGGACCACGGCGGGGCGGTCGGCCAGCCGGGGGAAATACTGCGCGGCGAAGTCGTGCCACGCGGCAAGGCTCTGGGCCGGAGTCAGGCTCTCCCCTGCACCGGCGGCAGATTCGCGGCGGCGTGCACCCTGCACGGCGTTCCGGCACGCGCGGGCATTTTCGCGGCGGGTGCTGCGGGCGTCGCGCTCCGGGGCGCGGGCGGGCTTGCCGCCCTTCTGCTTCTTCCCCTGCGCGGCGGCAGCGGCCAGCCAGAGTTCCTCTTCGGGGGTGCGGGTCCCGGGCGCGGGAAGCTCACGCGGCGTTCCGGCCTTGACCAACCGCGCGATGAAGTGTCCTTCTCCGCCCTGACAGGGCCAAATGCGGCGCACCTTCGTCACATCCAGCGGCAAGCCGCCGGTGCGGTTGGCTTCGCCCTCGCTGCCGAAGGTGTAGTCCACGTTCCCGAACACGTCCGCGAGCGAGAACTCCGGATGCCGCGCGAGGAAGGCCGCGACCTGCCCCTCGTCCTCTTCGGGGGCGAAGGTGCAGGTGGAGTAGATCATCTCGCCGCCGGGGGCCAGAACCGCCGCCGCGTTGTCCAAAATCTGCGCACCCAACTCGGCGCACTGGCGGACCAGCGCTTCACAGTGCTGGGTGACCGCGACGGCTTCCTTGCGGAACATCCCCTCGCCCGAGCAGGGGGCATCCACCAGCACGCGGTCAAAAAATTCCGGCAGGGCGGCGGCGATGCGGGCGGTGTCCTCGTTGAGGATGACCGCATTCGCGACGCCCATCCGCTCGAGGTTGCTTTTCAAGACCTCAGCGCGTGCGGCCACGAACTCATTGCTGACCAGAAGGCCCTCGCCGCCCAGCGCCGCGGCCAGCTGACTGCTCTTGCCGCCCGGAGCCGCGCACATGTCCAGCACCCGCATCCCGGGCTTGACGCCCAGCAGCGGCGCGGCCGACGACGCCGACGGCTCTTGTGAATAGAACACGCCCGCGTGGTGGTAGGGGTGGCGTCCAGGCTTGAACGCCGGGTCGTCCACCGCGAAGCCCGCCTTGCAGAACGGCGAGGGCCGCACCGGGAAATCGGCCAAGGCCGCGAACTGCTCCGGCATCGTGCGCAGAGCCGAGACGGTCACGCCCCGGGCGGCGGTGTCCGTGGGGGCGGCGTAGAGCGTCTCGTACCGCCCGCCCAGCAGGTCCCGCTCCCGGCGCTCAAAATATTCCGTAGGCATGAAAGTTCCCTCCATGTATAAAACCGCATCCGGCGGCAAAACTAAGGGTGTGAGGGGAAGGACCTCCCCTCGCGAAAGGAGACAAAACGATGAACGACCGTACTGAAAACCGTTCCGAGAACCGCACCAGCAACTGCAAGAACCAGAGCCAGAACCGCACGGAGAACCGCTCGGTCAACCGCACCACAAACGCTGCCAACGAGCACAAGCACCCCAACCAGTACACCAAGGGCGCAGACGACGAGGGCGCAAAGAACAAGAAGTAACCGGACCGCGCGAACCACGATCACGGCTGCAACAGAAAAGCCCGCTGCTTTCCCCTGCACTGTTTTCCAGTGCGGAAAGCAGCGGGCTTTCGCGTTTTTTATTTCACGTTCGGGTCAAACGACGCCCACAGGGCATCGAACAGCTCTTCCACGCGGGCCATCTGGCCGGTGAGGTAGAGCCAGCCCAGCAGACACTCAAAGCCGGTGGACGCGCGGTACTCCTCAGGCGAGGCGTGCTTGGCGACGCTGGCCTTGCTGGCGTTGCGGCCCCGCTTAAAGACCGCCAGCTCGTCCTCGGTGAACAGCGGCTCGAGCAGCTGCTCCTCGCGGAACTGCGCCCGCGCCGAGACGTATTTGACCTTTTCGGTGTTCAGCTTGCCCGCCGAGAGCCGATGATGCCGCGCCAGACGGGTGCGGACCAACAGTTCCAGCACGCTGTCGCCCACAAAGGCCAGCGCCAGCGGGTTCAGCTCCCGGGGGTCGATGGTTTCGGGTTCGTTCATATTGACCTCTTAAACCTCTCAGGCTCGCATCCGCTCGCCAGCTCTCCTATCTGGAGAGCCTCTGGCGAAACCGGAAACATTGCACAAACTGCCAAAGCCTCCCGTGCAGAAAGGCGGCACGCACAGCGCGACGGAGAGGTTTCTGCTCCATTAGAAAATATAGTCGAACTGGTAGTCGCCGATGAGGATGGTGTCGTTCTCCTGAACGCCCTTTTCGACCAGAGCCGTCAGGATGCCGCTCTCGTCCAGCTGGCGCTGGAAGAACTGCAGACTCTCGTAGTCGTCCACATTGCTGCCCGCGAGGATATACTCCAGCCACGGCGCATTGATGCTCCAGACATGGGCTTCCATCCGCTGGATGGTGAAGTCGCGCGCGTTGGCCTTGGGTTCGGGCTTCTTGTACTCGGCCGCGAACACCGGGATGGCCGGGATGTCCTTCAGGCGGTTGTACACCAGACCCGGCAGCTCGCGCACGCCCTGCATGGTGGCGGCGGAGATGGGCACGAAGGTCAGGCCCTTGCCCTCGACGTACTGCTTGAAGTGCTCGATCTGCTCCTCGGTGGCGAGGTCGCACTTGTTGCCCACGACGATCTGCGGACGCTCGGCCAGCGCGGGGCTGAACTTGGCCAGCTCCTCGTTGATCTTCTCAAAGTCCTCGATCGGCTCGCGGCACTCGCTGCCGGAGACGTCCACAACGTGGAGCAGCAGACGGCAGCGCTCGACGTGGCGCAGGAAGTCATGGCCCAAGCCGATGCCCTCGCTGGCGCCCTCGATCAGGCCGGGGATGTCGGCGCAGACGAAGCTGGCCCCCTCGCCCACCGACACGACGCCCAGCGTGGGCACGAGAGTGGTGAAGTGGTAGTTGGCGATCTTGGGCTTGGCCGCGCTGATGGTGGAGATGAGGGTCGATTTGCCCACGTTCGGGAAACCAATCAGGCCCACATCCGCGATGAGCTTCAGCTCCAGCGTGACCTGGAGATCCTCACCCGGCATACCGGGCTTGGCGAACTTGGGGATCTGGCGGGTCGGCGTCGCAAAATGCGCGTTGCCGTAGCCGCCGCGTCCGCCCCGCGCCACCGTGACGGGGGTGTGGTCGGACAGGTCCGCGATGACAAGGCCGCTCTCGGCGTCCTTGATGACCGTGCCCAGCGGGACCTTGATGACCAGATCTTCGGCGTTCTTGCCGTGGCACAGGCTCGCGCCGCCCTTGCCGCCCTCGTCGGCGGTGTACTTGCGCTTGTAGCGGAAGTCCATCAGGGTGGTCAGGTGGTCGTCCACGACGAAGATGATGTCGCCGCCGCGTCCGCCGTCGCCGCCGTCCGGGCCGCCCGCGGCCACGAATTTTTCGCGGTGAAAGCTCACCGCACCGTCGCCGCCCTTGCCCGCGTGGAGCCAGATGGTGGCGATATCGATAAAGTTGGTTTGTGCTGCCATACAGGCCCTCCTTATGAACCTCTCAGTCTCGCTGCCGCTCGACAGCTCTCCTAGCAGGAGAGCCTCTGGCGAAACCAGAACGCCCTGCGGGGAATGCCAAGGCCTCCCCTATGGAGGGGAGGTGGCATCGCGCAAGCGATGACGGAGAGGTTTTACCTATTACCGAAAAAGAGCCGAACCACGAGGGTCCGGCTCTTTGTGTCGCAGTTTTTCAGACAGAAGTTACTGCTTGACGCTGCACTTCTTGCCGTTCTTACCCACGCGCTCGAAACGGACAGTGCCGTCCACCAGAGCAAACAGGGTATCATCGCTGCCCTTGCCAACGTTCTCACCCGGCTGAATGTGGGTTCCACGCTGACGGACCAGGATGTTGCCGGCCAGAACGAACTGACCATCTGCACGCTTTGCGCCCA
>OIYO01000607.1_pt1 | contig 27269 bp, 26 predicted proteins | sample 1588191 | NCBI WGS metagenome assembly OIYO01 (sample SAMN03283275) | human gut metagenome | biome: human-associated habitat; material: feces | host: Homo sapiens | place: Peru | collected 2012 | reverse complement strand
GGTAAAGACGCCAAGGGCGGGGTTGATGATGTCGTTCACCAGCGAGTCGGCAATCGCTTTGAACGCGCCGCCGATGATGACACCGACGGCCATGTCGATGACGTTGCCGCGCATGGCAAACGCCTTGAATTCTTCCATAAACTTCTTCATAAGAAGTCTCCTTTGTCTGCTTTTGAAAACGAATAGTATTTTATTATTGAAATACTACGATTTGTTATCAAAAATCAATGCTTTGGCACCAGCTTGTCCTTGCCGCCCATGTAGGGGCGCAGGACCTCGGGAATGAGCACGCTGCCGTCGGCCTGCAAATTGTTCTCCATGAACGCGATGAGCATACGCGGCGGCGCGACGACGGTGTTGTTGAGCGTGTGGGGCAGATACATCCTGCCGTCCGCGCCCTTGACGCGGATCCTGAGCCGCCGCGCCTGCGCGTCGCCGAGGTTGGAGCAGGAGCAGACCTCGAAGTACTTCTGCTGGCGGGGGCTCCAAGCCTCGATGTCGCAGCTCTTGACCTTCAGGTCAGCCAGATCGCCGGAGCAGCAGTTCAGCTGGCGAACAGGGATCTCCATGCTGCGGAACAGCTCGACCGAGTTCTTCCACAGTTTCTCGTACCAATCTGCGCTCTCCTCAGGACGGCAGACGACGATCATCTCCTGCTTCTCGAACTGGTGGATGCGGTAGATGCCGCGCTCCTCGATGCCGTGAGCACCCTTCTCCTTGCGGAAGCAGGGGCTGTAGGAAGTCAAGGTCAGGGGCAGCGTTGCCTCGTCGAGGGTCTGGTCGATGAAGCGGCCGATCATGGTGTGCTCGCTCGTGCCAATCAGATACAGGTCCTCGCCCTCGATCTTATACATCATGGCGTCCATCTCGGGGAAGGACATAACGCCCTGCACCACGTTGCCGTGCATCATGAAGGGCGGGATGACATAGGTGAAGCCCTTGTCGATCATGAAGTCACGCGCATAGGCCAGAACAGCCTCGTGCAGACGGGCAATGTTGCCCAGCAGATAATAGAAGCCGTTGCCAGCCACGCGGCCGGCGGCGTCCATATCGATGCCGTCGAAGCTCTCCATGATCTCGGTGTGATACGGGATCGGGAAATTGGGCACGACCGGTTCACCGAAGCGCTGTGCTTCGACATTGTAGGTGTCGTCCGGGCCGATGGGCACGCTGGGGTCGATCATCTGCGGGATGGTGTACATGATCTCCTGAATGCGGGCAGACAGCTTGGCTTCCTCTGCTTCCAGCTCGGCCATCTTGTCGGCGTCGGCCTTGACGGCGGCGTTGTTGGCATCGATCTGCTTCTGCAGCTCGGCCTTCTGGGCCTCGTCGGTGCACTTCTTCAGCTGGCCGAACAGCGGGCCGTTGGCCTTGCTCAGCTTGTTGCGGGCAGCCTTCAGGGACTCGACTTCCTTCAGGCACTCGCGGTACTTGGCGTCCTTCTCGATGACTTCATCGACGAGGGGGAGCTTTGCGTCCTGGAACTTCTTCTTGATGTTTTCCTTGACCGCGTCCGGGTTGTCACGGACAAATTTGATATCAAGCATGATTTACTCTCCTTACTCTATTTCGTTCGCGCGGGCCGCATTGGGTCCGTGCCGTTCAAAGGCGGTGTCCCGCCCTCAATCGCATTGTTGATACTGTCCTAAAAGATTGGCAAACGCCTTCAGCTGCTCATCTGAATAGAAATGCACGGTCAGCTTGCCTTTGCCGTCGTGGTAGGCCACATTGACTTCGCTGCCCAGCGCTTCCTTCAGGCTCTCTTCCACTTCGATGGGCAGGGTCCCGCGCGGGGCCGGTTCTGCCGGTTCCTTGGCGGGCTTTGCCAGCTTTTTGCAGAGGGCTTCGGCCTGACGGACGTTCAGCTGATGGTCGGCAATGATCTGCGCGGCCTGTTCCTGCAGCTCCGGCGTGGGAAGGCCCAGAATGACCTTGGCATGTCCGATGCTCAGGAAACCGCTCTTGAGCAGCTCCAGAACGTTCTCCGGCAGGTTCAGCAGACGCAGACTGTTGGCCAGCGCGCTGCGGCTCTTTCCCAGCTTGCGGGCCGCCTGTTCCTGCGTGAGATCACAGCGGGTCATCAGCTCCTGAATGCCGGCGGCTTCTTCCACCGGGTCCAGATCCTCGCGCTGAAGGTTCTCCACCAGCGCCAGCTCCATGGCCTGTTCGTCGGTGACATCTTTCACGATGACCGGCGCTTCGGTCAGGCCCGCCATCCGGCAGGCCCGCCAGCGGCGCTCGCCCGCGACGATGAGATAGCCGCCCGCCGCCTTGGGCCGCACCGCGATGGGCTGCAGCAGTCCATGTTCGGCGATGCTGGACGCCAGCTCGGCCAGCGTTTCGTTGTCAAAGGTCTTGCGGGGCTGGCCGGGGTCCGGCTCGATCTCCCGCAGGGGCAGCGACTCGATCTTGCTATCGGACTCGAAGCTGGGCGAAACGTCCTCAAACAGACTTTCCAATCCCCTGCCCAGTCCTCCTCTTTTCTTTGCCATCGCTTAAACTTCCCCCTGCTTCACTTCTTCCAGCGCGTTCTTCTGCACCACAGGAGCGCTGGCTCCCTTGCCGCGCCGCTTGGCCGGCTCGTGCGGGCGATTGTTCTTGACGAACTCGATCGCCAGATCCATGTACGCCTCGCTGCCCTTGCCCTTCGGCTCATAGAAGTTGATGGGCTGGCCGTAGCTGGGGGCTTCCGAGATGCGGATGGTGCGCGGGATGGTCGTCTTGTAGACCTTTGCGCCGAAGTACTTCTTGACCTGCTCGACGACCTGCATCGTCAGGTTCAGACGCCCGGAGAACATCGTGAACACGACGCCCTCGATGTCCAGATAGGGGTTGTACTTCTTGCGGATGGTTTTCAAGGTGCTGATCAGCTCCGACAGACCTTCCAGCGCGTAATACTCGCACTGGATGGGGATGAGCACACTGTCACAGGCGCACAGGCCGTTCAGTGTGAGCAGGTCGAGGCTGGGCGGGCAGTCGATGAAGATGAAATCGTAGTCCTTCTGGACCTCTGCCAGCGCCTTGCGCAGACGGCTCTCGCGCCCGGGCAGGTCGATCATTTCCAGACTTGCACCGGCCAGACGGGTGTTGGAACCGATCACATCGGTGCGGAACTCCGTCTTGTGGACCGCCTGACAGGCGCTGCACTCACCAATGAGCATCTCATACGTTCCCAGCTCGACGCTCCGCTTGGGGATGCCGTAGCCGGTGGTGGTGTTGCCCTGCGGGTCCAAGTCCACGATGAGCACCTTTTTGCCCAGTGCTGCAACGCAGGATGACAGGTTCACCGCCGTGGTCGTCTTGCCCACGCCGCCTTTTTGGTTTGCAACTGCAACTATTTTTGCCACGCGTGTTTTCTTCCTCCCGGGAAAAGTTTTTGTTCCACATGGAACATTTCGAAGTCGTGATCTGCCGTTTTCCCGTCAGCAGACCCCTGTAATCTTTAGTATAGCACATCATCCGCGCTTTTTGAACCCGATTTCTTCAGAATTTTCCGCAAAAACGCCCATTCTTCCGGGTCTTTGAGGAATTTTTCCTTCAAAGCTGCATTTTTCAGGCTGTCCCGTGTTCCACATGGAACATTTTAGACGGTCTTATTTCTGCGCGGCGGCGGTCGGGATGCGGACCGTATATTCAATGTAGCCGTCCCGCTCTTCCCGGTGGGCCGTGGCCGGAACGCCGTTGTCGGTCATCAGGCGGATGGCGTGGTCGATGGTGTTCACGAAGATGCGGACATCCTTGACCATTGAGATATGGTGCTTCCCCTGCGGAGAAGAGTTCAAAAGCTGGTCGATGTACAGGTCGGTCGCGCGGGCATTCAGCTTCCGTTTCGCGATCATGATGAGAGCTTCGCTGCGGCGGTTCTCGGGCAAGCGGAGCACCGCACGGGCGTGGCGCTCGGTCAGTCCATTGTCCAACACGAACTGGCGCTGGTCCATGGTCAGCTGCAGCAGCCGAAGTTTGTTGGCTAAGGTCGGCTGTGCCATCCCCAGCCGCTTGGCGGCTTCGGCTTGGGTGCAGTCCCAGAGGACCATTACATCCCGCAGCCCCTGCGCCTGTTCGAAGGGGTTCAGGTCCTCCCGCTGGATGTTCTCGAGCAGTCCCAGCGCCGCCGTGCGGGCGTCCGCAAACTCACAGACGATGGCCGGGATGGTCTGCATCTTCGCCAGCTTGCACGCCCGGAGCCGCCGCTCCCCTGCCACCAGCTCGTACCCGTTCTCGATCTTTCGCACCGAGATGGGCTGTAACAATCCGTTCTCCCGGATGCTCTGGGCCAGACCGGCCAGCTCCCGTTCGTCGAAGCTGGTGCGGGCCTGATACGGCGAGGGATGGATGGATTCCACCGGCAGCGAGTAGATCTTTCCGGCAGTTTTCTTTCGTTCAAACATGATTTCTTCCCCTTTCTCCAAAATGCGGGTCTGTTTTCCACATTTTCCCGGGGAAAGGTGGAAAACACTTCGTTCCACCCCAAGTGTACCAGAAAACAAAAAGCCCTGCCAGAAGATTCGTTCGGCAGGGTTTTCTATATTTATCTCGATACAGCGTTACTTCAGCGGTGATTTTGCGATCTTTCCACCGTTTCTGGGATAGGCTGTCGGAGTTTGCGAAATCTTTTTGCAGAGGATGAGGGTGCGGGTATCGCCCCCCGGCAGATGCAGGGTGCGTGTCTCCTTGTACTCGCCGCCCAGCTTTTTGATGGCCCCGCGGGCTGCGGCCAACTCTTCCTCGCCGGAAGCGCCCTTCATGGCCAGAAAGCTTCCGCCCACCTTGACCAGCGGCAGACAGTATTCGGCCAGCATCGGCAGAGCTGCCACGGCGCGGGCCGACGCAAGGTCGAACTGCTCCCGCCACGTTTTGCGGGCAGCTTCCTCGGCGCGCTCTTTGGCGAATTCCACGCCCGTCAGGCCCAGCTGTCCGCAAGCGTACTTCAGGAACTCCACCCGCTTTCCAGTCGGCTCCATCAAGGTCAGTTCCAGTTCCGGCTTATAAATTTTTGTCACAATGCCCGGGAAGCCCGCACCCGCGCCCACATCGACCATCTTCCCTGCTACCTCGGGCTGGGAAGCAAACAGCAGACTGTCGAGGAAGTGCTTGTCCTCGATGCCCTCCGGGTCGGTGATGGCGGTCAGGTTGACTTTCTGGTTGTACTCCACCAGAATTTCGGCAAAGGCATCCAGCTGGTCGAGCTGGGTCCCAGTGAGCGAAATGTTCCATGTGGAACATTTCTCGGCGAGTCTGTTTTTATCGATCATTCCGTTGTCCCTTTTCGTCAGAGGTTGGTTTCGGTCTTATTCGCCGGTCAGGTGAACATAAATAGGAGCGTGATGGACCGCCGGAAGGAACACTTCCAGCACATCTTTCGTCCGAAGCTTGAGCGACGAGGTGTTGATGCAGGGGTGACAGCCCAGAAATTCGCCCTTGGTCACGTCCTCGTCCATCAGGAGCTGGACATGATCTTCGGGGTCGTTCGCCAGCCCCATGATGGACGACGAACCCGGCGTGCAGTCGAGATAGCGCTCCATATCTTCCGGCGAAGCAAAGCTCAGGCGGGCAATGCCCAGCTGACCAGACAGCTCCTTGGTCTTGAAGGGCTTGTCCCCCGGCATCATGAGCAGATAGAAGTTCGTTTTCTGGCGGTTGCACAGGAAGAGGTTTTTGCAGACCGTCGCCCCAAGGCAGTCGTCGATGACCTTGCAGTCCTCCATGGTGTCCGCTTTCATAAAGGCGTGGTCTGTCCGCCAGAACTCGATGCCAAGCTTGTCCAGCAGGTCATAGGTGCGGACTTCCTTTTCCAGCCGCCCGGTGCAGTCCTCGGGGCGGCCATGGTATAGTTCCAGTTGCATACGATTTCCCTCTCTCATGTTCATATCGCAGGTGCTATCCCGTCAGTGGGCTGGGAGTTTCTCTGAGGACCGTCCGCTGGGGTGGGACCCTGTTGCCCGAAGGGCAATAGGGCGGGCGATGGAATGGCCTGCAACAACAGCGACCGCCGCCAGTGGCGGAATCAGGGAGCTGTTGTTGGGGCCGCGGCCAGCAAGACGCAAGCAAAAGCGACGCGGATGCTGGGAGCCGCAACCCGTGCTCGTGTCCGAGGAGAAAGCTCCCAGAACGCTGACCCTATTACTTCCCCGCTGCGGCCAGCGCGATGCTCAGCTGTGCCACATCCGAGGGCGAAACCCCCGGGATGCGCCCCGCCTGTCCCAGATTCTTGGGTCGGATGCGGGCCAGCTTTTCGCGGGCTTCCAGCGTCAGGCCGGTCAGGTTCTCATAAGCAAAATCTTCCGGGATCAGCGTCTTTTCGTGGCGTGCCACGTCGCGGATCATCCGGTCCTGTCGGGCGATGTAGCCCGCATACTTGATCTCCGTTTCCAGCCGCTCGGCAAGCATTGGAGTGATGCCCTCGCCCCAGCCGATGATCCCCGCAATGAGCGGATAGGAGATCTCCGGACGGCGGAGCAGTTCTTCGGCGATGCCGCCCTCGGCCGCAGGGACCAGCCCTGCCGCTTCCATCGCGGCCCGCAGGTCGGCGGTGCGCAGATGAGCTTCGTGCAGACGCTTCCGCTCGGTGTCCAGAATCTTCTGGGTCTGCTCGTATTTCTCCCAGCGGTCATCCTGCACCAAACCGTATTCCCGGCCGATGGGGGTCAGGCGCTGGTCGGCGTTATCCTGCCGCAGCGTGAGCCGGTATTCACTCCGGCTGGTCATCATGCGGTACGGGTCCATAACGCCCTTGGTCACAAGGTCGTCCACCAAGGTCCCCAGATAACTGGTGTGGCGCGGCAGGATGAGCTGTTCCCTGCCCAGCGCATTGCGGGCGGCGTTCAGGCCCGCCAGCAGTCCCTGCGCGGCGGCTTCCTCATAGCCAGACGTCCCGTTGAACTGTCCCGCGCCGTACAGGCCCCGCACCTGCTTGCTTTCCAGCGTCGCTTCCAGACTGGTGGGGTCTACGCAGTCGTACTCGATGGCGTAGGCCGGACGCATGATCTCGATATTCTCGAAGCCCTTGATGCTCCGGTAAAATGCATTCTGGACGTCCTCGGGCAGACTGCTGGAAGCGCCCTGTAAATACATTTCTTCCGTGTTCTCGCCGCACGGCTCCACGAAGATGGGATGCCGGTCCTTCCCTGCGAAGCGGACGACCTTATCTTCGATGGACGGGCAGTAGCGCGGGCCGACGCCCTCGATCATGCCGCCGTACAGCGGACTGCGCTGGATGTTGTCCAGAATGATCTTGTGCGTCTCCGGATTCGTGTAGGCGATCCAGCACTCGACCTTGTTGTGCATCGGCGCGTCGGTCATGAAGCTGAACGGCTGCAATTCATTGTCGGGGTCCCCCGGCTGGCATTCCAGCTTGGAAAAGTCGATGCTCCGGCGATGGACACGGGCGGGCGTTCCGGTCTTGAACCGGCGCAGGGGCAGTCCCGCCGCTTTCAGGCTTTCGGTCAGCGCATTGGCCGCGTGCATCCCATCCGGGCCGGACGCATACCATGCGTCGCCGACAAAAATTTTGCCGCCCAGATTCGTGCCGGTCGCAATGACCACACACTTTGCGCTGTACTCACCGTTCAGCTGGGTCACGACGCCCTTGACGTGACCATCCTCGACCTCGACCGAGACGACCTCGGCCTGATGGATGGCAAGTCCGGGCGTCAGCTCCAGCGCATGTTTCATATATTCGTGATACCGCTTGCGGTCGGTCTGGACCCGCAGGGCATGGACTGCAGGGCCTTTGCCCTTGTTTAGCATCCGGCTCTGCAGATAGGTCGCATCGGCGGCCAGACCCATCACGCCGCCCAGTGCATCCAGCTCCCGGACCAGCGTTCCCTTGGCCGTTCCGCCAATGCTGGGATTGCAGGGCATATTGCCGATGGCGTCCAGACTCATGGTGAACACCGCCGTTTTTGCGCCCAGCGTTGCGGCAGCATGGGCGGTTTCAATGCCCGCATGGCCCGCGCCGATCACGATGACGTCATAATCTCCTAAATGGTTCATCTGTTCCCCTCTAATTCAAAAGCTTCTACAACAGGCCAGCGGGTATTTCCCAGCCTTCTTTTTATTTTCCCACACAGAACCGCTCAAACACTTCGTTGATGACGGCTTCCGAGGCATTTTCGCCGGTCAGGTCGCAGAGCGCGTCCAATGCATCGTCCACGCAGACCGAAACAGCATCCAATCCGAACCCTGCCGAAACGGCATCCAGCGCCCCGGCCACGGCATCCCGTGCGCGGATGGCCGCCGAAAGCTGCCGCTGTCCCGAAAGGCTGGCCGCGTGGGGGTCGATCTGGTTCGTGCCCAGCAGACGGGCCACCGCCGAAGCGATGAGCTTCCGCGCGCCTTCTTCCTGACAGCAGACGGGCAGGACCATCGCAAAATACGGCGCGATGATCTCGGCATCAAACTGCGTCGGCTTGTCCTCTTTGTTGATCAGCGCGATGGCCGGACGTCCGGCGCACCGCTGAGCCAGTGCAAAGTCCTCGCGGGTCAGCGGCTCGGAACCGTCGAACACCGCCAGCACCAAACCCGCTTCTTCCAGCTTTTTCCAGCTTCGGCGGATACCCTCAGCTTCAATAAGGTCCTCCGTCTCCCGCAGACCGGCGGTGTCAAAGAGGTTCAGCCGGATGTCCCCCAGCCGCACGGCCTGTTCCACCACGTCGCGGGTCGTACCCGCCACCGGCGTGACGATGGCACGGTCGAATCCGGCCAGAAGATTCAGCAGGGTCGATTTGCCCGCATTGGGCCGGCCCACGATGGCGCAGTCCACGCCCTCGCGCAGAACGGCCCCGGCGTCGTAGTTGTGAATGAGCTGGTCCAGCTCCCCCTTCACGCTGCCAAGGACACTTTGCAGATGGACCTCGTCCAGTTCCGGGACATCCTCTTCGGGGAAATCCACCCACGCGGCCAGATGGGCCTGCAAGCCGGTCAGCGCCTCTTTTTCCGCCGCGATCTTTTTCGCAAGCGCGCCGCCAAGGGATGCATTCGCCAGCGCAGCTCCCTGCCGGCCATCGGCCGAGATCAGGTCCATCACGGCTTCGGCTTGGGTCAGGCTTAGCTTTCCGTTCAGGAAGGCCCGCCGGGTATACTCGCCGGGAGCCGCCGGAACTGCTCCGGCTTGGATGCAGCTCTCCACCAGTCTCCGGGCCACGGCGCTACCGCCATGGCAGGACAGCTCGACCACATCCTCACCGGTGTAGCTGTGGGGTGCGCGGAAGAAGAGCGCCACGCCCTCGTCGAAGGCTTCCTCCCCTTCCCAAAATTCTCCGAACAGAGCGGTGTAGCCCTTGGCATCCAGAACGCGCTTGTTCGGGTTCGCCGGGTGGAACACCCGGTCCGCCACAGCGTAGCTGTCCGGTCCTGAAAGCCGTACCACGGCAATGCCGCCCGCACCGGGTGCGGTGGCGATGGCCGCGATGGTCGAATTCTGCATCTGTGTTCCCTCCCAGTCTTTTGAATCAAAGCTTATTGTACCACGAACCGACGAAAAATGGAAGATTTTCTTCGGTCCGCCGGTTTTCCACCACAGCCGAAAATCTTGTGGAAAAATCGGCATCAAAAAAAAGCCTGTCCGGTTCCGACAGGCTCTGCTCACCGTTCCGGGCGTTCTGCCGAACGGATTCAAAAAATGCTCCTCCCGGGCAGTTTTCCACCAGAGAGGAGCACGTTGGTTCAAAACTTACAGCTCGATCTTGCCAAAGCTGAAATCAGCAAAATCATCCACGCGCTCGGTACGCTTCGGCGCCACCGGTGCTGCATTCTCTGCATCACGGGGTGCATAGGTGCGCTCGGGCACACTGGAGCCGCGGCCGCCGCGATTCCCGTTCGGGCGGGAGCCGCCGCGATAACCGCCACGGCTGCCATTGCGGTCGCCGTTCCGATTGCCGCGATAGCCGCCGTTGCGGTTGCCGTTGTTCCGGCGGCCATTGCCGCGCGGACGGCGCTCGCCGTAGTTGTTGTCAGTCTGTGCATCGGGAGCGGTGGAGTAGATGACCACACGGCGGTCACGGCCCTCGCCCTTGCTCTCGCTGCGGACGCCCTCCATCTTGCCGATGGCAGAATGGATGATGCGGCGCTCGTAGGGGTTCATCGGCTCCATCGCAAAGCTGCGGCCGGTCTTGCGGACCTTCGCACCGATGCGCTGTGCCAGCGCGGTCAGGTCGCTCTCGCGCTTGTCGCGGTAACCGGCGACATCCAGACCCAGCTTGATGTAATCGCCTTCCAGACGGTTGGCCACAAGACTTGCCAGATAGGACAGGCTCTCCATCGTCTCGCCGCGGCGGCCGATGAGCGCACCCAGCTTTTCGCCATCCAGACGGATGATGGTGGCTTCGCCCTTCTGCACGGCGCTGAAGGTCACGTCGTTGACACCCATCAGGGTGATGATCTCCCGCAGGTAGTCCACAGCGGCCTTGACCTTGTTGTTCTCTTCGATGTTGATGGGAACTTCCACCTCTTCAGCATCCTCTGCCGGGGCGGCTTCCTCGCTGGCAGCGGGAGCAGCCTCTTCCACAGGAGCCGTCTCCGGCTCTGCGGCGGGAGCAGCTTCGGCTTCGGGGGCCTTCTCCTCCACGACCGGCTCAGCAGGAACTTCCACCGGCTTCTCCTCAACAGGAGCCGGAGCTTCTTCCACGACCGGAGCAGCCGGGGCATCCGGCTCTTCCACGCTGACGCGCACCTTGGCGGGGGTCAGCTTCAGGCCCAGAAAACCCGTTTTCTGGGGCATTTCCAGCACTTCGTAGCTCACGTTCAGATCCTCAGCCTGAACCCCCAGCAGGGCGCAGGCCTTGGCGCGGGCTTCATCGACCGTCTTGCCGGTCGCTTCCTGAGTACGGATCATAACCGTTATTCCTCCTCTTTCTTGTTCAGCTCGCTCAGCGGAACGGTGCGCTCGTCCTTGTAGCGTTCTTCGTCCAGCTTGCGGGCATATTCGAGACGGCGCTTGTTCATCTCACTGGCGGAGATGTTCTTTTCCACGGTCTTGCCGGTCTTTTCGTCGGTGACCTTGATGGTGGTGCTCTTCACACCGCGCTTCTGCTCCTTTTTGCGGGCAGCCATTTCATCCATGACCTCGGCCTTCATCTTTTCGGGGTCATAGATCTTCTTCATGATGATGCTCTGCACGGTCATGAGGATGTTGGAAACAACGTAGTACAGCGAGAATGCGCAGGGAACGGTGAAGCAGAAGAACAGATACATCAGCGGCATCATGTACATGGTCAGCTTCATGCTGCCCTGCATCTGCTGGCCGGAAGCCTTCATGCTGATGTGGGTGGAGATGAACATGGTCACGATGGCCAGAATGGGGAAGATCAGCAGGGGCAGGTTCTCTGCGGCCAGGCTGTACTGGGGCACACGGGTCAGGTCGATGCCGAAGAAGTCCATGTGCTGGCCGAACTCGGTGATGGTGCTGATCTGATCTGCGGTAAAGCAGTTGGTAACGGTGCTCTCTCCCGCGAGGACCTGTGCGATGATGTTGGTGTCGCGGGTGACGGTGGTGAAGCTGATGCCCATTGCGGTCAGAGCCTCACCGGCGGCGGTGATGGCATCGGTCCCGATGTGGAAGATGCGCTGCAGCGGGCGGTACACGACCTCGATGACGCCGAACATGACGAGGAAGTTGACTAGCATCGGCATACAGCCGGCGGTGGGCTTATAGCCCTGCTCCTGCAGCTTCATCAGCTCTTCCTGCTGCTTGTCGGGCTTATCACGGTACTTCTTCTGGATGTCTGCGATCATGGGCTGGAATGCAGACATCTTGGCCATGCTTTTCTGCTGATTGAGCTGGAGCGGGATCTTGATGATCGTGATCAGCAGGGTGAACAGGATGATGTCCCAGCCGTAGTTCGGGATCAGCTTGTAGATCCACTCCATTACATAGCCGAGAGGCCAGCCGAGGATGTATAAAGGATTCATATCTTCGTCCATTCTGCCCCGCCTGTGGTGCGGGACGATTAAATTTTTATGAGAAGGACACACCGCCCACAGTACGCTGCGTCACAAGAAGCAAACCAAATGCCTTTCAAGATCTGCGGCTCCGCCGCCCTTGGTAGAGCTTGGAGGCCGAGAGCTTCCGCTCCGGGCTGACCCATTTTCCTTTCGGCGGAACGGGGTCGTAGCCCCAGCGGCCCAGCGGATTGCACCGCGCGATGCGGGCAAGCCCCAGCAAAAGCCCTTTCAGGCAGCCGTGGGTCTGGATGGCCTCCAGCATATACTGGCTGCACGAGGGCGAGAACCGGCAGTTCCGGCCCAGTCCGGGGCTGATGAAGCGCTGGTAGAACCGGATGGGCGCACAGAGCGCGTTCCGCGTCCGCCGGGAAAGGCTCATTCCGGCTTTGCCGCCTTCCGGGCGGGCGGGACGGTGGCCGGGGCCTTGGCTCCCGGCTGCTTGGCCTTATCGGGCAGACCGGCCTGTGCGAAGAGCTTGGCCACCACTTCGCTGAGCTGCCAGCTCTTGAGCCGGGGCGTCATGCCGCGGGCCACGAAAATCAGATCATAGCCGCCGATGTTGTAGTCCAGATGCTCGTCGATCGCGGCCTTCATCACGCGGCGGGCGCGGTTGCGCTGAACGGCGTGGCCGATCTTTTTGGTGGCCGTCAGGCCGACGCGGGTCTTTTTGCCGCGGGTCTTGAGCACATACAGCACGAGGGCCGGGTTCACATAGGACTTGCCGCGGGCATACACGCGGCCAAACTCGCTGTTGCGGCGGATGGGACGATAGCGCACCTTCGGCGCCTCCTTTTCAGGTAAGATCAGGGGAACTTCGAAAAAGACAAAGTTCAAAATTCAGTATAGCAAAAAAACGCCGACATGAAAAGCCTGTCCGGACGTTTTTTGTGCCAAATCTTCGGTTTGTTTTTTGGGCAAACCGCACGATTGTAAAAAAAGAAGACCGCTAATCCGATATCAGCGGCCTTTTGTGCGCATGTTCAATTCTGCGCCGGACCCATTGTTCAAACGCTGGATCAGACGGTCAGGCTCTTGCGGCCCTTTGCACGGCGAGCATTGATGACCTTGCGGCCGTTCTTGGTGCTCATGCGGGTCAGAAAGCCATGAACTTCCTTGCGCTGACGCTTCTTGGGCTGAAAAGTTCTCTTCATGGTTGTATCCTCCGTAAAAACTCGTCCCCGGTAGTGGGGTCTATTCTGGTCCCAAAATGGGGACAGGCTTGCAATTCAACAGTATATCGCACACTATCCCCTTCTGTCAAGCATTTTTTTCGCTTTCCAGCAAACTTTTTTCAAAAACGGCCTCGGACTGGCTGTGAAAAAACTTTCAACTTTTTCACCCTTTTCCCGTGGAAAACTTTTCTTCCACCACATCTTGTGGCTTTTTTCGGCCTTGGACACAAGAAGTGCAGAGCCGCGCACCATCGTCTTTTCTTATGTATTATAAATTACATTATAGAAATATAGACGCAGGGAGATTTTTGTGGTATACTAACCTGGTATCAGCAGCATTGTTGAAAACTTCAATGGAGTGGATGTTTTATGGATTCTTTCAAGGACGTTTTAGAGGCCGCTCAGGCGTACTGCAAAACGCAGATGGCCGAGCCGACCTATAATCTCTATATCGACGGGCTGGAGCCGATCAGCTTTGAGGACTCGAGCCATATCACCCTGTCGGTGCGGAACGACTTCATCTGCAAGATCGTGACGGACCGCTACCTTGGTCTGCTCAAGGAAGCCTTCAAGACCGTGCTGGGCTTTGATGTGGACATCACCCTCGTGGTCCCCAGCACGCCCCCGCACGAAGTGGTTCTGGCCCAGCAGTACGAAGCGAATCCCGCTTCGCCGCAGGGGAACTACGAATTTACGTTCGAAAACTTCATCAAAGGCCCGTCCAACCAGTTTGCGTTCGCTGCGGCGCAGGCGGTGGCGGCCAACCCCTCCGGCGCCTACAACCCGCTGTTCATCTACGGCGGCTCCGGTCTGGGCAAGACCCATCTGCTGACGGCCATCCAGACCGAGATCAAGCGCACCCACCCCGATTTCGTCATCATGTACGTCACCTGTGAGCAGTTCACCAACGAGCTGATCGCCGCCATCCGCGCGGGCAGCACCGAGGACTTCCGGATGAAGTACCGCGTGGCCGACCTGCTGCTGGTGGACGATATCCAGTTCATTGCGGGCAAGGAGTCCACGCAGGAAGAGTTCTTCCACACCTTCAACTCCCTGCATGACGCCCACAAGCAGATCGTCATCGCGTCCGACCGCCCCGCCAAGGAGATCAAGAGTCTGGAAGAGCGTCTGCGCACCCGCTTCGAGTGGGGTTTGACCGCCGACGTCCAGCCGCCGGATTTTGAGACCCGCGTCGCCATCGTCAAGCGCAAGGCCGAGCTGCTCCACCTCGATCTGCCTGAGGATGTGGCGGAGTTTATCGCCAACCACCTGAAAAACAACATCCGCCAGCTGGAAGGCGCCGTGAAAAAACTCAACGCCTACTACATGCTGGAGGGCATCCAGCCGGTCATCAGCGTCGCCCAGAATGCCATCAAGGACATCCTGAACGAGACGCAGCCGGTCCCGGTCACCATCGAGAAGATCGTGGGCGAGGTGTCCCGCACCTTCAACGTCTCCCCCGCCGACATCCGCGGGACCAAGCGGAACGCCAATGTGGCGTCTGCCCGCCGCGTCGCCATCTACATCCTGCGCGAGGTCACCGGCATGAGCATGGAGGAGATCGGCCGCGAATTCTCCGGCCGCGATCATTCCACCATCGTCTACTCCCTCAAGACCATGGAGCGCGACATGAAGAACGACCAGCACCTGCGCGAGACGGTCAGCGACATCATCAAAAACGTCAAGGCGTAAGCCGGTCCACGGGGCGAAAAGTCGTACTCTTTCAGGAGGAAAACCCCAAAATATGGGAAGAAAAGCGGTCAAAATGTCAAAACTGGACCTATATCTTGTGGAAGCGGGCCGAATCTTTCCACTCTTTCCACAGAGTTTTCAACATTCAACACCGGAAATCCACACCGGCTGTGGAAAAGGTCCACGGACTCCACGATTCCACATCCCCTCCACACTCCATTCACAATCCGGTGGAAAACCAAACCCCGGCATGAAACCAAAGCTTTTCCGACTTTTCAACATCTTCCCCACCCCCTACTACGATTACTACAACAAGTTCAATATAGATCAGGCGATTCTGCATCCGATCCCATGGGTAGACGACCTGAAAAACTAGATCCAGAAAAGGAGAGACGAACGATTGAACATCATCTGCGATAAGACCCTGTTGAGCGCCGCCATTGACGGCGTATCGAAGGCAGTCACCCTCCGGTCCACCATCCCGGTGCTGGAAGGCATTTTGCTGAAAGCCGAAGGTTTTCAACTGACCCTCACCGGCTACGACCTCGAAATGGGCATCGTGACCACCATCGAAGCCAATGTCAAGGAGCCAGGTGAGATCGTGCTGAACGCCAAGCTTCTCAGCAGCATGGTCAGCCGGATGCCGGCTGGACAGATCGCGATCCAGTCTGCCGAAAACGGCCGGACCACCATCCAGAGCGGCGTGGCCCAGTTCGAGATCCAGTCGATGGCCGCCACCGATTTCCCTGAACTGCCCAACACCGGCGCGGAAGAGACCCTGACCATCAAGACCGGCGTGCTCCGCGATATGATCGAGCGGACCCTGTATGCCGTCAGTCAGGATGAGAAAAAACCTGCGCACACCGGTGAATTATTTGAGATCCAGCCCGATAAGCTGACCGTTGTGGCACTGGACGGCTACCGTCTGGCCATCGTTGAGCGGCCGGTGTCCGCGATGAAGGACATCCGGATCATCGTCCCCAGCAAGACCATGACCGAAGTTTCCCACCTGCTGGCCAACGACGACGAGGAAGAAGTCCATATCTGCGCGAATCGCCGCTATGTCGTGTTCATGACGGCGGGTTACACCATCATGAGCCGCCTGATCGAGGGCGAATTCCTCAATTATCACAACGTCATCCCGGACGGCAGCCGGACCCGTGTGACGCTGGACACCAAGGAATTTATCGAGACGATCGAACGCGCTTCCCTGATTATTACAGAGCGTCTAAAAAATCCCCTCCGCATCAGTTTTACAGAGGGTAAAGTCGTCGTCCGCTGCCAGACCAATCTGGGCCGCGTCGTCGATGAATTCAACGCTCAGTGCGAGGGCGACGATGTGGAGATCGGCTTCAACAACCGCTATCTGCTGGATGCCCTGCGCAACGCCCGCACCGAACAGGTGCGGCTGGAGATCAGCGGCCCGCTGAGTCCGGTCAAGGTCCTGCCCGCAGAGGGCAGCGACTTCCTGTATCTGGTCCTGCCCGTCCGCTTCAAGAACGATTGAGAGGCTGAATGATGCAAAAAATTCTCATCCATACGGAATTTATCAAGCTGGATGCCCTGCTGAAATACGCGGGCCTGTGCGAAACGGGCGGCGAAGCCAAGGAGCTGGTGCAGGGCGGAGCCGTGAAAGTGAACGGCGAAGTCTGCACCATGCGGGGCAAAAAATGCCGCGCCGGGGACGTCATCGAGCTGGACGGCCAGAGCGTGACCGTCGGTCAGGGACAGTGATCGATGCGTCTGCTTTCGCTGGAAGTCCAAAATTATCGCAACATCGCGTCGGCCAGCCTGACCCCGGGCCGGGAATTGACCGTCATCTGCGGCAATAACGGACAGGGAAAGACCAATCTGCTGGAAGCCATCTGGCTGCTGACCGGAGGAAAAAGCTTCCGGGGCGGCAAGGACGCCGAACTGGTCCGGCGGGGCGAATCCTTCGCCGTGCTGGAAGCGTCCACTCTCCGCGCACAGCAGGAAGAGCAGGAGTTGGACGAACCCAATCATATCCGAATGACCATCGGTACGCCGGATTCTCCCCGGCCCGGGCGGACCGCTTCCGTCAATGGTGCACCGCCTAAACGGGCGGCGTCACTGGCGGGCAGCTTTCCGGCCGTGGTGTTCGACCCCGGCCACCTCAGTTTAGTCAAGGGTGCACCCGAGGGACGGCGGAAATTTCTGGACGCGGCCCTGTGCCAGCTGTATCCGGGCTATCTGGCGCTCTACCGCCGGTACGTCCGGGCGTTGCAGCAGAAAAATGCGCTCCTGCGCCGTTCTCCGATCGGAAAAGAACGGCCTTATGCTGAAAAAGCGGCCCTGCTGGAAGTGCTCAACACCGAGCTTGCCATGCAGGGCGAAGCCATCCAGCACCGGCGGCGGGCCTATTTGGCGAAACTTTCCCCGCTGGCCTGTGCCAATTATGCCGAGCTTTCCCGGGGAGCCGAACGGCTGGAACTGCGGTATGCTGCACAGTTCGAACCCGGCGGCTTGGCAGACCTGCTCCGTGCCCGTCAGGCCGAAGAGCTTCGGGCGGGACAGAGCCTGTGCGGGCCGCACCGGGAGGATCTGGAGCTTCTTCTGGATGGCCAGCCCGCCAAAGTGTTTGCGAGCCAAGGACAGCAGCGCAGCGTGGTCCTCAGCCTGAAGATGGCTGAAGCCGCTGCCGCAGCGTCCATCACCGGCGAACATCCGGTCCTGCTGCTGGACGATGTGCTCAGTGAGCTGGACGATGGCCGCAAGCAGTATCTGCTGACCCGGATGCGGGAAAAGCAGACCTTCGTGACCAGCTGTGACGACACCGCCTTCCTCAAAACGGACGGCGAAGTCTACCGCATGAACGGCGGAGTCCTCACCCGGGCATAGACTGGCACAAGAATGGCTTGAGTGCTAAAATTGGAGATAGTACGCTATGTATATTCATCTAGGCAGAGATTACGTCCTGAATGACCGGGACCTCATCGGCATCTTCAATCTGGAGACGACCACCATTTCCCCGCGCGGGCGAGAGTTCCTGAACTACGCCCAGAAGAACGGGGCGGTCGTCAGTCTCTCGGAAGAGCTTCCGCAGAGCTATGTTCTGGCGGACGCTTCGGTGGATACCGTCTATCTGTCCGAGCTTTCCTCCGCCGCACTCAAGCGGCGCGTGGAAGCGGCATTCTAGCCAAACACAACAAAACGCTGTTATCGAGCGAAAATACTCTCAGTATATAGAAAATCTTAGACAAAAGGGAGAAAGGATATGGCAGAGGAAATCATCACCAGCACCAACGCGGAAACCGCGACGGATCACGAGTATAACGCCAGCGAGATCCAGGTCCTGAAGGGTCTGGAGGCCGTCCGGAAGCGTCCCGGCATGTATATCGGCTCGACCGGCGAGCGCGGTCTGCACCATCTGGTCTACGAGATCGTGGACAACGCCATCGACGAAGCTCTGGCGGGCTACTGCGACCACATCGAGGTCAAAATTCTGAAGGACAATATCATTCAGGTCACCGACAACGGCCGCGGCATCCCCGTGGACATTCAGGCCGATACCGGTCTGCCCGCTGTGACCGTCGTTTACACCATCCTGCACGCCGGCGGCAAGTTCGGCGGCGAGAACTCCGGCTATAAGGTCGCCGGTGGTCTGCACGGAGTCGGTGCTTCGGTTGTCAACGCCTGTTCCGAGTGGCTGACCGTCAACGTCCGCCGCGACGGCCACGAGTATGAGCAGACCTTCCGCCGCGGTGATCCGGACGGCCCCCTGAAGTGCATCGGCACGGTGGACCCGGGCGTGACCGGCACGCGCGTCACCTTCAAGCCGGACCCCGAGATGTTCAAGGACACGACGGTCTATAACTTCGAGACGCTGGAAAAGCGTCTGCGGGAAGAGAGCTTCCTGAACGCCGGTGTCAAGATCACCCTGACCGACGAGCGCGAGCTGTATACCCCGATCCTCGAGGATGGTCAGGAGGGCGACCCCTGCTACCGCACCGAGGTCATGTGCTACGAAGGCGGTATCAAGAGCTTCGTGACCTACCTGAACGAAAAGCGCAACCTCGAGGTCCTGCACCCCAATGTCATCTACCTCAAGGGCCAGACCGACCGCGGCATGGCCGAGATCGCATTGCAGTACAATTCCAGCTACAACGAGCTGGTCCTGAGCTTTGCGAACAACGTCAACACCCCGGACGGCGGCACGCACGAAGAGGGCTTCCGCACCAGCCTGACCCGCGTGTTCAACGATTACGGCCGCAGCCACGGTCTGCTGAAGGACAAGGACGAGAACCTGTCCGGCTCCGATGTCCGCGAGGGCCTGATCTGCGTCATCTCTGTCAAGCTGCAGGAGGCCGAATTTGAAGGCCAGACCAAGGCAAAGCTGGGCAATACCGAGATCCGCACCCTCGTTTCCAACATGGTCTATACCAAGCTGATGGAGTTCTTCGAGGAGAACCCCGGCGTGGCAAAGGCCATCTTCGAAAAGGCCACACAGGCCGCCCGTGCCCGTGCCGCCGCGAAAAAGGCCCGCGAGCTGGTCCGCCGCAAGAGCGCGCTGGAGACCAGCCGGATGCCCGGTAAACTGGCGGACTGCCGTGAAAAAGACCCTTCCCGCACCGAAATTTTCATCGTCGAGGGCGATTCTGCAGGCGGCTCGGCCAAGATGGGCCGTGACTCGGCTATTCAGGCCATCCTCCCGCTGTGGGGCAAGATGCTGAACGTTGAAAAGGCCCGCGCAGACCGCATCTACGGCAACGACAAGCTGATGCCGGTCGTGCTGGCGCTGGGCTGCGGCATCGGCGAGGAATTTGATATCTCGAAACTGCGGTATGACAAAGTGTTCATCATGGCCGATGCCGATGTCGATGGTTCGCACATCTGCACCCTGATGCTGACCTTCTTCTTCCGCTATATGCGCCCCCTCATCGAGCAGGGCCATGTCTACGTCGCCCAGCCGCCCCTGTTCAAGGTGCAGAAGGGCAACACCGTCAAATATGCTTACAATGACGCCGAAATGGCCGTGCTCTCGCAGGAGATGCCGGGAGCAAAGGTCAACCGCTATAAGGGCCTTGGTGAGATGAACCCGGAACAGCTCTGGGAGACGACCATGAACCCCGATAACCGCGTCATCGTGCAGATCACCATTGAGGACGCCGAAAAGGCCGACGAAGCCTTTACCATCCTGATGGGTGATCAGGTCGAGCCGCGCCGCCGCTTCATCGAAGCCAATGCGCAGTACGCAAAGCTGGATGTCTGATTGAAAACAACCTCTCAGTCTCGCCTTCTGGCGCGTTTGCGCCGACTCCCCCGGCCGGGAAGGTCTTTCCTGACAGGGGAGCCTTTGGCGGATACCAAAAGCTGTATCCGACTGCCAAGGCCTCTCCTGTCAGGAGAGGTGGCAGCGCGTAAGCGCTGACGGAGAGGTTGATACAAATCCTACGGAGGAAAAAATGGAAGAAGATTTTGTGATGATCCCCGGAAGCGGGACCAAAAAGATCATCCGTGACGTCAAGAAAGAGATCGAGACGGCATTCTTGGATTACTCCATGTCCGTCATCGTGTCCCGTGCTCTGCCGGACGTGCGCGATGGTCTGAAGCCGGTCCACCGCCGCATTCTCTATACCATGCACGAGCGCGGCAACGATCCCAGCCATCCCTACCGCAAATCGGCGGATACCGTCGGTGCGGTGCTGGGTTCTTACCACCCCCACGGCGACGCATCCGTTTACGATGCCATGGTCCGTCTGGCACAGGATTTCTCCCTGCGCTATCCGCTGGTGGACGGCCAAGGCAACTTCGGTTCGGTCGATGGCGACCCACCGGCTGCTTACCGTTACACTGAGGCCCGCATGAGCCGGATGGCGGTCGAGATGCTGACCGACATCGAAAAAGATACCATCGACTGGGACCCCAACTTTGACGAAACGAAGAAGGAACCCAGCGTTCTGCCCTGCCGCTTCCCCAACCTGCTGGTCAACGGCAGTCAGGGCATCGCGGTCGGTATGGCGACCAACATTCCGCCCCACAACCTCGGCGAGGTCATCGACGGCTGTGTGGCCTATATCGAGAACCCGGACATCGACCTGCCGGGTCTGATGGAGTATATCAAGGGACCGGACTTCCCCACCGCCGGCATCATCATGGGCCGCAGCGGCATCCGCGCCGCCTATGCCACCGGCCGCGGCAAGATCACCCTGCGCGGCCGCGCCACCATCGAGGAAAAGAAGAACGGCCGTGCGCAGATCATCGTGACCGAGATCCCCTATATGGTCAATAAGGCGCGTCTCATCGAGAACATTGCCGATCTGGTCAAGGAAAAGCGCATCGAAGGCATCAGCGACCTGAACGATGAGACGAACCGCAAGGGGATGCGCATCGTCATCGACGTCCGCAAGGATGCCAACCCACAGGTCGTCCTGAACCAGCTGTATCAGTACACCCAGCTGCAGGATACCGTGGGCGTCATCATGCTGGCTATCGACCACAAGGTCCCCAAGGTCCTGACCCTGAAGCAGATGATCCAGAAGTACGTCGAGTTTCAGGATGAAGTGGTCCGCCGCCGCACCCAGTACGACCTGAAGAAGGCCAAGGAGCGCGCCCACATCCTCGAGGGCCTGAAGAAGGCTACCGATATCGTGGATGAGCTGATCGCCACTATCCGCGCGTGCAAGGGCGGCATGAGCGAAGCAAAAGCCGCCATCATGGAGAAGTTCGGCTTTGATGACGTTCAGGCCGATGCCATCGTCAAGCTGCAGCTGGGCCGTCTGGCCGGTCTGGAGATCCTCAAAATTGAGGAAGAGCTGGGCGCATTGCAGGCGAAGATCAAGGATTGGGAAGAGATCCTTGCCAACGACGCCCGCGTTCTGGAGATCGTCAAGAACGAGCTGCTGGACATGAAGAAGCGCTTCGGCGACGAGCGCCGCACCGAGATCGAAACGGTCAACGGCGAGGTGGACATCGAGGACCTCATTGCCGAGGAACAGTGCGTCTACACCCTGACCGAAGCCGGCTATATCAAGCGCCAGCTCAAGGCCACCTATCAGGCCCAGAAGCGCGGCGGCCGCGGCATTTCCGGCATGACCCGCAAGGAAGAGGACATCGTGCAGGAGATGTTCGTTGGTTCCACCCACGACTTCGTCCTGTTCGTCACCAACCGGGGCCGGATGTTCCGCCTGAAGGGCTACACCATCGCCGAGGGCAGCCGCACCAGCAAGGGCACGAACATCGTCAACCTGCTGCAGCTGGCCGAGGGCGAAAAGGTCACGAATATGCTCTGCTACCCCAAGGACGATGACGACAACAAGGCGGGCTTCGTCACGATGGTCACCAAGCAGGGCCTGATCAAGCGCACGCCGCTGGAACAGTATGCGAATATCCGCAAGTCCGGCCTGATCGGCATTGCCCTGAACGAGGGCGACGCACTGGCATGGACCCGCCTGACCACCGGCCACGATATGCTCATCGTTGCCACCCGCAACGGTCAGGCCATCCGCTTCAACGAAGAGGATGCCCGTCCCATGGGCCGCAGCGGCCACGGCGTCCGCGCCATCAAGCTGGCCGAGGGCGACGAGGTCGTGGGAGTCTGCATCTGCCGTGAGGGCGCAACGGTCCTGACCGTCACCGAAAACGGCAAGGGCCGCCGCTCCGAGATCGATACCTACCGCATCACGGCCCGCGGCGGCAAGGGCATCCGCAACTACGACGCTGCCAAGGATAAGGTCGCAGCGGTCAAGATCGTGGACGATGTGGATGATATCCTGCTGAGCAGTCAGGAAGGCATCATCATCCGTCTGCACGCCGACTCCATCCCGGTCCAGAGCCGCTATGGTTCCGGTGTTCGTGTGATGCGTCTGGGCGAGAACGATAAGGTCATGGTCCTTGCCCGCACCGACCACGACGACGAAGCCCAGACCGCAACGGTCGAGGCCGAAGAGGGCGACGAACCCACCGCCGAGCAGCTGGCCGCGATGGAAGCTGCCGATGAAGCTTCGGCGGCTGAGGCTCCCGAAGCGGATGCGGAAAACGTTGACGCTGAAAATTAAGCGCAAGGCTTGAACGTTCCCCTTTTGCAGACACTTTGTTGGGCCTGCACAGCCTTTCCGGCGTGCCAAAGGCTCGCCCTTTGGGAGAGCTGGCTGCGAAAGCGGCCTGAGAGGGAAAGTTAGCCTAGACTTCACCCGGGAAATGTGATAAAATAACCGAACAATAACAAATCCCATGGGGGAGTAGCAGGCGCTGTTTGCAGACGGCGCAGCAAGTCAACACAATGGCCGCTGGTCGCGGTCTGGCTTGCTTTCATTTGCGAGACTCATGTGCTTTGGTGCGCGTACCACGCCCAACACATGGAGTCAGTTTGTAAAAAAATGACCCGGAATCGGACGTATCTGCGCACCGATTCCGGGTTTTGTTTTGCCGTACCCAAATTCCGGTCAAATTGAGGAGGCATTCACTATGGAATGGAGTTTCTTGTTTTTCTTCAACAGTGCGCTGCTGGGCGTCGGTCTGGCGATGGACGCATTCTCGGTCTCGATGGCAAATGGTCTGCATGACCCCAAAATGTCCAAAAAGCGGATGACCATCATCGCGGGCACGTTCGGCGTCTTTCAGGCCGTGATGCCCATGACGGGCTGGGTCTGCGTCCACACCATCGTCGAGCTGTTCTCGTCCTTTGAGATGTTCATCCCGTGGATCGCGCTGGCTCTGCTGGCTTACATCGGCGGCAAAATGCTTCTTGAGGGCATCAAGGGCGAGGAAGCTGAAGAAGCTGCCGAGCTGAGCGCGGGCGCGCTCTTCGTGCAGGGCGTGGCCACCAGCATCGATGCCCTGTCGGTCGGCTTCACCATCTCGGAGTATGGCTGGCTGATGGCGCTGGTCTGCTCGCTCATCATCGCAACGGTCACCTTCTTCATCTGCATCGCCGGTCTGCGCATCGGCAAAAAGTTCGGCACGAAGCTGGCGGGCAAGGCGTCCATTCTGGGCGGCATCATCCTGATCGGCATTGGTCTGGAAATTTTCTTGACCGGAATTTTCGGCTGAAACGATTTCGGTGCAGCCTGAATCCGCGAAAAGGCTTTTTGTGTCCTGAAACGCAGATTTTCGGCATCTTGCAAAAGAAAGATGGGGCCGGTTTGGAAAAGCTGCTGTGTTTTTTGCCGTTTCGTGCGCAAATTGGACAGCTTGGAAACGATGGCAAAAAATCTTAACTGAAATTTGGAATAAAAAAGCGCTGCAAGGCTGATTTTTGCAAAAAGAACCTCTTGCCAAACCAACGTTTGTCTGATATCCTGACAGTAGAAGCCACCACCAATTCGGGAACCGTTCCCGGGGTGTGAGATCTTCAGAATCCAGAAGGAGGTACCGAATATGGCAAACATGATAAGCCGTCGAGTTTTCTTGAAATGCGCCGGTGTCGCAGCGCTTGCTGTGACTGCATCCGGCATCTTCAGTGGATGTTCCGAGGAACCCGGAACGCCGAGCGAGAAGCCCCACGGCGTCAATGACCCGGTCGAGACGAATGGCGTCAACGTCAAGCTGCTGGGCTATCAGCAGGGCCTGTTCTCCGAGATCGCGGGCAATTATGCCGATAAGACTTTGATCGCGATCTGCTTCGGGCTGAACAATCAGTCGGAGCAGTCCATCCAGATGGGCAACACCACGCAGGATGAGCTGACCAAGGTGTGGGCCGCGATCAAGAAGAACGACTTCTCCGGCCTGTCCAAGAGCGAATTTACCGTTGTCACCCAGAACCAGCGGATCGGTCATGCGGCCATCGGCTATAAGACGACCGAAGCCGGCATCGGCGGCATTCTGGACGCAGGATTTATGGGCACGCTGGAACCGAAAAAGACCGGCTGTGTCAAGGTCTTTGCCGTCGTCCCGAGCGATTGGGAGCAGATCGGCATCCAGTATACCCCGTTCTTTGCCCCCAGCGAGAACTACAACTTCGTGCTGAACCGCACCAATAAGCTGTAATCTGTTTTGTTCCCCCTTCCCCGACAGGGAGCGACCTATAGAAAAGCCAGCGCCGCAGAGGATTCGTCCCCCTCTGCGGCGCTGGCACTTTTTGTACTTATTTTTCCGGCTCGAAATAGTCGGCGTATTCCTCCGTCAGCTTGCTGCCCAGCCGCCGGATGCCGCCGTAGAGATGCCGCTCCACCAGCGGCTCAAAGGCTGCAAGGTCGCACCGCTCGATGGCTTCGATGAGGTTGTGATGGTCCGCGATGACCTCCGCCAGTCCGCCGCTGGTCATGGTGTCCAGCATCCGGAAGCGGCTGTAGTCGGCGTGCGCATTCTGAAGCGTCCGCCAGAGGTACATTTTGTCCATGGCCTCGAACCACGTCTCGTGCAGCAGACGATCCGCCTCGTACAGGCGGTTGAAGTCCGGCTCCTCCGCATGGGCAAGGGCTTCATAGGCGTCGGCGCGCTTCCGGATGAGCGCCCGCTGTTCGGGCGTGCACCGGGGCGAAAAATCCCGCAGGACCCGGGCTTCCACGGCGGTGCGCTCGTAGATCAGCTCGTCCACGATCTTGCGGTTCAGCCGGGTCACCGTCGTGCCTTTGTAGGGCACGATCTTCACCAGCCCGTTTTCCTGCAGCCTTTGCAGCACCACCCGGATGAGGGAGCGCGGTGCGCCGAACCGGGCGCAGAGCGGATTTTCGCTCAGAGAGCTGCCCGGGCGCAGGGTCAGATCGATGATCTCCCGTTCCAGCACAGCATAGATTTCAGCATCGGTTTTGTACGTTTGTTGTTCCATAGCTTATTTCCCTAGACAACAAGGCCGTTAAAAGTTCCACGGTTCCTGCGGGGGAACTTCCAACGCAAATTCCAGTTTCTTCCCCGTCTCCGGGTGGATGAAGCAGAGCCGTGCACTCTGCAGCGCGGTCGCACCCTTATACCGGCTCCCGTATTTCCCATCGCCCCAGAGCGGATGCTTCCGGGATGCGAACTGCACCCGAATTTGGTGGGTCCGCCCGGTGTGCAGGGTGATGTCCGCAAGGCTCAGCGTTCCGTTCGTGGCCGAGATGCGGTATTCAAGGACGGCTTCGCGCACGCCCTTGCGGGGGCGGGTGACCGGGAACACCCGGCCCTTTCGGCTGTCCTTGAAGAGATAGTCCCGCAGGACGCCCGCTTCGGGCAGAAGCTCGTCCGGCGCTCCGGCCAGAACGGCCCGGTACTGCTTGATGAACGGCGGCGCAGCGGGCGTGTTTTTGGAAGGCTCGGCCCGTCCATCAAGGACGGCGTAGGCTTCCTGACTCTGCGTGACCTGTTTCGTCAGCGCGGCGGCGGCTTTTGGGGTCTTGGCATAGAGCATCAGGCCCGAAACGCCGGTGTCCAGCCGGTGGACGACGCCGACATAGGCATCCGGACGGCCCCACAGCTTCCGCAGGGCTGCCGGGACGTCCCCTTCGCTGGAAAGCCCCGCCGGTTTGTTCAGGACCACGAGCGCGTCATCTTCGTAGACGATCACAGCTTGCCCTCGTCCAGCAGCGCTTTCAGCTTGAGCACTCCGGCGATGGTCTTGCCGTCCTTGATCTCGCCGCTCATGACCATCTCATAGGCTTTCTGCAGGGGCACGCGGTCCGGGGTCAGGAACTCGTCGGCGTCAAGGTGCATGTGCGTTTCCTTCAGGCCGGTGGCGACCCAAGTGTAAATGACCTCGGTATCATAGCCCACCGTGGGGTAAAACTCGCCCAGCGAGGTGTAGTGCTCGGCGGTCAGGCCGCACTCCTCTTCCAGCTCGCGCTTGGCGGCTTCAAAAGGGTCCTCGCCCTTTTCCAGTTTGCCGGCGGGCAGCTCCCACAGCTCCTGCTGCATGGCATAGCGGAACTGCCGCACCATGCAGATGGTCCCATCCGGGAAATAGGGCACGATACAGGCTCCGCCGTGGTGGTGCACCACTTCGCGGGAGGCGGTCTTGCCGTTCTCCAGCAGAGCAGTATCCTTGGTCAGAGTAATGACCCGGCCTTCAAAGAGGACTTCACTGGTCAGTTTTTTTTCAAAATGTGCAGTCTCCATCGCTTCTGCGTCCTTTCTCAAAGGGCAGGAAATCGCTTCCGGCCCGAAAAATCACTGGTTCCAGTTTACGGCATTTCCTGTATAAATGTCAATTCAAAATTAAGGAAAAGTTAAGAAAAAACCGCTGCATCTGCCAAAAACTTAAAATTCTGCAAGAAAGAATATCACAAAAAACACAAGCGTAAAAAACCGCCAAAAAAATTCTTGAAATTTTGTTGTGTTTTGCCAGTCGGTTTGCGTTTACTTTAGGGGCGGAATTTGCTATTATAGTATATGAGCAATAGTGCCTTTTGGGGTTCTCCGGCCCCGCCGGGGCGCTTATTGCCCCGCGCAAAAGGTACCAAATTCTGAACAATGGAGGAAGAAAAATGCCTAGAGCAAAGCAAACCATGGATGGCAATACCGCTGCCGCTCATGTAGCATATGCCTACACGGACGTGGCTGCCATCTACCCCATTACCCCGTCTTCTCCGATGG
>OIYO01000606.1_pt1 | contig 27360 bp, 21 predicted proteins | sample 1588191 | NCBI WGS metagenome assembly OIYO01 (sample SAMN03283275) | human gut metagenome | biome: human-associated habitat; material: feces | host: Homo sapiens | place: Peru | collected 2012 | reverse complement strand
GTCCGGCTTCTGCGGCTACCGTTGCCACACCGATGTTGGGATTGGACAGCAGGATACTGACGAAGGTGTGCCGGAACATATGCGGGTGAATTTTTTCGATGCCCGCTTTTTTCCCGACCCGGCGCACCAGTGCTGCATAGCTGTCGGGGTTGATGGGAAAGCCGTAGTCGTTGCAGATTACAAAGTCATTCCCACGCAAATCCAGAAGCGACTGTGCGTACTTAGCACCTTTCTTTTCCAGATTTTTCTGCCAGCTTGCACCCATCAGCTTTTTTCTGGACTTCCACTGTTCGTGATAGTCCTTCAAAAAGGCCATGAACTCCGGGGCAACATCCACATCACGGATGTTGCTTTCTTTCGTTGTGGTAAGCTGATAGCCATAATTAGGGAAAACCAACAAAGATTTTGACACATGGATTGTTCCATCACGGAAATTTACATCTTTCCATGTAAGACCAGCCAGTTCTCCACGCCGGACACCAGTGTTCAGCAGGCACAAAACGATTGCCTTTTCCAGCATGGAGCACTCTTTCAAAGCCGCTTGTAATGCTTCTACTTCATCACTATGTAAGCAGTCCACAGATTTTCCTTTTCGCCCAGATGCTTTTATCATTGGCATTTGAAGTGATGTTCCATAGTTATCATTGGCGTAGTTCAGGACTGACCGAATGAACAGATTGTACTCTCGCATCGTCTTTTTCGTCATGGGGCGGCGGTCAATCTCCACCTCAAACATCTGCTCAACGGTCTTACCCAAAGCCATTGCCACCTGTTGTGCCGAGTCCAAAGAAACCGTTTCACCACGGAAAATCCGCTCAATGGTTTCCTCTCGGATGGTGCAGTTTTTCGCAATTTTAGGGCAAGACACCGTTTTGAACTCTTTAGATTCTGGCTTCAAAACCGCACGTTTGTAAACGCGTGCATCACTATCTTCCAGAAAGCGAATGACTGCATCGCAGTCTTGCCGGGTAATCGCCCCAATCGCTTTTTCAGAAAATTCCGGGTAACTTTGGATGCGTTGAAGATACTTTTCTTTTTTCAAGCTGGTGTTCTCTTTGTTGCGGTTTGCGTCATAGTCACCTTTCAGACGAACCGAGGGAGCCATCCGAGAACGGTTTGAAGCTATGTACTCTTGCGCTACAACCGCAAAGGTCTTTCCTGCGTTGCTGGCTTCTTTATCGGCCTTTTCCTGTTCCTGCCGCTCAAATTCAGCGGCGGCAGCATTCGCAGCAGCGTTGCGCGCACGAGCGTTTTTCAGTTCGGTGGGGTCAAAATCGAACCGTCCATAGCGGCGTTCGATTTTGCCGTTCACCAGAACATTTGCGGTGATTTGGTAATACCGGGGTTTCTTTTTGGGTTCGATCAGCTTAATAGACGCCATAATTTTACCGTCCTTTCTGTGTGGTGGTCATCTCTGTCACGATGAGTATAGCAGTTCAGGCGGTTAATTTTTAGGATGTCGCAGTTCGTGCCCACATCCTTGACAAATCAAGAAGTTGTCGATCCACCGTTGAAGTAGTCAGCCATCTTTCCGAGGTTGATATACCATTTGATACCCGACTGAAATGCCATGCCCGGAACTTCCCGGCAAAGGCGGCGGATGTAATATTCAGGCAAGCCCATACGCTGACTTGCCTGCTTGATGCTGACGATCTGCGGCAGGACAACTGCTTCACTCTGGATCTCCGGCGATACCATCACTTTTTCATTCATCGGCATTCCTCCTATCCCATTCATTGATTTCCAAACTGTTCATCAGGGCTTCTTCGATCCGGCGCATTTCATTCCGTGTAGTCTGCCCCAAGAAGCGTTGTATCCGGCTTTTATCTATCGTGAATATCTGTTCCAGTTGAACCACAGACGGCTTCTCAAAAGCCGTATTGTGGGCTATCAGAACGTGTGTGGGCTGGTATCTCTTTTTTTCGGTGCGGGAAGTCACCGTCGCCACGATAAGGGTGGGCGCATAGCGGTTTCCCACATCATTTTGCAGAACCACCACAGGGCGGGTGCCGCCCTGCTCGGAGCCGATGTGCGGCTCCATGTCTGCATAGTAAATGTCCCCTCTGAGGTATTTCCAGTCTTTTGGTATGATAGCTATCAGACCTCCTATCCTTCTATATGTAGCAAAAGCCGCCCGGTTTTGACAGGCGGCTCTTGCAGGAAAAAGGAGTATGCCTAGAAAGGCGAAAATGTCACTGCTTGATGGGGAGATTGAAGCGGCGGCTGGAGCCGTTGTAGGTGCGAAGGATGAGCATCATATACTTGTAGCTGACGGTGCCGCTCATGGCCTTTTCGTCACGCACCAGCGTCATGGGGTGAATGGTTTGCAGACGCTTCACCAGACGCTCCGGGTCATACTCGCCCTGATACAGAGCCACAAAGCGAACCATGCCCTGCAGGATGCCGGAGCGGAGGGAATCGGGGTCACCCTCCCAGCCCTTTGCCAGCATGGTCAGGGCTTCTTTGTAGAGGTCTGCACCGTAGGTCTTGTACTCCTTAAAGGCGGTGCGGATGCAGATGATCTTCCACGGAGCGCGATAGGCATCCAGACCAAGCTGCAAACCGGTGCTCTCAGTGGCATTCAGGAATGCGATGGACTGTGCATCCTTGCCGACCAGTGCAGCGCGAAGTTTTGCGCCAGCAGTCAGAGACCGGGAAACGCCGGTCTGTTTGGAAAAGAGGATGGCTTCTTCCTCTTTCGTCAACCCGGTGTACACCTTGCAGATGATGGGGAGGTCGTTGCCGCCGTTCATAGTCTTTCGGGTCACAATGGTGTGCTGACCATCGAACACGAAGTAATGCCCGTCCCGGTAGCTGACCTTGGGCGGGTTGGCAATCAGTTCGGTGAACTCAGCCGACATCTTCTCAACATTCGGGATGCTAAGATCTCGCTGGTAGTCGGCAGGGATTTCGAGGAAGGCACTGTTGATGACCTTTTCTACGTAAGGCCGCTGGGCAAAGAGGGCCTGGATGATGGACTCATCGGTGATTTCGGGGGAGATCTCAGGCATGGTGCTGGTACGGTTCATATTGTTCATAGCGTATCCTCCAATTTTTGCAGATAGTCTTTGATCTTCTGAATATTCCGTTTGACGGCATTACGGTTTTCCATGTTGGTCAGAATGTCGGGATAATCCCGGAATACACTTTCCCAGCGGCATATCATAGCGTTGACAGCACCCGACACTTCGCAAAGCATCGCAGCTCCATCGGCAAGCCGCTTGGCATGGTAGCGATTGTTTGCGATTTCAAGAATCTGCTGACGGTCAATTTTCAACGATTCACTCTCCTTTTGTTGAAAAGTCGGCTCAGATAGAGCAGGAGCAGACGTTGGTTCTTCGTCAGAGGATTCTTCATCGGATGTACTGGCATCGGACAGCGGTGCAGCTACGGCTGGGGGCGTTTTCTGTTTTGGTGCGGTCGGCTTTTGTGGCTTTGGCTTTTTCGGTTTACAAATCTCAGCTACCAGTGCTGGGCGTTCTTCGGGAGGGGCACGGGCAACGGACGCAATATCAGCGGCGGTTGGTTTGACCTCACCGGAAAGCACTTTCTGCCGTGTACCGGGAACGGCTTCTTCGGCAGCATCTACGCCTTTGGAAAACTGTTCGGCTCTTTTTACAAAGCTGTCGTTGACAGCGTTTTCTGTGGCGATACGTTTTCGGGTAAGATGTTTGTCGATCAGTGGGCCATTTTGGCCCACTGATTTTGCCGTTGAACTTTTCCGATCACCGCCGTTGGCGTATTTCTCAGCTTCATACTGCTTTCCGATAAGGTATTTCTTCTGTTCCGGGGTGAGGTTGCGTCGCCCCAGCTGGTTTTTGCAGATCCAGATGATTGCTTCATAGCGGTTTGCAAACGCTTTCTCATGAACGGTAAAAGGGATTTCCGGGTGCTTCTTGGCGATGGTGAAGCGGTTATGTCCATCCACGATCAAGCCCTGCCATACGATGATGGGATTGATGATACGGCCATCCCGCAGGATGTTGGATTCAAGCTGGTTCAACTCTTCAAAAGTCAGCGGCGGGATTTTGCCTTGGAACTCCGGGTCGATTTTAAGCGCATTCAGATTCATCATCAAACCGTCCTTTCTTAAAGTAGGTGGATTTCGGGCTGGTGGGCTGGATGTAATAGTCAAACCCAAAGCGGGTCTGGCAGTAGGTGCAAGGCTCCTTAATGGTCTGTTTGGGGTCTACACGGCGGACACGGATGCCACGGGCATTGCGGAACGCATCCAAGCAGCGGGGGCAGAGGGTGGTCAGGGTCGATTCGTCGGTCTTGCGAGAAAAATCACGGCTCATAATCATTACCTCCGTATCGTTATAGTGAATGTTCGGTATGGAAAAAGCCCACTGCCTTGATTCAGAAGAATCCCGGTGGTGGGCTTTGAAGATTTTGTTTTAAGTGTCCCACCCTATTTGTCCTCGACGCCCGGTGGGTTTGGAATACACCTCGGTTAGTGGGGAGTTTCGCCCACACCGTCATTGGCCTTTCAGCCACCCCGCCTTCTTTATGGCCGGGCCGCGAATTACGGAAGTTTCATTGTTTTGTCCGAGGGAATGATATTCAGTTTTCAAGGTACGTCTTACAGTTCTGGGCTTCTCCCCGTCTGGGGTGTTGCCCTTGCTGTGACCATAGTGTACCTGAAAACTGAATGCCTTTTTAGGATGTATTCCTTCCGCTTTTTAGATGTTTTCGTTGTTAAAAAGCAACAAAACCGGAAGCTTTCCTTCCGGTTTTGCGTAGATTCGTTTGTTTTTTGCAACAAAAAAAGAAGTCGGAGAACACTCTCCGACTTCTTATAGGTGTAGGTGCGTTATTCGACTTCAATCTCCATTGCAAAAGCTAGAAGCTGTTCGCGCAGCATCTTCATCATCTGCTTTTGGTCGTCGATCTTTTTACTAAGGGCGATTTCCTGATTACTTTTAACTTTCCCCAAAATGAGATAATCAAGCGTAATATCGAAATGTACTGCTATTTCAACGAACAAATCCAGCGGGGCATAAGTGCCTTTTTCCAGACTTCTCATGTGTCGATCGCTGATGTTCAATTTGATTGCAGCCTCTTCTTGCGTCAGCCCATGCGCTTTGCGTAATATCTGGATTCTGCGACCAGCGGCATAAGGATCAAAGTACATAAGCCAGCCCTCCGACCACAGAGCAGCGCAGCCAATCGCCACACCACAGGGCCGGAGAACAGACAGACATTCGGCGGCAGCATACTTGACCGCCGGGGCTAGGTTTGTACTCAATCAATTGCTTTTTCATGATTCTTCGTCCTTTCTTTGTCGATGATGGCAAGGTGGGCGGAGCATGGAAAATGTACAGTACACTCTCCATGATAGAAAAAGGGAGAAACCCTATTACTATCTATAACAAAAGGAAGCGGTATTATTAAGTTTATGGCATCGTGCTTAGCAAGTGTCGGACGGCATCCTGCTGTTCAGGTCGAAGGGCCGACCATTGTTCTAGCACTTCGGCCTGATCCTGCGTAAGTATGACCGGTTCTCGCTCACCAGACTCAACCACTGAGAAAAATTCAGTCAATGTAATCTGGAACGCATCGCATACCTTAACGAGTGTTGGCAGAGTTGGCACAATATCTCTACGATACCACGCGGAAATCGTGGTCGGTTTAATTCCGGCATGAATGGCTAAGTCATAGTTCGACCATTTCCGTGCATCACGGTAGAAGGCGATAGTATCCAGCACATTTTCCACCGATAAACCTCCTCTGCCTTAAACTTGCGCTCATTATACCGTAGAACGCAAAAAATTAAAATCCTTTTAGTTGTACATAAAATACGACTTTCGGGCATAGCAAAAAGGCCATCGGTCGGTCATTTTCCCCGACAGCCTTGCCGTCTGATATTTTCTTTTCACTTTTGCTACAATAGGATTATTCCGTTTGGAAAGGAGAATTGTTATGTCGAAGAAGTATCCTTCTCTGTCTCCCGTTCTCATTGAAAAGTATCTAACCCATCTACGGGAGGCCGAGCGAAGCAGCCACACGATCAGTAAATACGCCCATGATTTGACGACATTCCTAAATTATCTCAACGGAAAGCCGCTGACCAAAGCAGCCTTGATTGAATGGAAGTCCACACTGGTTGCTTCTTTTACACCCACAACAGTCAATTCAATGCTTGTTGCCGTAAATGGTTATCTATCGTTCATGGGCTGGCAGAATTTGAAAGTCAATCTACTTAAAATTCAGAAGTCGATCTTTACGGATGAAAGCCGAGAGCTTTCCCATGATGAGTACATTCGCCTTGTGAACGCTGCAAGAATCCAAGAGAATGAGCGTCTGGCACTGGTGATCCAAACGATCTGCGCCACAGGCATCCGTGTGTCAGAGCTGCGCTTTATCACAGTGGAAGCCGTACATCTTGGAAGAGCTGAAATCAGCAACAAGGGCAAGCGGCGCATCGTGTTTCTGCCAAACGGCCTACGCAAGCTGTTGACGGTCTATCTGCATAAGCAAGGGAAAACCAGCGGCGCGGTGTTTACCACCCGGACAGGCAGGCCGCTTGACCGCAGCAACATCTGGCGGGATATGAAAGCCTTGTGCCAGAGTGCTGGGGTAGACCCTAAAAAGGTCTTTCCTCATAATCTCCGGCATTTGTTTGCCCGGACTTTTTACTCCGTAGACCATGATTTGTCTCGACTGGCCGACATTTTAGGACATTCTAACATTGCTACTACCCGTATTTATACAGCCGAGTGCGGCAGTGTCCATGCACAGCAAATCGAGAAACTTGGTCTTATTATTACATAATTCCTGTTATGTTGTCAATAGCGACAATTTTTTATAATTATATCACCATCGCAACAAATTCACAAGCAAAACGCACTTATACAATCTCACAAACGTCCGAATTTCTATGCAGCTTTTTTGAATGGGTAGTACTTTTGCGCGCTTTTGGGGTTGCAGTTTTCTTTAAGTTCTTAAGATTGCCCAAACAAACAGCGGCATCAACAACATAACAGGAATTATGTTGTTGATGCCGCTGTTTTTAGAAAAAGGCCGGAGGAAGGAATATGAAAAATTACAAAAAGATTTTTTTAGCAGTCACGTTGTCGGTCCTGCTCTGTGCGTATTGCGCTGTTTCCAGCTTTGCGGCGGGCGGCACCAGTGCGGACGGTTCTATAGTCGAGGAAGCCTGCAATGGTGTTGTACGAATCTATGTGCAAGATGCCGATACGCCTAAAACCGGAACGATTTATAAGGGAACGGGGTTCGCTGTTGGAAAAAAGGGGAAACCAAGCGACATTTTTGTGACAAACTGGCATGTCGCCGTAACGGACGCCCCTCCGACAGAGGTGTATCTCGTCTTGAGCACTAAGGCGTTTGAAGGCAACGGAGTGGACTGGAATTATCTTGTTCCCTGTAAAGTCCTCTATACGACGGACGGTTATCCAGACGTCGCAATTTTACAGGCAGAACGTGTTGTAACGGAGCGCACCGCTTTGCCGCTTTGCCCCAGCGAGTATGCAAAACAAGGCAGTACGGTCTATGCGCTTGGCTACCCTGCCAGCAGCGACAAGGCAAATTCGGCCTATATGCCGGCCGATTTGAAAGATATTACCGTAACACGCGGTGTTATCTCACGATTTACGGTGATGAATATAGCAGGTGATACAAGCGTTATTCAACATGATGCGCATATCAATGGCGGCAATTCGGGTGGACCATTGATCAACGAAGATGGTGCGGTGGTCGGCATCAATACCTATGGTTTTGGCGACCGTTTCGGTGAGGAGGGTGCCAGTACTACTGATGAATGGTCTGCTTCCGTTTACATCGACTACGCAATGGACGCGCTTGACGACTTAGGCATTGCATACGATGTTTACACGCCGGGTTCCAATCATTCCATCCTGATCATTCTGGCCGTTGCAGTGGGCGTTGCACTGATCGCAGCAGCGGTTGTTATTGCAGCAAAAAAGCGTTCGGGTGCTTCCCAGCCGATACCCGTTTCTCCTGCACCGCAGCCGGTGCCTCACCCCACCCCCGCACCGCAGCCGGTTCCAACTCCTTATAATAAAGTTGATAGCGGTTTCCGGCTGCAAGGTGTAAAGGGCACTTATCAGGGAAGGCGATTTGCGATAACGGAGCGCATCCGCATCGGACGCGACCCGGCGCGGAACGACATCGTTTATCCGAGCGGAACGCCCGGTGTCAGCGGTGTGCATTGTGAAATCCTTTATCGTGCGGGGCAGCTCTACGTCCGGGATGTCGGCTCCAGCAACGGTACTTACCTGCAACGCGGGCAGATGCAGAAGCTTCCTGCACAGCAAGATATCCCGATCCGCATGGGAGATCATCTTTATATCGGTTCCCAATCGCAGGAGTTTGTCATTGACAGGCATGGCTCAAATCTTCCCAGAAGTTGACGGAGGGTAGGATATGGGAAACACGACATTCTATCGAGAGGCGCAGGAAGATATCGAAAAGATCACATGGAAAGAGATCCTTTCGGATTGCCGCAAACCTCACAGCAAAGCTGAGCTGGAGTACGCATTGCTGGCGGGAACTTCAATGGATTCTGCAAATGAAAGGAATATGCTGCAAAAATGGCATAAGCCGTGGGTGTTTTATCCGCTGCTGAAAGCCGGTGTCGCCTTGATAGCGATCATATATGCAACCTATTTTCTGCTTGGATTTGCAACATCAGGAAGTTACATGATGGTGCTGTTCCTTCCGCCGCTCATCATGCCGATCGTACTGATGGTTTTTCTGTGGGAGCTGAATATCCCGCGCAATATTTCGATCTATGAGTTATTTGCGTTTTTTCTGATAGGCGGATTGCTGTCTCTGGGGCTGGTCTCGCCTCTTTTCGGTGTTTTTCCTGATATAAACGTTCAATATGAAAGTGATATTTTCCCTTGTGCGCTCAACACGGCTCTGCGGGAAGAGGTGGCAAAGCTTGCGGCCGGGCTGCTGATCCTTTGGTGGGCTGGGTCAAAACAGAAAAAGCACATTTACGGCCTGACGGGTTTAGTGATCGGTGCTGCTGTCGGTGCGGGATTTTCCGGGTTTGAGTCGATCTGGTATGCCATGAAGGAAAGCATCGTTGTCAAGAATCAGATCATGCGGGCGCTGTTTTCGGTCGGAGGTCATATTGCGTATGCGGCTCCCTATACGGCGGCGATCGCTCTTAAAATGAAGGACGGAAAACTGACAACGGATTGTTTCACAAGCAAAGCGTTTCTGATCGCATTTGGGTCATCTATCGCACTTCATACGGCGTGGGATTATTCCTGCGAAACCGTTGGTATGATAGGGTTTCTTGTAATTATTATTCTGCTGTGGGTCCTATTGCTTTATATTACGCGTCTCTGCTTACAGCAGGCTGTCAATGCCGGACGCTATCATTCTGGAACATATCCGATCGCAAACAGCACGGCTCTTACCCTTCAGTGTATCAGCGGCCCGATGCAAGGGGCAGTCTGGAAGTTATCTGCCGGACAGAAAACGGTCATCGGAAGAGATCCCGGCTGTCAGATCGTTCTTCCCAATGCGCAAGGGGTCAGCCGCCGTCACTGCTCGTTCCAATGCGGGCCAACAGGCTGGACGGTGACAGACCTAAATTCTTCGTATGGCACTTATTTTTCAAACGGAAAGAAGTTGATGCCGGGGCTGGATGAACCGCTGCATTCCGGTGACATCCTTTATCTGGCAAGCAGACAAATTGCTCTGAAAATATTTTTGAACTGAGGAGAGATTGCCATGAAAACGACTGTTTCTGTCCCAAAGCTACTGTGCCGACTGTGTGCGGCACTGTGTGCGTTCGCATTTCTTTTTGCATGGATGCCTGTGATACCTGCACGGGCAGCAAGTTCTGCGGAAAACGCAGCCGGCGTGGCCCGAATCGTGAATGGAGAAGAGGAAACATTCTACCGCGCAGTATTGTTGCAAATCGATGAGCAGACTTACGGTATAACACTGATGCCCGATAATCTGACGCAGGACAGTGAAGTGGTGTTTGCATCTGTGGAGGGAAAATACTACCATCCGGCAGAAGTGATGAACTATGACTCGAATGGTCGATGGGTCGGTTGGACCATAACGGATGATTATGCGAATGAGACAGGTAGACTTCCGCAGATGGGAGATGCAGCAGAGGGAGACATCTGTGATGCAGTTTATGCAGTATCGACAACAGAGATCTCCGGTGCTTCTGGGATCCAGTTGGGCGCAGTACTGGACACAGATAACGCAATCCTTCAGATTGCGGGTGCACAGGGACAAGATATGAAGTATCCTGCGGCACTTTTGAATGATAACATGGAAGTTGTGGCAGTGGCGCTGTCGGATACGACGGCGATATGGCTGGGAACTTATCAACAGCAAAGCACGCCAGGCTCTTCCGGCGGCTCCGGCACTTCTTCCGGCAGTTCCTCCTCTGCGCCTCGCCCCCGAACGAACTCCGGCAATAAGACCCCGCTCTATTTTGCAGTCGGCATTGCCGTCATCGCAGCTATCGCAGTCGCTGCAATACTGTTCCTGAAAAACAAAAAGGGAGGCACTTCTGCCCAAAAGGTGAACAATACGGCTCCTCATATTGATGTGACACCGGATGATGACAAAACGGCATTTTTCCCGACAGAGCCGACAGATAACATAACGATAAGACCTGCGCCTGTTCCGCAGCAGCAGACACTCTGGCTTGCAGCAACATCCGGTTATATGATGGGACGCGTTTACCCGATGGAGAATCATGAAATTACGATCGGACGTTCTCCTACGGCCAGCGTTCCGTATGAAGACAACAGTGTCAGCAAACAGCACTGCAAACTCTATAAAAACGCTTCCGGGCAGTGGATGCTGATGGACTGCAACTCCCGTAACGGTACCTATCTGGAGCGCATTGGCAAGCTTAGCCCCATGCAGCCGGTAGAAGTATATCCGGGAGACACGTTCTATCTCGGAAGCCAAAAGCATGGATTTACGATCAAAAACAATTAAAAACGGAGGAATCAAAAATGGCAAACTATGTGAAATGTCCCAAAGGGCACTACTACGATCCCGCACTGACCAACACCTGCCCGCAATGTGCAGCAGAAGCCGCTGCCGCATCCGGCAGAAACCAGATGTTTGGGGATGCAACGCAGCCGGTGGATAACATCGGGGAAACGATGCCCACCGGCAATTCGGGCGCAGTCGATTACGGCGCAACGGAGGCTGTTCCGATGCCGGGATACGGCGGCGCGGGTTGCGGCCCGACGGAGCCTGTCAATCCTCCCACGGGCGGTGGGTTCTCTCATGGCGGCGGATACCCCAATAATACATTTTCGTGGAATGAAGAGACACAGCCCTCTACAAGCCCCATTGATGGCAGCAATTTTCCGAACGACAACCGTTTCAGAATGAATGGCTGGGATGACAGCGGTCCTGTGCCTACGCCTGCGCCGAAAGTACAAGATTACGACCCGACGATGCCGGCCACCTTGAATGGCGTTCCCGGATTTTCTCCGGTCACGGGCTGGCTCGTCTGCATCGATGGTCCTGCCAAAGGCACCGACTACCGTATCCATACGGACTATAACTTTATCGGCCGTGCCTCCAACATGGATATTTCGATTGCCGGAGATAACCGCATCGACCGCGACCGTCATGCAGTCGTGGTCTACGACCCGCAGGAACGGATCTTCTTCTTTGGCCCGCAAAACGCCAAGAGCGTCGTCCGCGTCAATAACCGTCCTGTGATCGGACAGGTAGAGTTGAATCCGTACGATGTGCTGACCATCGGCACAACAAAATTGATGTTCGTTCCGCTGTGCGGTAAGGAGTTTAACTGGGATGCGTGATTTTGAAAAAACAACCAGTACTCAATATACGATCTGCTATACCATGGCTGCTGACAGCAGCGGCGAAGGCGTTTCCGCCTCTGCCGAAACGGGAACCGGTGATATTGCCGCCTCGGCAATATCCGGTGAGGAAAAACCGGCTGATGCGCAAGAGGGTCTTGAAGCGGGCAGCGAGAACACCGAAACGCTGTATCTGACAATCACCCGGAACGAAACCGGCGTAACGGATGTTTCGATCCGGTTGGAGGGAGAAAACAAAGAGGCGGCACAGCAAACTGCAAATGCGGTGGCCGAACAGCTTAAAACCCAGTTGCAGAGTAAAAATGCGGATTGGGATGCGGTCAGCACTGCAACCGAAGCCCCGCCGGAAGTGCTCAAACAAGTGATTGCTGCGGCAGAAGATTATCTGGGGCAAAAAGTTGACGGGGCAGCTGCCATAGAGATCCCGGGCGCAGCGCCTGTCATAGAGACCCCCAAAAAACAAAATCAACTGCCGAATCTTCTTCTTGTTGGCTTGGTCGGTGTTGTCCTTGGTGCTGCACTTTTGAAATTCGTGGAAAAATTGCTTGCACCCAAGCACCCGCCTGTGGTAAAAAATGCTCCTCCTGAGGAGATCGAGACCACCGCTGTTTCCAAGGTGGTGGTCTTGGAGCAGCCCCAGACGGAAGCCAGACCGGAATCTTCTCAGGTTCCTCGGATCAGTGCACTGCACAACATCGGTGCACGTCCCGGTCAGCAGGACAGTTTTGGGTTTGAGCCGCTCCCCGGCGGGGTGCTTGCAGTCGTTGCCGATGGCATGGGTGGCTTGGCAGACGGTGACAAAGTCAGTCAACTCATTGTTCACAGCATGATGACGGAAGTGAAAAATCTCGGCAGAGGAAACAACCAGTATTGCCTGTATGAGCTTGCATCCCGTGCAAACCGCGCCGTACTCTCCATGCTAGGGCCAAGCAGGATTTATCAGTGCGGTTCCACGCTTATTTCTGTTCTTGTTCAGGACAATTGGATGCAGTGGCTTTCTATCGGTGACAGCCGCATTTATCTGTACCGTGCGGGACGATTGATGCAGCTGAACCGGGAGCACACGCTGAAGTATGAGATGCTGGTCGATGTTGCCAACAGCCGCCGCTCTGTGGCAGAAGTGCAGCAAAACCCGAAGGGCAAGGGTCTGACCAGTTTTATCGGTATGGGCGAACTGAAATACGTCGATGGAAGCCCGCACCCGGTTCAGGTCCAGCCCGGCGACCGCGTTCTCTTGATGAGCGATGGCGTGTTCAACACCCTGCCGGAAGCCGAGATCGAATCGATCCTTGCACAGGAGCCGGAGGCACCGAAGGCGACCGCTTTGATGGAACAACGTGTATTAGAGCACAAAAGCCCCAAACAGGATAATTTCACGGCAATTCTTTTGAATATTTGAACGAGAGTTTTGATATGGAACTTTGTATCAACTGCATGGCGGGGAGCATCGTCAACGGGGTCTGTAACCACTGCCATAAACCAGCCGGTTCCATGGATGGACGTGTCCCCTATGCGCTTCCGGTGCGAATGACGCTCTACCGGCAATATTACATCGGGCGTGTTCTGGGCGCAGGCGGTTATGGGATTACCTACCTTGCATGGGATCTGCGGAACAACCGCCGTGTGGCGGTGAAAGAACTCTATCCGCGCGAAAATGTGAAACGGAACCCGGACAGAGTGTCCGTAGCCGCAAACCCCGGAAGCGAGGCGTATTTCCAGCACGTCAAAGAGTCGTTCAAGCGCGAGGCGCAGGTTTTGCATACGCTGGCAGACCTGAAGGACGTGATAGAGGTCTATCACCTGTTTGAACTGAACAACACGGCCTACTATGTGATGGAATATCTGGAAGGCGAGGACCTGAAGCACCGGCTCAAACGCAGCGGAACGATGTCGTGGGAGGAACTTGCCCCGCATATCTGGCGGGTGCTGTGCGCCTTGAACGCCCTGCACTCCAACGACCTCATCCATCGGGACATCAGCCCCGATAATATCTTTTTGCTGAGTGATGGCGGTACAAAGCTGATCGATTTCGGCTCTGTCAGAAATTATGCAGACGGCTCGGAAAAATCCACGATCCTCAAACGCCAGTTTGCACCGTTTGAACAGTATCAAAGACGCGGAAAGCAAGGGCCGTGGACCGATATTTACGCATTGAGCGTTACCATGTATTATGCCCTGACCGCGCAGCTGCCTGCCAGCGCCCCCGACCGGATGGACGATGACCGGACACCTCCGTTGCAGCAGATTGCGCCCAATGTGCCGCGCCATGTTGCGGAAGCGATCTTCAAGGGGATGTCTCCCATGATCGAAAATCGTTTCCCTACGGTAAAAGCATTTGCAGCCGCGCTGTTTCCGGGAAAGCGGCTGGAATCCACCGCCAGACGCGTGGAACAGCCGACCCATTCGGCGGAACAGGGCGGTGCGCGCCTTTTTTGTACGCAGGGCGTGCTGAGCGGCGGGAGCATTACTCTGTATCCCGGACAAATCGTTTCCATTGGCCGTGCACCGGAGTGTACGATCTCGTATGCCCAATTCAATCCAAAGCAGGTACCCGGTGTAAGTCGGCGGCAGTGTTCGGTCTCCATGAATGAACAGGGGCAGCTGTTTGCACAAGATAACGGCTCCAGTTATGGAACACTGGTAAACCAAAGACCGCTGCCCCAAGGTCAATGGGTCCCAATAGCAAGAGGTTCCGTGATCCAATTCGGGTATCAACTGTTCTGCATACAATAGGAGAAAAAATGAAATCGCTCTCAAGATTTTATACAACAGACCAAGGAGGACGGCCAGAAAACGAGGATGCCTGCGGGGCAACCAGCAATGGTCAGAATCTTGTTTTTGTCGTAGCCGACGGCTTGGGCGGCCAAGGCGATGGCCGTGTAGCCTCGGCTTTAGCGGCGCAGCTGCTTCTGCTTTGCGGTGCGGACGGAAATTTTCCTAACGAAGCTGCCATTCAAGCCGCTTTCCAGACCGCGAACGAAGCGATCCTTGCCCGCCAGCAAAACCAAACCCACATGAAAACCACTGCCGTGTACCTGTGCATTGCACAAAACAGGGCGATCTGGGCGCATATCGGCGATTCCCGGCTCTATCACTTCTACAACGGAAAAATTGCAGAGTACACGCTTGACCACAGTGTTTCTCAAATGGCTGTTTTGCTGGGAGAGATCACACATGAGCAAATACCGGGTCATGCGGACCGCAGCCGGCTGTTAAAGGCACTGGGGTGCGAAGCGGCGGTGCCGACGGTTCACGCAGCGGTCGAGCTGAGACCCGGAAAACATTCTTTTTTACTGTGCAGTGATGGCTTTTGGGAGTACGTCCCAGAGCCTTATATGGAAAGTTCTCTCGAAAAAGCCCGGGATGCACAGGCATGGAACCGGGACATGACCGCCTATCTGAATGCACATTGTCCCACAGACCACGACAACTACACAGCTGTGACCGTATGTCTGGAAGTATAAGTTTGAGGTGGAACAGTAAATGAAAAAAATACGTCGTGTTATTTTTACGCTTTTCTCAACAGCCTTTCTCCTTTCCGTGTGTTTGAACGCCTACGCTGCGGATCAGAATTATTTCTTGCAGCAGTACCGCGCCGCGCCGGGCTGCCTTCAATTAGATTGTTCGGCGCTAGAGGGCGCAAAACCGGAAATGTTCACCGCAGAACTGGGTGGACAGGAAATTCCTGTGGCCGCATTAGATACAGCGGAAGCGGAAAATCTTGCAACCACAGTATATTGTCTTGTGGATATCTCCGGCTCTATGCACGCAGAACAGATGGAGTATGCACAGAATGTTTTGCGGGCGTTGGCTGCTCAAATGGGGGAAACTGACCATTTGGTGATCGGAACGCTTGGCAATCAGCTGACGCATAGCAAATTGTTATCCACAAAAGAGGAAATGGAAGAGGCTATCTCCGCATTGGCCGCAGACAGCCACGAGGACACCAACCTGTATGCGGGCATCGTGGAGAGCCTGCACTTCCTTACGACCGATACCGGCGTGGATGCACGGCGCTGCCTGATGATTCTTTCGGATGGAGAGGATGACCAGAAAAGCGGCATCACCCAAAATGAAGCGGATAAGGCCGTGCAGGCTTCCGGTGTTCCCGTCTATACGGTTGCCACCTTGCGCAATGCGCCGACACAGGCGCAGCAGGAATATGCAAAGATCCTTGGCAGCTTTGCGCGGCTGTCTACGGGCGGCGAGCATTTTGCTCCGCAGCTGGATGACCTGCCCGCAGAACAGGTTGCACAGCGTATCTGGGAACACTGCAAAAACGGTCTGGTACTGACGCTGGATACTTCCGGGTTTGCGTCCGCAAAGGATGAGCTGCTGCTGAGAGTCACCTACACGGAAGGGCAGACTTCTTATGCGGATACGCTGACCATCTACACCAAGGACCTGCTCCCGGCGGAACAGCCCGAACCGGTATCTACCCCGGCACCGGCTGCCGAAGCGGAACCGCAGGCAGGCTTTCCCACCGTGACCGTTATCATTGGCATCCTTGTCGTGCTGGCTGTTGTGATCGTTGCGGTCGTTCTGGTACAGAAGCGGAAGAAAGAGGCCGAACGCGCCGCCGCGGAAAAAGAAGCGGAAGAAGCGCGCCGCCGACAGGAAGAGGAAGAGCGAAAAAAGCAGGAACAGCAGGCCGCCCTGCTTGCAGGGAACAGTGCTGAACCGCCTGTTCAGCCCCGGACGGTACAAGGATATGAGCTGCTGCTGACCGCCATCGGCTATGAAAATATCGTCAGACGCTTAAGACTGCCCGAAGGAAAAGAGCAGACGGTCGGACGGACGGATAAAGCCGATATCGTTCTGGATGCCAGCGACAAACGGCTGTCCGGCGTACATTGCAGCTTGTCCTGCACAAATGGTATTTTGCGTGTTATGGACAGGCGTTCGACCAACGGTACTTCTGTAAACGGCGTGCCTACCGTGCCAATGGGAATCGTCATTGTACCCAATGGCAGCGTTTTACGGATGGGCAGCTACGAATACCGCGTGGAGATCAAAAAAGCCACTTGGACGGTGTAAACCCAAAAAGAGTAAAGCAAAGGGTGGAAAATCATGAATATCAATCGTTGTCCGCATTGCATGGAAGAACTGGGGGAACGAAGCAGAGGTGTCTGCTCTTTCTGCGGTTTTGATGCGGTACAAAACCCCCAGATGCCGGAGGCGCTTCCGCGCGAGAGCATCCTGCACGGGAAATATCTCATCGGCGATGTGCTGGGGCGGGGAGGCTTCGGCATTACCTACATCGGCTTTGATCTGGCATTGGAGATGAAGGTCGCCATTAAGGAGTATTATCCTTCCGGTGCGGTCAGCCGTCGTCAGGGAGAGACCTCTCTGTTCTGGAACAGCTCTGCGGTGTCCTCGGCGGGGCGGCAGAATGCTTACAACGATTTTCTGAAAGAAGCCCGCAAAATGGCGCGGATCGACCAGATACCCGGTGTAGTGCGTGTGCGCGATACCTTTGTGGAGAACGAAACCGCCTATATCATCATGGACTATGTTGAGGGCGAAACGATGAAAGTGCGCTTGCGCCGGGATGGAACAATGTCCTACCGCGAGTGCATGACACTGCTTCGCCCGGTGATGCAGATGCTATGCGAAGTTCACAGGCACGGGATCATCCACCGTGACATCAGCCCCGATAATATCATGATCCAGAAGGACGGCAGTGTGAAACTGCTGGATCTGGGTGCCGCAAAAGACCTGAGCAAAAAGTCTGATGGCATGTCTCAGCTGGTGACCAAAAACGGGTTCAGTCCGGCTGAACAGTACATGGAGAACGGAAAAATCGGCCCGTGGACAGATGTATATGCCCTTTGTGCGACCATTTATTATGCTTGTTACGGAAAGCTTGTCCCGCAGGCATTGGAACGATTGATGGACGATACCCTCGCCTTTGACCTGCCTGCAAAGGAGCCTCTGCCCAAGAATGCAGTCGAGGCACTGAAAAAAGGCCTTGCCGTCCGCGCGAATGACCGTATTCAGAATGTGGAGCAACTGCTGACCCTATTGGGAGAGCCGAATGCGCAGGAAATGAACCCGGGAGTGCTAACAAGTGTAAAGGAACGTCAAATTATAGTAGAAGGAGTGCCCGGAGGAAAGGGACTTTACACTGGAACATGGAAAGACGGAAAGCCATCGGGGCAGGGAAAAGCTGTACTGGAATCCGGTGGAGTGTACGAGGGCGGCTGGAAGGACGGTACTTACAGTGGGCATGGAAAATACACTTCTGAACTGTTGTTGTACGAGGGAGGCTGGGCAGAAGGATTTTACAGCGGCTATGGAAGGCATATCTCAAGGCATAAAGACGGAACAACAGATATATACGAAGGAAATTTTGAAATGGGAAGTTTCCACGGGCAGGGAAAGCAGACCATGTCAAATGGAGAAATCTACGAAGGCAATTTCAAGTATTGCCTTCGCTGTGGATATGGTCGGCTGAAGCGCCCCAACGGAGTTGTTTACGAAGGAAACTGGGAACACGGAAAACGCAATGGTCTGGGAAAGCTGGTCGCAGCAAACGGAAGCGTTTACGAAGGCAGCTTCAAAGATAACTGTTTCAATGGTTACGGGAAGTATACCTGGCCGGATGGAAAATTCTATGAAGGTGAATGGGTGAACAACGAGCGGAATGGTCGTGGAAAAATGGTCTGGCCGAATGGCGAAGCGTTCGATGGAATCTGGGAGAATGATAAGCGCAAGGCAGAGAACGCATAGAAAAAAGTGAAATGAGGAAGAACTATGGAAGTCAATCGTTGTCCGCATTGTATGGAAGAACTTGGGGAACTAAATGGGAACTTTTGCCCCTTCTGCGGCTTTAATGCGGCGCAGAACCCCCAGCCGCCGGAGGCTTTGCCCCGCGAGAGCATCCTGCACGGAAAATATCTTATCGGCGATGTGCTGGGGCGGGGCGGCTTCGGCATTACTTACATCGGCTTTGACCTTTCGTTGGAAAGCAAAGTCGCCATCAAAGAATACTATCCTTCCGGCTCTGCCATGCGCAGAGAGGGCGAAAGCTCTTTGTACTGGAACAGTACCTGTGCATCTCAAACGAGCCGTCTGGGTGCATACGATGATTTCCTGAAGGAAGCGCGCAAGATGGCGCGTGTGGACAGCATTCCGTCCATTGTCCGTGTGCGGGAAACCTTCCTTGAAAACGAAACGGCTTATATCGTCATGGACTATGTCGAGGGCGAAACGCTCAAGACCCGGCTGAAGCGGGACGGCGTGCTGACCTATTCTGCATGTTATGCCATGCTTCGCCCGATGATGGAAGATCTCCAGAAAGTACATCAGCTGGGCATCATCCACCGTGACATCAGCCCCGATAATATCATGATCCAGAAGGACGGCAGTGTAAAACTGCTGGATCTGGGCGCGGCAAAAGACCTGAGCAAAAAGTCCGATGGCCAGTCCCAGCTGGTGACCAAAAACGGGTTCAGCCCGGCAGAGCAATATATGGAAAACGGAAAGATCGGCCCGTGGACGGATGTATATGCGCTCTGCGCCACCATCTACTATGCCTGTTACGGAAAGCTTGTGCCGCAGGCACTGGAACGGCTCGATCAGGACACCCTGACCTTTGATCTGCCGGCAAAGGAGCCTCTGCCGCAGTACGCGGTCGAGACATTGAAAAAGGGCTTGGCCATTCGCGCCGCAGAACGCATCCAGAGCGTAGAAGAGCTGATGCGGCGGTTAAATGTGTCTGCTGCAAGACCTGCGCCGATCCCCCAGCCCGCTGCAAAACAGGGAAAGCCGAAAAAGCCCAATTTAGCGGTAAGCGTGCTGAAAAAGGTTCTTCTGGGATTTATGATCCTGTGCACGGCATTTGTGCTGTTCCTGTTCTACGCCGCATACCGGGGCGCACAGATCACGGCGGAAGAGAATGCAGCCAACAGTGCATCCATGGCGGCTGCCGAGAGTGCGGCGTCCTTGGAAGTGTCCAGCGAAGCGCCCAGTGAAAACCCTGCGTCCAGTGAGGCGTCTTCTGTACAGACGGCGGTGCAGTATACGGCACAGTATCGCGTGGACGAAGCCGGCGGCGGCAGTTTAAGCGATGGCCCTGTGTCGGGCGTAGACACGGTGTTTAAGCAGTTTACGGATCCGTCTCAGGCTATCACGGTAACGGCAACACCGGCAGAAGGATATGTTTTTGTCAAATGGAGTGATGGTATAACCTCCAGATCCCGCACGGACACCGATTTTAAGCAGGATCTTGCTGTAACTGCTATTTTTGCGCAGGCTTCGGTACAGATTGATGGCAAACCCGATGGTTCCCGCGTCACCGTCAAGGCTGCGCTCAAAGGCGACTATACCAACGCAAAAAATTTGCGCTGGTATGCAGATGGCTCTGAAGTGGAATCCGCTGCGGGAAAGACCAGCCTCACCGTGAACAATACAGAAACGGCAGATAAAACCATTAAGGTCTATGCCGTTGTCGTGTATAACGATTGTAAGATCACCAGCAACACCTTGACTTGCAAACTTGCCGGAAAGAAACAAGCGGCATCTTCCAGTTCTTCTTCCACGGCTTCTGCATCCAGCAGCCAAGCCAAACCTGCTGTGCAGACTGTGACAAATCAGTCTATTACGGTCAGTGCTGGAGAAAAAGGCACTTACACCGGACAGTGGGAAAACGGAAAGCCGTCCGGACAGGGCAAAATGGTACTGGATAAAGGCGGCGTCTATGAAGGAAATTGGGAAACCGGCCTTCGTAATGGTCAGGGAACTTTTACTTTTTCCAATGGTGCAAAATATGAAGGCAACTGGAAAAACGATGTGCGTACCGGTCAGGGAAAACTGACCTACACAGATGGCAGTGTCTATGAAGGAAATTGGCAAAATAATAAGCGAAACGGACAAGGCAAGTGTACATACTCCAACGGAGATATTTATGAAGGCAACTGGAAAGATGACGAGAGAAGTGGCCAGGGAAAAGTAATTACTGCCAAAGGAAATGTTTACGAAGGAAATTGGGAAAATAATAAAATGAATGGCCATGGAAAATACACTTGGAACAGTGGTAACGTTTACGAGGGCGACTTTGCGGATGGTAGAATTAGCGGCCAAGGAACGAAAACTTTCACCGATGGCACCACGCAATCCGGCACATGGAAAGACGATCAATTTGTTGGCTAAAGCCGATAGTCCTTCCGAAGTCGCGGCAAGCAGGGCGAGTCGGTACCAACTCGCGATTTTTGAATCGGATTTTTCAAATCCAAATTCAAAATGCTTGTTGGGCTGTGCCCAATCCCCCATCGTTCTGCATCGTGTGATGCAGGCTGCGCGTTTGTTCCAAACACTTCTATAACAAAAAAAGACAGCCTAGGACTCTCCCATGAGGGAAGAATCCTAGGCTATCTTCGTTTATCGGGACTTCGTTTTTTCAGTGTTGCTCTTCTCTTCGGCAAAGAACAATTCTACATTTCTCTGCGCACGAAGAAGTTCCTGCATCTCGTCTTTCGCTTTGCGGTAGTCCGGGTAGGATGCTTTCTTTTCCGTCAGCAGCTTGGAATATTCCGCATCCAGTTCTTTCACCTTGGGGAGCTTTTTCAGGTTGGCTTCATCGAAAGCTGCTTTTGCCGCCTTATGCAGTGTAATCTCTGCACGATGACTTTCCAGAAATCGCTTGCTGTATCCGGCCTTGCGGTAGGCATCGTACACCGAGCGCGTTTTTGCGTAATTGACAATGTGCGTCCGTAAAATAGCAATCTCGGCCATGCGTGTTTCTGCTTCTTTAATGGAATCGCCTAGTTCGTGATAATGGGCAGTGGCAGCGTCCACGCGCTCCTGCATTTCCTCGATGCTGCCGATTTTCTTCTCCTGCAAGAAAATCAGCGTCTTGGACATTTCTTTCAGATTGTACTTTTTCGCCCATCGTGCATAGTCGCCGCTTTTGCCCTCGGCCAACTTTGCCTGCACATCAACCAGAAGATTAAACTGTTTCTCTTTTGGCGGCTGCTTCTGATGTGGTCGATGCTCCGCTTCTCCTGCAAGGACAGCTTTCAGTTCTTCCTCGCTGTACCCTGCGCCCAAAGTGCGGAACCGGATAAATCGCTTCTGCCGTGCGCCCTTGACGGAGGTGTATTTTCCGCGTTTGACATCATAGCCTTGCTGCTCCAGCTTTTGCAGAAAATCCTCGTAGTCCTTGGACTTTTGAGCCAAAATGCTGTCAATTACACTGCATAGGCGGTCACGGTTGCTTTCTTTGGGCGGGTAGAGCGTGCGCTTCTGCCGCTCACGATAGGGCTTTATCTCAATGACGGAGAGCTGATGCTCTAAGCAAATCAGATCACTCACCCGCTGCACAGCCAGCCCGGACAATAAAAAATCGCGAAATTTTCGTATTCCGTCTAGTGCAGTGGAGTTATAAATAATGTGGTTGTGGATGTGTTCCCTGTCCGTGTGGGTGGCAACAATGAAAGCGTATTTGCCCTTGGTAAACCGCATGGCAAGTTCATAGCCCACCTTGTTAGCCTCTTCTGCGGTGATCTCACCGGGGCGGAAAGATTGCCGAATCTGATAGGCGATCACATCATTTTTCTGTCTGCGCCCAGTGGCAAGTTCATACTGCCGCTTGGACAACATAAATTCTTCATCTGCGGTCAAAGGGCTGCACTCGTAGCTGCTGACCAGCTCTCCCCTGTTCGTTTTGTCAGGATTCTTCGCGTAGTCCGTGCGGCTTTTCAGGCAGGCCGCAACCGACTTACCCTTGTTCTTGTGCAGCGCGATCAAACGTGTTGCAGCCATCGAATGCCCCCTTTTCTTAAAAACAAATTGGAATTGACTTCAAAATTTGATACACTGGTAAAAATATCTGTGAAAGGAATCTGCCCCATGAAAAAGCACGGACATTATTGTAAAGTCTGCGGCGAGTACAAAGCAAACGAAAAGTTTTCGGGCAAAGGTCATGCAGCGCACATCTGTAAAAAGTGCGCTGCTCTGCCGCCAGATGTACGCTCTGCGCAGATGATTGAAAACAAGCTGCTTTCTTTGCCATGGAGACTTTCCAAAGAACAAATAAAATGGCTGAACAACAAAGCCCATGACAAGCGGCCTGAGATTCGGGAACTGGCGCAGGAACAACTCAATATGCGCTTCCACCCGGAACGGCTTGCGCCGGATGATGCCGATGAATTTGAGGATTTACTACTCGATGAGGATGATGAGGACGAAGATGAGTGGTGATCTTTATGCCAATAAAATTTATGTAACCCGCAGTGTTTGACTGCGGGCAGTGTTACAGTTCGGTCAGCTTTGCAAGAATTTGCTTGCTGATTTCTACCAATTCATCCAGCCGGGCGCGCAAGTCCTCCAGATCGGCAGCGTAGACCCGACCGTTTTCATTGGCTGCTTTAGCGTACTGGTTCAGATTGTTACTGCACATCTGCAAAAGATACGCCATGCGGCGCAGCTGCGGCAGATCCAGATGCAGACAATATCCGTCCAGCGCCATTTTGCGCAGATAGGAGCCAATGCTCAGAATGCCGCTGGCTTCCATTTTGTTCCGAATCCGTTCCAACTCCGGCTTGCTGACCCGGAAATGGAGTTGCTGGTCGCGGCGGTCACTCACCGGACATCACCGTCCTTGTCGTAATAACTGCGGAAGGGCTTCACCGGCTCCGATTTGTCCGTTTTTTCCTCCAATGCTGCCAGCACAGAGGGGCGGCGAGGGGCATCCTCCTGCTCTTCCTCGTCCTGTTCCGGGTCGTGGCTCTTTTCGTCCACATCCAACTGGGCGTTCAACTCTGCAAGTCGTGCCGACTTCTCTACCAGTTCTTCCTCCTGCGGGAAGGGCTTTTCCACCTCGATTTGTGCCGCTGCCTGCTGTTGATGCAGGGTGGTCAGTTCGTTCTCTGCGGCGGTGATACGCTCCGGGAAGTTGTTCAGGGAGTTATCCAGACGGATGATGTTGCCCAGCGGGTCGGTGCCCAAAGGTACCGTGTACTTCCGCTGTCCCTTCAAAAGTGCCTGATATTCACTGCGGTAGGTGTCGAATCGCAGGGAGAGTTCAAAGCCCCGGTAGCTGCCGATGACTTTTTCCTCGGCATTGGGCAGCTCCGAACAAGCAAGCACCAGACGCTCACCGGCGGTCTTTTTCTCGTCATAGACAACACCCTTGATGGTCATGCCGCAGAAATCCTCTTTGCCCTGCGGGGGGGCGGCGGCAAGCTGTGCGTCGGCTTTCAGCCCGGCAATGTGGGCGTTCGTTTCCTGAATGTCTGCCGGAAACTTGGTCAGCAGCTTGTCTTGCAGACGGAATTTCTGGCTCTGGTGGTCGGCTTTCAGCACCTTCAGCTTGGCGACCTGAACGTCCAAGTCCATCTTCTCCTTGATGAGCGGATTTCCGGCACACAATGCCTTGATCTCCGCATAGGACAGTGCCTGTTCGTCCACATCCTCGCAGGAGCGAACAGGAGATTTGCTGGTCATAATCTGCGAGATAAATCGCTGCTTATTCTCAAGGGTCTGCCACAAATAGGCGTCAAATGTCCCTTCTGTGACGTAGTTGAACACCTTGACTTCCTTATTCATGTTGCCCTGCCGGATGATACGGCCATTGCGCTGGGTCATGTCGCTGGGCTTCCAGCCAACATCCAAGTGATGCACCGCTACAAGCCGGGATTGCACGTTGGTGCCTGCTCCCATTTTTGCCGTGCTTCCGAGCAAAACTCGCACATCGCCAGAGCGCACTTTGGAGAATAATGCTGCCTTTTTCGCCTCGGTGTCGGCGTTGTGGATGAACTCGATCTCGTTCTCCGGCACACCGGCAGCTACCAGCTTTTTGCGAATATCCTCATAGACATTGAAGTTGCCGTCATTTTTCGGAGTGGAAAGGTCGCAGAACAAAAGCTGTGTCAGCTTCTGGTCTTTGCCCTCTTCCCAGATCTTCAACACGTTCTGCACACAGACGTTCAGCTTGCTATTGGGGTCATCTGGCAGCATGGGGTTCATCAGGCGCACATCCAAGCCGATCTTGCGCCCATCGTTGGTGACGCAGAGCATATTGTCTACGGACGCATCCACGATGCCGGAGTGGATATCTGCGGCACGTTTGCTCAGTTCCTGCACCATTTCTTTTTGGATCTCGGACGGCTTTGCCACAACGGTTTCAAACTTTGCATCCGGCACAGGCAGATGGAGCTGGTCACTGGTCTTGATGTCCGCAACCTCCTTGAACATGGACATCAACTCCGGGAGATTAAAGAACTTTGCAAATCTCGTTCTTGCCCGGTAGCCGGTGCCCTCCGGCGCAAGTTCAATGGCCGTGGTCGTCTCACCGAAGGTGGATGCCCAGCAGTCGAAGTGGGTCAGCTTTTTCTGCTGCAAGGTACTGTATTGCAAGTACCGCATGACCGTGTACAGTTCGGTCATGGAATTGCTCACCGGGGTGCCGGTAGCGAACACCACGCCCCGCCCGCCGGTGATCTCGTCCAGATAGCGACACTTACCGAACATATCGCTGGATTTCTGTGCTTCACTGGTGGATAATCCTGCGACATTCCGCATTTTTGTGGTCAAAAAGAGGTTCTTGTAGAAGTGGCTCTCGTCCACAAACAGGCGGTCAACGCCTAGTTGCTCAAAGGTAATCACATCGTCCTTGCGCTCATCGGAGCGCAGTTTTTCCAGCTTGGTTTCCAGCGTTTTCCGGGTCTTTTCCATCTGCTTGATGGAGAAATTCTCGCCTGCGTGGGCTTTCAATTCGTTGATGGCGGCAAGGGTCTCGTAAATCTGCTCCTGAATGATGCGCTCCTGCCGCTCAAAGGACAGCGGAATACGCTCAAACTGGCTGTGCCCGATGATAACTGCATCGTAGTCGCCGGTGGCGATGCGGGCGCAGAATTTTTTGCGGTTGGCAGTTTCAAAATCCTTACGCCGTGCCACCAAAAGTTTGGCGTTCGGGTAGAGATTCAGAAACTCCGAAGCCCACTGCTCCGTCAGGTGATTGGGCACCACAAAGAGGGATTTCTGGCACAAACCCAGCCGTTTTGCTTCCATGGCGGATGCCGCCATTTCGTAAGTTTTTCCGGCACCAACTTCGTGTGCAAGCAACGTATTACCGCCATAAAGCACATGAGCAATGGCATTGCGCTGGTGTTCCCGGAGGGTAATTTCCGGGTTCATGCCGACAAAGTGAATGTGGGAGCCATCGTATTCACGGGGGCGGGTAGAGTTGAACAGTTCGTTGTACTGTTTCACCAGCGCAATGCGCCGCTGGGGGGCTTGCCAGACCCAGTTGGCAAAAGCATCCTTGATGACCTGCTGTTTCTGCTGTGCCAGCATGGTCTCCCGTTTGTTCAGCACACGTTTGGGCTTGCCCTCGGCATCCTCGATGGCATCGTAGATGCGGACGTCTTTCAGATTCAGGGTCTCCTCCAGAATCTTATAGGCGTTGGCGCGGCTGGTGCCGTAGGTCTCCGAGGAGATAATATCGCCCCGCCCGGTGGCAGTCTTGCCCTCCACACGCCACTCTGCGGTATAGGGAGAATATCTCACCTTGACTGCATGGCGCAGATAGTAGGGGATCTGGAAGGTCTCGGTCATAAACTTTTGAATGATCTCAGGTGCAAGCCATGTTGCACCCAGACGCACATCAATTTCGGAGGCTTCCAGTTCTCTGGGCTGCGCCTTGGTCAGCGCATCCACATTGACCGAAAATTCCGGGTTCGTTTCGGCGGCAAACTGCGCCATCCGCAGCTTTGCCCGGACATCGCCGGACAGGTACTCGTCTGCCATCTGCCAGCCCTCTTCCGGGTCGGTGGGGTCGGCGGCGGGGTCTTTGAAAATTACACCGGAGAGATCAGTGGTAATGCGTCCATAGTCACCGGGAGTGCCCAGCAGTTCTGCCATATAGGGCAAGTCCACTTTACCGTGTTCTCTGATGGACACTGCCAGTGCTTCGCTGGGGGAGTCCACACTGGTGACAGTGCGCTCCGGGCGAATAGTGCGCTTGGTGAACATCGCCGCCTTGCTTTTGAGCTGCCCCTGATCGTCCAGATTTTCCAGAGAACACAGCAGATAGTAAGAGGAATCCTGCTCAAATAATCTGCCGTTCTTACGGTCATTCAGCAGACCGTACTTTGCGGAAAAGGCATCGTAGGCGGTGTTCAGCTTATCCTGCGTTGCCTGAATGTCAGCATCCGGGTAGTCATTCAACTGCTGGTCGATCAACTCGTTGACGATCTGCCGCAGTTCCACCATGCCAGCCACACGGCCTTTGGCGTTGTCGGACAGTTCAATCTGTGTCATGATGGAGTTCTCGCGGTAGTAGATTTCACCATCCACCACAGTATAGCTGAAATTCTTCACGGTAGGGTCTGCGGGCAGAGTTTTGCGCTGCACTTCCGCATCGGCAACGTCCGGAGCGGCAATCTCCACCGCAGTGTACTGGCCCTCGATGTGCTGCACCGCTTCGGTAAGCTGGTCTGCAAGGTTTGCATCTTCGATTGGTGCAACGGTCAGGTCATGGCCGTACTGGGTGCTTTCTAGTTCCAAATTTCCCAGCACCATTTCC
>OIYO01000605.1_pt1 | contig 27418 bp, 22 predicted proteins | sample 1588191 | NCBI WGS metagenome assembly OIYO01 (sample SAMN03283275) | human gut metagenome | biome: human-associated habitat; material: feces | host: Homo sapiens | place: Peru | collected 2012 | reverse complement strand
CCCGCTACCTCCACCTTGGCAAGGTGGCGCTCTACCAGATGAGCTACATCCGCATTTGGTGCCTTAGGTCGGAATCGAACCAACGACACGCGGATTTTCAGTCCGCTGCTCTACCAACTGAGCTACCAAGGCATACCGTAAAAGTGGCGACCCGGAACGGGATCGAACCGTCGACCTCTAGCGTGACAGGCTAGCGTTCTAACCAGCTGAACTACCGGGCCATGCTGCACAACGGAATAATCCGTCCGACAAGATGATATTATACACATATCTTTAATACTTGTCAACAACTTTCGTAAAAAATTTTCTTGATTTATTTTTTTACCTTTAATTCTATATTTTGTAAATACAGGTATGTAAATAATTATTATACCATGTCGTGCAGGCGCGCTGTGCCGAAACGGTATGATTCAATGTTCTGAGAAACACACCGAATCTTGTATTCGGATTGTGTTTCGTGAGGTTATTATACCGTGAACATCCGCCGTATAAATGTCTAAAAAGTGTTTTTCATGCCTTTTTAATGTATTTCAAGCCGATTTTTGTTGTTTTTAGCATTAATGTTGATTAATTTATCATTTTATTTTATAATATAAAGTGATTATTAAGGATAAACTCGGGGGGATGATTATTTATGAAGATAGCCGTACTTGACGATGAAGAGATATTCCGCGAAGATCTGCGCGAAAAGATTCTGGTCCTTTTTGCATCTATGGAGCTGGATATCACGGTCGATTGTTACTCTTCTGCCACGGGACTTATTCCGTTTGCCGACGAGTATCAGCTTATTTTTGTCGATTACAGGCTTGCCGACTGCACGGGCATTGATTTTGCGTCCGTTGTCAGGGAGAAAAACAACGCGGTGGGCTTAGTGTTTGTCAGCAATTATCCCGAGTATGTTTTCGATACTTTTAAGGTAAACGCATACAGATTTTTAAGAAAGCCGATAGACCCGGAAGAGCTTGAGGAAACGGTCATGTCGTTTATTAACGAGTCCGATAAAAACGAAAAGGTCGTTTTATTGAACTATGTCTCCGAGGGACGTAAATTTACGGACGCGGGAACTATAATGTACGTCGAAAGCAGCGGTAAACATTCGTTTGTCACATTCGGCGACGGAACGGTAAGAGAGGTCGTATCCGGATTTTCCGAAACCGTGCGCGTTCTGTCTATGCCGTACGCGGAATGTTCGTCGAGGGGCGTTTTTGTATGCTTTCCTCATGTCGACGTTTACAAGAAAACGGATATTATAATGAAGAACGGCCGTAAGTTCTCCGTGAGCCGAAACTGCCGTACTCAATTCGAATCGAAATGGATAAATTATTTAAAGAATAAATAAGGGACGTTTATGACAGCCGGTATTTTTTTCTTTCTGCGCGACGTGTTCGTCAGTGTGAATATATTGCTTCTGTGCCGTTATTTTCTCGGCTTTGAATTAAGAAAAAGACGCGCCGCGGGCATTGTGACCGCAGTGCTGTTCGCGCTTAATTCGGCGGCGTATACGTACGGCAGTTTCACTCCGTCCGTCGGCGAGACGACCGATATCGTCACGGATATGATATCGTACGCGCTGTATATTTTCGTGTTCTTCGTGTTCGTAAAGTGCCCGCAGAGGTCGAAAACCGTATTGTTTCTGACATGCTACATATCGTCATGGAGATGATATACGGCATAGCCGCGCCGTACGTCGGCGATAACGACTCGGTTAAAATATATTTTACCGCCGGAATGTTTTTGATTATCGATATTGTTTTGATCCTTGCGGTCAGATTCAGAAGCGTGCCTAAATTCCCCGATATTATTTCGATAACGCCCAAGTGGATATTCGTTTCGATAATGATATTCTGTCTTGCATGCTATTACAGGCAGTTCGGCATTTCTTCGGCGATATATGAAGTTATATATATCGCCGCGACGATTTTGATGCTTATAAGCGTGGGATTTTTTATATTCAATATGATAAAGGCTACGCAGGAGATAGCGTCGCTTTATTCGAGAATGAACGAGATATCCGACTACTATATGCGTCTTGCGAAGAAAGACGAGGAGTTAAGGGCGTTCAGGCATGATTATAAAAACCACATGAACGTAGTGTCGATTCTCATTGACGGCGGAAGAATGGACGAGGCTTCGAAATATATTCAGGAGCTGTCGCTGTCGGCGGGCAAATGCTTTAAAAAGTATTCTACCGGCAACGATATTCTCGACATGATAATGGCTAATAAATCAAAATCCGCGGATAATCTCGGCTGTACTCTCACGTTTAAGGGATTTTTTCCGCAGACAGGAATAGAACCCGCCGACGTATGCACGGTGTGTGCGAATCTCATAGACAACGCGATAGAACACGGCTCGTTAAAAGAGGGCGAGAATAATATACTCGTCGAGTCGAAGCTGTCGGATTCGTCCGTTATTTTCACCGTGACGAACAGCGTGTCGGGCGCGGTAGACGAGGATATGAGCACGTCGAAATCCGATAAAGTAAATCACGGCTTCGGCATGAAAAACGTTAAAAAGACGGTGAAAAAATACGACGGCATGATCAATATTCAAAGCAGTGACTGTCGGTTCAGCATAGATGTTTTAATGAAAATACCCGAAAATGCGGGTAAATAATAACAACGGAGAGTCCGAATTGAGACTCTCCGCTTTTTTCATTATAAATTTTTATTTGTCGTTCTTACCCGAACGCAGTTCCGCTTTTTTTAATTCGCCTATAACGTCGTCGGCGGTCTTTCCGTTTTCGGTGAGATTCTCAATCATTCGCTCGAAATAATTTTTAAGCTGTATTTTTTCTTCATCGGAAAAGCCGGAGACGAGTTTTTTCGAGCACTCGTCGAAAATTTCCCTGCTTTTCTGCTCCTTTTCAAGCCCGAGCGGTGTGATTTTTATTTTATTATATCGTAAATCGCTGTCGTCCGCTTTTTTTTCGAGCAGTCCCGACTTCTGCATGCGTTTTATGCTGACGGCTGTCGAGGCGGATGAGACGTTCAGATACTTCGCAATTTCGGTCTGTGAGCACTCGCCGTGCTCTTTCAGATATCTTAAAATCTGAGGCTGACCGTAATACACGCCGATAGCCGACGTGTTTGTAAAAACCGCGTACCTGTGAAGCACGCCCAAATCCATTAACAGTTTTGAAAATTCAATATCGTTCATTTATTTTCACCGCGAATTAATTAACTGATTTAATTTTACATACTTTTGAATCATTTTTCAATACATAAATGGTTTTTACATCAACTGTTACAAATATTGCGACATATTTTGTATGTGTATTTGTGTAAAATATTGATATTATTTTATAATGGGTCTTGAAAAAATAACTTTTTTTTGATAATATATAGTATATATATCTGTATTTATTAAACGGATTAATCGGAGAAATGATTATGGAGAGCAAAAAGAAAGAGAATTTAGACGTTCCCGTTTATCTTTTCCACGAGGGAAGCAACGCAAGAGCGTACGAGTTTCTCGGTGCGCACAGGACGGGCAAAAACGCCGTTACGTTCAGGGTATGGGCTCCTCACGCAGAGAGCGTGAGCGTTGTCGGCGATTTCAACTCCTGGGACGGAGAAAAAAGTCCGATGACGCGTATGTCCGACGGCGAAATCTGGGAGGCTGTCGTCAAGGGGATAAAGAGGTTTGATACGTATAAATACTGCATAACCGCGTCCGACGGCAGACAGTTTATGAAGTGCGACCCGTACGGTTTTCATTCGGAGACAAGACCCGGTACGGCTTCGAAATTCTACGAAATCGATAAATTCAAATGGACGGATAAGCAGTGGACGGACGAGAGAGCGCGTAAGGGTATTTATTCCTCGCCCGTAAATATTTACGAGGTTCATGCCGGTTCGTGGAGAATGAACGAGGACGGCAGCTTCTATTCATACAGAGAGCTTGCGGACAAGCTTATTCCCTATGTTAAGGAAATGGGCTACACGCACGTCGAGTTTCTGCCTCTTACGGAATATCCGTTCGACGGAAGCTGGGGATATCAGGTCACCGGCTATTTTGCTCCGACGTCGAGATACGGCACTCCCGAGGATCTTATGTATCTTATAAACGAGTGCCACAACAACGGCATAGGCGTTATTCTCGACTGGGTTCCCGCACATTTTCCGAAAGATGCGCACGGACTCTACGAATTCGACGGTCAGCCGTGCTACGAGTATGCCGACCCGAGAAAGGGCGAGCATTACCAGTGGGGAACGAGGGTTTTCGACTACGGCAAAACGCAGGTCAAAAGCTTCCTTATGTCCTCGGCTTCGTTCTGGCTTAAGGAATATCATATCGACGGAATCAGAGTCGACGCAGTCGCCTCAATGCTTTACCTTGACTACGGCAGGGACGACGGAAACTGGGTCAGGAACGAAAAGGGAGGAAGAGAGAATCTCGAAGCCGTTGCGTTTCTGCGAAAGCTCAACGAGGTTCTGTTCAGGGACTATCCCGGCATCATGATGATTGCCGAGGAATCGACAGCGTGGCCTCTCGTTACAAAGCCTACGAATGTAGGCGGTCTCGGCTTTAACTTTAAATGGAATATGGGCTGGATGAACGATATACTCAGATATTTTTCGCTCGACGGCTATTTCAAAAAATACAATCACGACCTTATAACCTTCTCGTTCTTTTACGCGTTTTCGGAGAATTTCGTTCTGCCGATCTCGCACGACGAGGTCGTTCACGGCAAGAAGTCGCTTATAGACAAAATGCCCGGAACTTACGAAGAAAAGTTTGCCGCAATGCGCGCGTTCTTAGGCTATATGTATGCGCACCCCGGTAAAAAACTGCTCTTCATGGGTCAGGAATTCGGTCAGTTTATAGAGTGGGACGAGAAAAAACAGCTCGACTGGTTCCTGCTCGATTACGATTTTCATAAATCTTTGCTTGAATATACAAAAGCATTAAACCGTTTCTATAAAGAAAATGCTCCAATGTGGGAGATAGATTATTCGTGGGAGGGCTTCTCATGGATAGTCAGCGACGACTCGGACAACTCCGTTATCGCGTTCAGACGTACGGACGAAAAGGGCGAGAGCGTTATAGTCGTATGCAATTTTACCCCCGTACAGAGGGATCATTATAAAATGGGCGTACCCGAAAAGGGCGTTTACGACGTTGTATTCAATTCCGACGATAAGAAATTCGGCGGTTCCGGCAAGGTCAGAAAACGCGTTTACCGCACAAAGGCGCAGGGTATGCATTCGCAGCCGCAGAGCGTGGAGCTTTCTCTGCCCGGTCTTTCGGCGATATACTTAAAAAAGAGAAAATAAAAAACAAAAAGGAAGGTTACACTATGGCAAGAAAAACAGAATGTATAGCTATGCTGCTCGCCGGCGGTCAGGGCAGCAGACTCGGAATACTTACCAAGAATATTGCTAAGCCCGCCGTTCCCTACGGCGGAAAATACAGAATCATAGACTTTCCGCTCTCCAACTGCGTAAACTCCGGCATACACACCGTCGGCGTTTTAACGCAGTATCAGCCCCTTGAATTGAACGACTATATCGGCAACGGTCAGCCGTGGGATCTCGACAGAATGAACGGCGGAGTTCACATTCTCTCGCCGTATCAGCAGATAAAGGGAACCGACTGGTACAGGGGTACCGCAAACGCGATTTACCAGAATATCAACTTCATTGACAGATATAATCCCGAATATGTAGCCGTTCTCTCGGGCGATCATATTTATAAGATGGACTATTCGAAAATGCTCGACTTTCATAAGGCTCACGAGGCGGCGTGTACCATCGCAATGCTCGAAGTTCCGTGGGAGGAGGCTTCACGCTTCGGACTTATGTTTACAGACGATGACGGAGCCATTACAGCATTCGAGGAAAAACCCAAGAATCCCAAGAGCAATAAGGCTTCAATGGGCGTTTACATGTTCACGTGGTCGAAGTTAAGAGAATATCTCATAGCCGACGAGGCTAAGGAGAACTCGTCAAACGACTTCGGCAAGGACGTTATTCCCGCAATGCATGAGGCGGGCGAGAGACTTTTTGCATACGAATTCGACGGATACTGGAAGGACGTAGGAACCATAGACAGTCTGTGGGAGGCTAATCTCGACCTTTTAAATCCCGTTGCGAATATAGATTTAAGCGATTCCTCGTGGAAAATTTATTCGAACACGGCGGCGACTCCTCCGCACTACATATCCGACAGCGCGCACGTCGAGAATTCGATTGTCGCGGGCGGATGCATTATAAGCGGTAAGGTTGACTACTCCGTTATTTTCTCGAACGTTTCCGTGGACGAGGGCGCGGAGGTCAAGTATTCGATAGTTATGCCCGGCGCGGTTATCAAGCCCGGAGCAAAGGTTCAGTATGCGATGATAGCCGAGAACGCAGTCATAGAGTCGGGCGCGGTCGTCGGCGAGGATCCGCAGGAGATAAGCGATCTTGACAAGTGGGGCGTAGCGGTAGTAGGACACAGCGTAAACGTCGGAAGGAACGCTCGCGTTACCGCCCGTCAGATGATCGGCGAGGATGTAAAGGAGGGCGAAACGGTATGAAAGGCAATAACGTTTTAGGACTTATTTACGCGGACGCGCACAGCGTGTGCATAGACCAGCTCACGGCTTTGAGAACCATGGGTTCCGTTCCGTTCGGCGGAAGATACCGTCTTATCGACTTCCCTCTGTCGAACATGGTAAACTGCGGAATCAGAAAGGTCGGAGTCATTACCAAGAGCAATTATCAGTCCCTTATGGATCATATCGGCAACGGCAAGCCGTGGGATCTGTCCAGAAAGAACGAGGGTCTGTTCATTCTGCCTCCGTTTACGAACGGAAACGGCATATATACGTGCAGAATAGACGCGCTTGCCAACATTATGCCGTTTATAAAAAAATCAAAAGAGGAATACGTCGTTTTGTCCGACTGCAATTTTATATGCAACATCGATATCGGCAGGATCGTCGATAAGCATATAGCTTCGGGCGCGGATATTACGTTCGCATACAAAGAGGGCAGGATACCCGCTCTCGAGGATATCATGGTATTTGACGTCGACTCCGAGGGATTCATATCGGATGTCACAGTTCCGGTAAATCCCGACGGCGAGGGCAGATATTCGATAAATATAATTGTTATGAGGAAATCGCTTCTCGAACGTCTTGTGAATGAAGCGGTAACAAGAGGATATACGAGCTTTGAAAAGGATATAATCCGTCAGAACGTACACAGTCTTAAAATGAACGGTTGCCGCATAGACGGTTTCTGTCCCGCGGTCGATTCGTTAAAGAGTTATTTCGACGCGAATATGGCTCTTTTAAAAGAGGAAAATTTAAAACAGCTTTTCCACAACGGCGATCCCGTTTATACAAAGACGGCGGACGATATGCCCGCGGTCTACGGTATCGGCGCGTCGGTTAATAATTCGCTTATCGCCGACGGATGCAGAATAGAGGGCACGGTTGAAAACTCCGTTATATTCAGAGGCGTTCATATTGAAAAGGGCGCAGTCGTCAGAAATTCGATAATAATGCACTCGTCGTTCATCGGCACGGATTCAAAGCTTGACTGGGTTATCATGGACAAGTACGGCGTTGTCAGACCGAGGAATTCACTCTCCGGTGCAGAGACTTACCCCGTTTACATAGGCAAGAGCATAATTATATAAGTTTTTTTCAGGAGAGAGAAATATATGGCACCAAAAAACAGAGGTCTCGGCAGAGGACTCGACGCGTTACTTTTTGACAATTCGCTTGACGGCGGGGAGTCCGCGTCCGTAAGCTCTCTTGCGATAGGCGAAATTGAGCCTAACAGGGATCAGCCGAGACAGAATTTCGACGGGGAGGCTCTTAACGAACTCGCTTCGAGCATTGCCGAGCACGGCGTTTTACAGCCTCTCATCGTCCGCCCCACACCCGACGGCGGATATCAGCTTGTCGCGGGCGAACGCCGTTGGAGAGCGGCGAGGATCGCGGGGCTTACGGAGGTTCCCGTTATCGTAAAAACTCTTACGGACTCCGAGGTTTCGGTTATAGCCCTTATTGAGAATCTTCAGAGGGAAAACCTTAACCCCATGGAGGAAGCAGAGGGTATACAGAAGCTCATAGACGAGTTCGATTTTACGCAGGAGCAGGCGGCGCAGAAGCTCGGCAAATCGCGTTCCGCGCTTACGAATACGTTAAGACTCATGTCTCTGCCCGAAAAGGTCAGAGACCTTGTAAGCGATGACTTTTTATCGCAGGGTCATGCGAGGGCTTTGCTCGGAATTAACGACAAGTCAAAAATATGCGACGCGGCTGACACCGTTATATCAAAATGTCTTTCGGTAAGGGAGACGGAAAAGCTTGTAAAGAGCATAAACGCACAGTCTGTCCCGGGAAGTACGAGGATTCATAAGAGAGATCCGTTTTTCAGCGAGGTCGAGCTGTCGATTTCGTCGTCCTCGGGCAGAAAAGTCAGCGTTAAAGAGGGCAAAAAGGGCGGAAAAATCGAAATAGAGTTTTTCGACAAAGAGGATTTGCAGAAAATAGCCAATCTGTTTGAGGATTGATTTGAAAAGGAGTATATACTAAGAATGCTTGATATTAAATTTTTGAGGGAAAACCCCGATATCGTAAAGGATAATATCAAAAAGAAGTTTCAGGATAACAAGCTCCCCATGGTCGACGAGGTAATCGCTCTCGACAGGGAGTACAGAGCCAATAAGATGAAGGCCGACGAGCTGAGAGCCTCTAAAAACAAGGCGTCGAAGCTTATCGGAGCACTTATGGCGCAGGGCAAAAAGGATGAAGCCGAAAAGGCGAAAACACAGGTTGCCGAGGACACAAAGGGACTTGCAGAGTGCGAACGTCTTGAGGACGAAGTGAGCGCAAAAATCAGAAAAATAATGCTCGTTATCCCCAACATTATCGACGAGAGCGTGCCTATAGGAAAGGACGACAGCGAGAACGTCGAGATTGAGCGCTTCGGCGAGCCTGTCGTTCCCGATTTTGAAATTCCGTATCACACCGACATAATGGAGCGTTTCGACGGAATTGATCTTGACTCCGCAAGAAGAGTCGCCGGCAACGGATTCTATTATCTTATGGGAGATATTGCGAGAATCCACTCGTCGGTTATCGCTTACGCACGCGATTTCATGATAAACAGAGGCTTTACGTATGTCGTTCCCCCGTTTATGATTCGCTCCGACGTTGTTACGGGCGTTATGAGCTTTGCCGAAATGGAGGCGATGATGTATAAGATTGAGGGCGAGGATCTCTATCTTATCGGTACAAGCGAGCACTCCATGATAGGTAAATTTATAGATCAGATAATCCCCGAGCAGGAGCTTCCCAAGACCCTGACGAGCTATTCTCCCTGCTTCAGAAAGGAGAAGGGCGCGCACGGTATCGAGGAGAGAGGCGTTTACAGAATCCATCAGTTTGAAAAGCAGGAGATGATAGTCGTCTGCAAGCCCGAGGACAGTATGACGTGGTACGACAAGCTTTGGAAAAACACCGTCGATTTGTTCCGTTCGCTCGATATCCCCGTCAGAACTCTCGAATGCTGTTCGGGCGATCTTGCCGATTTGAAGGTAAAATCCGTCGACGTAGAGGCGTGGTCTCCGAGACAGAAGAAATATTTCGAGGTCGGTTCGTGTTCGAACCTCGGCGACGCGCAGGCGAGGAGACTCGGTATAAGAGTCAAGGGCGAGGACGGCAAAAAATATCTTGCCCATACGCTTAACAATACGGTTGTCGCGCCTCCGAGAATGCTGATTGCTTTTTTGGAGAACAATTTAAACGCCGACGGCAGCGTAAATATCCCCGAAGCATTGAGACCCTATATGGGCGGAACGGAAAAAATCATTCCTAAAAAATAATATGTCGGACTGCCTCATTCAGCGGCAGTCCTTTTTTTTGCCGCAAGAATTTTTTAAATATAAATTTGCCGATAACAAACCGCGGATTTTATATTGCCGACGCATTGTTATCATTTTATATTATATTGCTAATTTCATGCAGTAAGGAATGTTCTTTTTCTTGAAAAAACAAGTTTTTGAAATTGTATCATTAGTTCTAATGAGGTGCGTTTTCCGCCGTTGAATTTAACAACGTTTGCCCTGTTTTTACAGACGTGTTTGGACATAATGTGAGTTGACAAAGACGTTGTATTATGATAAAATAATACCATTAAAAAAGAATGAGCAACGGCGTTCGTTCGTACACGGCATTACGGAGTACAAGGGTGTATTTTACTCCGTGTATTCTGCCCGTACGGATGAGCGCGTTATTTTATTACCGATTACGGTGAAGGCGGGCGTATCATGAGTTACACAAATGAAGAAGTAATCCAGTATGTCGAAGAGGAGGACGTTAAGTTCATCCGTCTTGCGTTCTGCGACATATACGGCAGACAGAAGAATATTTCGGTTCTGCCCACGCAGCTCGAAAAGGTATTTAAATACGGGAAGGGTATTGACGCTTCGGCTATCGACGGATTTTCCGGCGCGGTACACACCGATTTGTTTCTGCACCCCGACCCGTCGACTATTGCGGTTCTCCCGTGGAGACCGGAGCACGGCAAGGTCGTGCGTATGTTCTGCGATATAAAATATCCCGACGGTACGCCGTTTGAGGGCGATATGAGAACGCTTTTAAAAAATGCTGTCGCCGAGGCGGAGAAAAAAGGTTTTTATTTCAACTTCGGCTCGGAGCTTGAATTTTATCTTTTTAAGCGCGACGATAACGGAGAGCCGACTGCGGTTCCGTACGATAACGCGGGATATATGGATATCGCGCCGGACGACAAGGGTGAGAACATCCGCCGTGAAATTTGCCTTACGCTCGAGCGGATGGGTATTTATCCGGAAAGCTCGCACCACGAGGAGGGTCCCGGGCAGAACGAAATCGATTTCATTCATTCTGATCCCCTTGCCGCCGCTGACAACGCCGTTACGTTTAAAACGGTCGTAAATACGGTTACCGCCGTCAACGGACTCTGCGCCGATTTTTCGCCGAGACCTATTGCGGATAAGCCCGGAAACGGTTTTCATATCAATATATCATTGAATTCCGATAACAACGAGTATATGCCACGCTTTATATCGGGTATCATGGATAAAATAAAGGACATGACCTTATTCCTAAATCCCGACAGACGTTCATATGAGCGTTTCGGAACGAATAAGGCTCCGAAATATATCACATGGTCGCGTGAAAACCGCTCTCAGCTTATAAGAATTCCCGCATACGCAAGCGAGGACAGCAGGAGAGCCGAGCTTCGTTCGCCCGATCCGCTGAGCAATCCGTATCTTGCATTTGCGCTGATAATTTACGCGTGTCTTGAGAGTGCGGAATCCGATTTGAAGCCCGTTGAAGCGGTTGACGTTAATTTAACCGACATGTCGGGTTATGACGCGCTTCCGCTGTCGTTTGACGAGGCGGCGAAATACGCGCTTGAAAGCGAATTCATAAAGAGATACGTCCCGCAGTCGGTTGTCAATAACTACGCGAATAAATAATAAAAGCAATCCAAATTCGGAGGTGAACGGCGCGGATGGAAATGCAGACGGTTTACAGCGTTCTTACCGTTTCGGCGAACGAAAAATTCAATATTTCCCTGCGCGCTCTTCTCAACGAGTCGAAGTTCAGCCCGGTAAAAACGGTGTCGAGCGTTTCCTCTGCAAGACGCGAGCTGCTGTCGAGAAGCTATGACCTTATTATGATAAATTCGCCTCTCCCGGACGGAAACGGCATAGACCTTGCGGTGGATATCTGCTCGCAGAGCTCGTCCGGCGTTATGATGTTTATAAAAAACGAGAGGTTCGACGACGTCAGCGGAGTTTTGACCGAGTACGGCGTGCTGACGGTTCCCGTTCCGACTTCGGTTTCGATTATAAATCAGTCCTTACGGCTTCTGTGTTCGACGAGAGAGAGAATGAAAAAGGTAGAGCAGAAAACCGCAAAGCTTGAAGAGAAAATGGAGGAAATACGAATCGTAAACCGCGCAAAATGGGCGTTGATCGACCGTTATCAGATGAATGAAGCGACTGCGCAGAGATTTATCGAGAAAACTGCGATGGACGAGTGCATAACAAAACGAGCGGTTGCCGAGCGTATCATTTCCACGGTCAGATGAATAAAATGAATGAAAACAGACTTATCTATATTTGTCTTTTCAGATATAAATGTTAATAATTTGATTTATACAATATTCGGAGGTAAACACTGATGTCAAAGACAGGTTACACAAACAGAATTTTAAACGAGCTGGACGTAAGATATGCCGATCAGCCCGAATTTTTACAGACAGTGCACGAGGTTCTTAATTCAATAAGACCCGTTATCGAGAAGGACGAGGAGAGATATGAGCGCGACGCCGTGCTCGAAAGACTGACAGAGCCCGACAGACAGATTTTCTTCAAGGTTCCGTGGGTTGACGACAACGGTCAGGCACATGTAAACAGAGGCTACCGAGTTCAGTTCAACAACGCAATAGGACCGTACAAGGGAGGTCTGCGTTTCCACCCGTCGGTAAATATAAGCATTATTAAATTCTTAGGATTCGAACAGATATTTAAAAATTCGCTTACGGGACTTCCCATCGGCGGAGGCAAGGGAGGTTCGGATTTCGACCCCAAGGGCAAGTCCGACAGAGAAATAATGGCATTCTGCCAAAGCTTTATGACCGAGCTTTACAGGCATATCGGCGCGGACGCTGACGTTCCCGCCGGCGATATCGGCGTAGGCGGCAGAGAGATAGGCTATCTCTACGGTCAGTATAAGCGTATCAGAAAGCTCAACGAGGGTGTTCTGACGGGCAAGGGACTTTCATACGGCGGTTCCCTTGCGAGAACGGAAGCCACGGGCTACGGACTTCTCTATCTTACGGAGGAAATGCTTAAATGCAGCGGATATGATCTTTCGGGCAAGACAGTATGTGTTTCCGGTGCGGGCAACGTAGCTATTTACGCCATTGAAAAGACTTTACAGCTCGGCGCAAAGCCCGTAACGTGCAGCGATTCGACAGGCTGGGTATACGACCCCGAGGGAATCGACGTTAAGGCGCTTAAAAAAATTAAGGAAGTCGACAGAAAGAGACTTACCGAATATAAAAAATACCGTCCCAATTCCGAGTATCACGAGGGCAGGGGAGTATGGAGCGTTAAGTGTGATGTCGCTCTTCCGTGCGCCACGCAGAACGAGCTTAACATCGACGACGCGAAAATACTTAAAGAAAACGGCTGTATAGCGGTTGCGGAGGGTGCGAACATGCCTGTAACCGCAGATGCGACGGAGTATCTTCAGAAGAACGGAATTCTTGTCGCTCCCGCAAAGGCAGCGAACGCCGGCGGAGTCGCGGTATCGGCTCTTGAAATGACGCAGAACAGCGAGAGACTTACATGGACGTTCGAGAATGTCGACAGCAAGTTAAAGCACATTATGGTTACGATATTCCACAATATGGACGACGCCGCAAAGAAATACGGATTCGACAACGATTACGTAAAGGGTGCGAATATTGCGGGATTTGAAAAGGTGCTCGACGCCATGACGGCGCAGGGAATTTGCTGATAAAAATTCAGAATACATATAAAAATCCGCAGTTTTTACCGACTGCGGATTTTATTGCTTGCAGGTATTGTTTAATAAAAAACGCAGACGAATTAAATCATCTGCGTTTTAGTTTTATGTTGAATTATTGAGCCGTAACGGGTGAGCCGTGGGGAGGCATTACGCTGTCGGATTCATCCGACGTACTCGATTTGTCCTCTTTTTCATCCGCGGATTCCTCGCTCACTATGCCCATGAACGTACCGCACTTCGGGCAGAACATCATGTCCTCGGGAACGGTGGTTCCGCAGTCTTCGCATATTCTTACGGTTTTTGCCGAGTTTTTGAGCAGTTTTTCCGCAACGGAGGTATCAACGTCGGGTGCCGATTCGCCCGTGTAGGACGACGCGCTTTCGGCGGCTACTATAACAGCCGAATCGAGTGCGGACGATGTCGAATCGTCAAAGAATGAGGTATAGCCGGAGTTCTTGTCCGCCTGCGCCGAGAGGTGCTTTTTGGCCGCAAGATCTGCCGCCGTGTTTACGGTAACCTCGGGCATTGTTGTCTCGGTAAACGGTACGTAATCCTTTCTGACCGCGCCGTTTTTACGCATGCGTTTTCTGTTTCTGCTCGAAGCGGAGGAACGTCTGTCAGAGGACATTACGATAACGACGATACTTACTACCAGAAGCATAACGCCTATTGCGATTATGACCCAAGCCATTATCGTCTTGCTCGAAACATTCGACGTGTCGCTTACGGCGGGTGTCTGCGTATTTTTATTGTTATTGATATTCGGTGAATTCTGCTGATACATGCTTACGACAGGGACGGTCTGCGTAAAGGACGGATCCTCCGTAATCTGAGGAATCGTTATACCGCCTGCGTTAGGCGAGGTCGTATTGTTGTTATTGTTATTTATAAGACCGCTCGGAATCGTGAACGACGGAGCTGCGGCGGTGGTGTTTTCCTCGCGTTTTGTCGTACGTTCTTTTGTTGTGGTCTCTTTCTTTGTTGTGGTTTCTTTTTTTGTGGTCGTCTCGTTCGGGTCGGTCGTGGGAGTCAGACGGTTGAGAAGGTTCTGTATAGCCTCGTTTATCTTCTCCTGGTCGAGCGGTTCGTTGAGAAACTTAGAAAACTCGCCCATGAATTCCTCGACGGAAATGTTGGGATATTTTTCATGCAGAGCCTCCGCCGCTTTTTTGTACGTATCGTAAAACAGATCATACGCAAAAGCCGTGACGCTCAAAGAAACGCACATTATCAGCGCGAAAATCGCCGTAATAATTTTTTTCTTCATAAATATCAACCTCTTGATTCGCGCTTGTCCTTATCGGACGAGCCGACGTACATGATATTATCCATAGGTTCATCGTCGTCAAACTCCACCTCGGAGGCGGACGTTTTTCTGACGCTTTTAATCGTTGATCTGTCGTAGACTCTCGAATTGAATTGAGTGTGTCCCGTCACCGCTATGAGAGTGACGATAACCACCAGGATGACGGCGGCTACAACTGCGGTGAATATCCATATTCCGGAGCCTTTGGAGCTGTCGTTTCTGCTTGACATAACCGCCGTTGCTTCCTGTGCCGGAGCGGTCGTCGGGGGAACCGTCGTCGGGGCGGTCGGGGGAGCCGTTGTTTCGGGGGCGGTCGTCTGCGCGCTTGTTACGCGGTTCTGATTATTATTCTGAACGGGAGAATTAGGGAGTGCAAAGTTTCCGTATGACTGCGTTATCTGCGCCGATGTCGTTGCCTGCGAATTCGATCCGCCGTTGAGAACGCCGTCGAGCAGTGACGAATAGTCGTTAAGACTTCCCGAAATCCTGTCCGAAATTCCGCCGATTACGTCGGATAATCCTCCGCTGTCCCGAATCCCTCCGATAACGCTGTCAACCGTATCGGAAATACCGCTGTTGTTCAGCGCGCCCTGAACCGCGTCGGATATCGAACCCGATTTCTGCGTAGTGGTTTCGGACGATTCGGCAAACGCCGTAACAGCCGAGCAGACGCACAGTATAAGAGCCGTAATCAAAGTAATAAGGGAATAAACTTTTCTGTTCATAGATACTGCGATTACCTCCCGTATGTCCCGCGTATACTGTCCCACATTGAGAATAGAATGTTAAGCTTAAACTACGCTTAAAAATTGTTAAAAGGAAATATTTGCTTATTCCTCTTTTTCGCCGTTATCTTCGGAAGCTTTTGTGTTTTCTTCCTTAACTTCGGGTTTTTCTTCGATATTCTTAACTTCGGATTTTTCTTCGATATTCGTAACTTCGGATTTCTCCGCGATTTCGGTTTCTCCGTTTTCCTCCTGAGCCTTTTTCTTCTTGCTTACCGCTACGGTAACTGCCGCCGCTGCCGCGAGAACGGCTACCGCAATGATAACGAACAAAACGGTGTTCGAATCTTTAGTATCGGGTTTTTTTGAGGATGAATTGTTGTTTTTCGCCGCCTTGTTTGCGGTTGTGTTTTTAACGGGAGCCATGTCCGTGTTTCCGACGGGTTCTATCGTTTTGTTGGAGTTGTTGATTGCTATGCCGTCGTCGGAGTAGAGGTAGAAAGCGTTCTGCTTGTACTCGCCCTTGACGTCGAATTTGAATTCGCACAGCAGGAGATTGCCGTTTTCGTCGCAGTCCTCTGCCGTAACGCTGTCGGCTGCCATGAACGCGCACGCACATTCGTATGTATTGTCTACGGTTTTTCCGCCCTCAAGCGCAACGGCGTTGGTGAGCGATTTAAAACCGTCTTTCTTTCTGTAAGAGCACATTTCGTCGTCGAAAACGAGGTCAACAACGCCGGAGGTTGCTCCTACCGCGTTCTTTAACGTAATAGTAACGGTTAAGGTCTTTGCATCTTCGTCATATTTTTCTTCCATAGAAAGTTCGGGGGTGTTTGCCGCGGACGCGGTTACGAGTGTGCAGGCAAACATTCCCGTAACGGTGAGCAGACAGAGAATTACGGAAATGAGTTTTTTCATGATTTCCAGCTCCTTAATTTTTAAAATAATATACAAAATAATTCAATTTATAGAATACACTAAAAAGCGTTTAAAGTCAAGTAATAATTACGTACAAAAATATATAAAAATTTTTGATCTGATTTAAAAAAATACGAGAACCGACCGCGAGCGGAGAGTAAAGCTCGGCTTTCTCCGTTTTCGGCCGGTTTCGCATGTTAATTTGCTTTTTTATTATTGTCGTTAAGATTCTGCTTGATGTCCTCGTCGAGCTTTCTTGCACCGTCTTTTGCTTTTTCCGCGCCTTCGGCTGCTTTTTCCGCTCCTTTTTCGAGAGCCGAATCCATATTGGTCGATTCGGGTTTTGCTTCGGACGAGTTGAACATCTCGGATTTTTTCGTCGTAGTGACGAGTCCCTCAACGTCGTCTTTTACCTTGTCCCCGTCCTTTGAACACGAGGAGAATATGCATACCGCGCTCAATATCGCCGCGATAATCGGTATCAGTTTTTTCACAGAACGTCGTTCCTTTCTATATAAAGTCTGACCCGCGTTTAGTTTGTCCCGAAAAATAAATTTTATACCGTTTTGTTCGTTTATATTTTACAAGCGTTACTGCGTATTATTTCGTCAGGATTCCGCCGTCGGAGTAAAGAAGTATCAGAATTTCGTCCTCCTGAAGCGTTAATGCATCGATATAGACGAGAACATCCGTACCGTCCGGCGAAGAGCATTTGAATTCGTATGCGTAATTTTCGCTCGTTCCGTCGGAGGGAATAACGGCTCTTTTTACGGACTGAGGCGTAAGGCGGGAGCTTATGCATTTCGAAGCTTCGGAAAATCCCTTTTCGTTTTCGGGGAAGCTTCTGTTGATATGATTCATAAGATATCCGCGCGCGTCGAATCCCGTGACCGAACCGTCCGAGAGCGAAACGCTTACCTTTATAAGGTCGGTATAGCACGTTACGTCGCCGAATTTGTATGCGTAGTTTATCGTGCATATTCCGTCGTTGTCGGCGTAATACGTGTCTGTCATGCCCGTATAACCGCATTTATTTAATAATTCGTATCCGATTTTTACCGCGTCGTCCTTATTTTTTACAGTCTCGCGCGCGTAGTCATCGGATATCATATAGCTCGGATAACCGCCTTTTTTCGCAATCGAAACGGTTTTGTTCGAGACGGTGAAAACGTAAGAGGATACGCTTGAATCGTCGTCGTATACGAATTTAACGTCCGAAACGTCGCTTCCCGTGATTTTCGATACGATATCCGCCGCCGCGGACTGCGAAATCTCCGTTTTATTTTCTAAAAAAGACGAGGATTTATTTGTAATATTATCCGAAAAAGGACCGTCGTAAATCAGCGTTGGAAAATCCGAAAACGACTGCTCCGTATCTTCGACCGTGTCGGAGAATTTAACGATTCCCGCTTCGTCTGCGGACGGAAGAGACAGCGTAGAGACCGACTGTTCGAAAGAAATTCCCTCGCCGAGAGATGTTTCCTGCGCGTAACTTATTTTGCCCGAGAGAGTCGAGGCGTATTTATATAAATTCTCCATGGTTTCGTATTCTTCGTCGGAAATTTTTTCGCCCTTTGCGATCTTGTCGTTGAGCGAGTCCGTAAACGCTCCGACCTGTGTCAGAAATTTATACGCGTTGCCGAGCTTGCCCTGTGAACTCGGCAGTCTCGAAATACATTCGAGCGCGCCCGAGGACGAGGACAGAAGCGAAGCCGACAGCTTGCCTGCCATCGCGGGAGTCGAGGCGTACATTCCCTTGTATAAATCGGTTTTTATCGAGTCAAGATATGCCGACAGACCCGATAAAGCCTGCTGGTACGAAAGATTTACCTGATTTTCGTATTCTTCCGCTTTGCGTTTTTCGACCGCGCCGAATACGGACAGCGATATAATGACGGCGCATACGTATGAGACGAGCCGAACGAGCGCGCGTTTTGTCTTTATTTTCAAAAAAATCACTCCCGTCGTTATTTTCGGCGGGAGCGGAAGAAGTATTCATAGAAAAAATAAACAATAATTTATCGCGGTAAATTATTGTTTAGCAAACCGTCCGCGAATATAATCCGCGGACGGCCTGCAAGCAGAAAATGAAGATGTTAAAAATAAGGAAAAATCTTTAAAATTAATTATCCGGCAAGCTTTTTGCCGAGTTCGGCGCACTTTGCCGTTGCCTCGTCGTCGGGGGCTTCGTTTGCCGTTACGCTCTCGCACGCGATAACCGCACCGAGGGAAACACAGCGCTCCTCCCATGTTCTCATCCACTCGCCGTCACCCCAGCCGTAGGAGCCGAAAAGCGCGATCCTTTTGCCGTTCAGTTCGCTCTCGCACGCGGAGAACATAGGCTCGAATTCATCCTCTTCGAGTTCCTCCGCTCCCATTGCGGGGCATCCGAACGCTATGGCGTCAAATGACGAAATCATTGAAGAATCGAATTCTCCCGAGGTCAATACGACAGCTTCGCCTCCTGCCTTCTTTACTCCGTCCGCGACGGATACCGCCATGGCTTCGGTATTGCCCGTACCGCTCCAATAAACTACCGCAACCTTACTCATATTTTATCAATTCCTTTCAATTTTTATTAATTAAAAACGTCAAATTCGTTTTTCAGTGCTCTCTTACTATAAGTCTGTCAAACGAACGGTGCTTTTTATAAGCCGTTTTGTAAACTCCCGCGCATTTTTTATAAAGTGCGAATTTCTTTTTCGCGCTGTCTTCGTTCGTGTAAACCTTCCATACGCCCGTAAGCTTCGCTTTATGCGGTCCTTTTTTTATAAATCCGTCCACATCCATGGGAGGGTAGCCGAGAAACAGTCCGATTTCATGCGGGAAGCTTTCGCTTGTGTTGATTTTTTTGCGAAGTATTGCTACTTTGCTGTCCGCGCCCGACGAGGAGTAGTCAAGTCCCGACAGTATACTGTGCGCCGTGGGGTCGTTTAAATCATTTTCAAGCTTTGACGGACGGTACATATATACAAGCGCGCGGTTGTTTTCGAATTTCATGGGGACAAGACGTAAGCCTTTCGGAACGAGCCTTGCGTTAAATCTTCTGATATCCGCATTTAATGTCTTTTTATCATCGGCATAACAGGAGAACAGACTGCCCGTTTTTATGCCCGCCATGGTCGGAGAACATTGGTCTATCAGTAAATCCTCGCTCATTTACATGCCTCCCGTGTGCGCTTCGAGTATGTTTCTCAGTGCAGTGATTGAGCTTGTATGACTTTTGGCTATCGGAATGTTCATGCCCTTCGTCTCACATTCGAGCGAACGGAGCATTTTATGCGAAACCGTACCCGTAAACAGAACGATAAGGTCGGGAGAGCCGACGCTTCGAACGCCGCCGGAGGTCTTTGTAAATACCTTTGCTTTGCACGAATACTGTTTGCAAAGCTCCGTGTACTGTCTTTCCATTCTCTCGTTTCCGCCTACGATAACGACGCTCAACGCTTACATCTCCTTTTAATAGTTAGCACTTACTAACCATAAGTCTTTTTAATGTCGGGAAGATGAATCGTTCCTCCCGACGAATATATAATAGTACGTTTTGATTAAATTTTCCGCTCTTATCGGACAAAAAAACAATCCGAAAAGACAAGGGGATGTTAAAAACGCCCGGACCGCAAAAAGCTGTTATTGTTTTTTTAAGGTACGCTTTTTGCTATGAACCATCCTCACCCTCGACGTATAAACATACGCCGTCGGGCAAGCCTCAGCCGCCGTCTGCAACGGCGGCTGAGGTTCGGCTGGTTCATTCCGAACATTTTTTCCTATCCCCTTTAAAGATAATAGCATGAGACTGACGTGTTTATGAATAATAACAATGCGTCGGCAATATGAAATTGCGGTTTTCCGTCGGCAAAATCATACTTTAAAATTCTCTGCCTTTACCCCGGGAAGACAATGTCTTTCCCTACATGATTTGTTTACGCTTCAATGTAATAAATTATTGTTTGCTGTATTTTTTCGGTGTAATTCCGAATTCGTCCGAAAAGGCTTTTGCGAATTTTGACGCGTTTGTATACCCTACGCACAGCGCGGCGTCGAGTATGCTCATGTCCGTTTTCTTTAAAAGCGACGCGGCTTTTTTCATTCTGAGCGTACGCACGTATGACGAAAACGACGTTGAAAATACCGATTTATACGCGTTTTTTATGCCGGTGGGGGACGTGTTGAACATTACCGACATTTTTTCGAGCGTAATATGCTCGTCCGCGTGGGAGTTTACGTACGCGTTTATTTTACACGTAAGCTCTATCTGCGATTTTGAAACGGTATGGCTCACTTTTTCGCTTTTTAATATGTCGATTCGGCTTAAAAACAGGAACAGTTCGAGCGTTTTTACCTTGAAATAACCCATCTTTATGCTCTCGTCGACATTATAAATTTCCGAGAATATATGCGCCGTGTTTTCGTCCGAACGCGCGATATAGCCGTTTTCGAATTTATTGTAAAGAGCCTCCGGGTTTACGTTTACATCCTCCAAAAAGCATGAAAGACATTTCGGCGTTTTTCCGATATCCGCCGTGACTTTTACGCCCGAATATCCGCCCGACGGGAAATATACCGCGCCCGAAATCGGAGGCCCTGCGTACATATCTCCCGCTCCGAGATAAATAAATCCGTCGTCCGTTAAAAACTCCGCTCTCCCGGATTTACAGTGCCGGATCTCCAAAATTCTGCCCTCGTCCGCAGGCTCAAACGCGTTCGATTCGTCCTCGAACGTAAGCGTTATTCCGTTGAAAACACGGGTTAAACTAAGATTTTCCATATTCTTATTCTTCGAACCTTACGACGGTGTAATCCTCGTCCTCGACAGCTTTTTTCATTGTTTCTTTATCGACTTCGGACGAGAGTATTACTTTCGCCGTGCCGTTTTCGTGACTTGCCTCTGCCGATTTTACGCCGTCAATGCTTTCGAGTGCTTTTTTGACCGTCGCCTCGCAGTGAGCGCACATCATGCCTTCAATATAAATCGTAACGGTTTTTTCTTTGCCGTTCGAATTATTTGATACCGTAACGGGTTTCGGCTCGTTTTTGTTTTTAATCTTTCTGTCGTGTGACGGGTCGTTTATTTTCTTTAAATTCAGTCTTAACGCGTTGGTTACGACGCAGAAGCTCGAAAGACTCATTGCGGCGGCTCCTATCATCGGGTTGAGCGTAAGTCCGAATGCGGCGAAACAGCCTGCGGCGACAGGAATTCCTATGACATTATATATAAACGCCCAGAAAAGATTTTCGCGTATATTCGTAAGCACCGCCCTGCTCAAACGAAGAGCGGCGGGGACGTCGGTCAGACGGCTTTTCATTAAAACCACGTCCGCCGCGTCGATTGCGACATCCGTTCCCGCACCTATCGCTATGCCCATATCCGCGACGGTAAGAGCCGGTGCGTCGTTTATTCCGTCTCCGACCATGGCGGTCTTGCCCTGTTTCTTAAGCTCGTTTATAACGTTCGCCTTGCCGTCCGGCAGAACCCCGGCGACAACCTCGTCGATTCCCGCCTGTCTGCCTATCGCCTTAGCCGTTGATTCGTTGTCTCCCGTGAGCATTACGACTCTGACTCCCATATTTTTAAGCTGTTTTACCGCCTCACGGCTTTCGGGCTTTATTTCGTCCGCGACGGCTATTATGCCGGTAAGCCTTCCGTTTTCGGCAAACAGCATGGGCGTTTTGCCCTCGTTTGCAAGACTTAACGCTTTTTCCTGAGCTTCTTTTGAAACGTCTGCGTGTTCCTTTATGAATTTAAGACTTCCGCCGAGTAAAGTTCTGCCGTTTGACACAGCCGAAAGTCCGCTGCCCGAGAGAGCTTTGAAATCGCTTGTTTCGAATTCGGAAACGCCTGATTCGTCTCCCTTTTTAACAATCGCTTTTGCAAGCGGGTGTTCGCTCTTTCTTTCGAGCGAATACGCCGAGGTGAGAAATTCTTTTTCGTTAAGTCCGTCTGCCGGAATTATATCCGTAACGACAGGCTCGCCGACGGTTACCGTGCCTGTTTTGTCGAGCGCGACGATATTTATTTTGCCCGTCTCTTCAAGCGAAACGGCGGTTTTAAAGAGTATTCCGTTCTTTGCGCCGAGTCCGCTGCCGACCATAATCGCGACGGGTGTTGCGAGTCCGAGCGCACACGGACAGCTTATGACGAGTACGGAGATTCCGCGCGCCAATGCAAACGGAAATTCGCGTCCGATTAAGAGCCATACTATTGTCGTAATGACCGCAATTGTTATGACAGCCGGTACGAAAACGCCGGAAACCTTATCGGCGATTTTTGCAATCGGCGCCTTTGTAGCCGCCGCGTCGGATACTGTTTTTATAATTTTTGAAAGAGCGGTGTCCTCGCCTACGCGTTCGGCACGGCACTTTAAGAATCCCGACCGGTTGACCGTAGCGGCGGAGACCTCGTCCCCCTCCGCCTTATCGACGGGGACGCTCTCGCCCGTCAAAGCCGATTCGTTTACCGCACTGCTTCCGTCGAGCACTATTCCGTCGACAGGAATACTCTCGCCCGGGCGGACGACGAATATGTCGCCTTTTTTAACCTGTGAAATCGGAACGGTTTTTTCTTCTCCGTCCTTTATAATAACCGCAGTCTGCGGGGCGAGCTTCATAAGACTTTTGAGCGCGTCGGTCGTCTTGCCCTTAGACCTCGCTTCAAGCGTTTTTCCGACGGTGATAAGAGTCAGAATCATCGCCGCGGACTCGAAATAGAACTCGTCCATGTATTTCATGACAAGCTCCGGATTGCCCGCCGTCTGCGCCGAGGTCATCTGAAACAGCGCGTAAACGCTCCATAAAAATGAAGCGGACGAGCCGAGCGCGACGAGCGTATCCATGTTCGGCGAGCGGTGAACAAGAGCCTTGAATCCGCTTATGAAGAAATTCTGATTTATAACCATGATAACCGCCGACAGCAGGAGCTGTATAAGCCCCATTGCGACGTGGTTTCCGTCGAAGAACGACGGGAGAGGAAAGCCCCACATCATGTGCCCCATTGAAAAATACATCAGTATTATAAGAAATACCGCCGAAGCGATAAGCCGTTTGATAAGGCGCGGAGTCTCGGTATCTTTAAGCCCGTCGGGCTGTGAAGCCGTATCTTTTTCTTCTCCCTTGAGCGAAGCTGCGTAGCCGGCTTTCTTCACCGCGTCGATAACTGCCGAAGAGTCCGCCGTCCCCTCGACGCCCATTGAATTCGTCAAAAGACTGACCGCGCACGAAGCTACTCCGTCCACGCCGTTTACAGCCTTTTCGACCCTCGCGGCGCATGCGGCACAGCTCATGCCCGTGACGTTATATTGCGTTGCCATATTAAAACACCTCGATGATGAGTTAGCAGAAACTAATCGATTTCTCAATATTTATATTAGGATAAAAAATACATTTTGTCAATGCATAGAATTTATATATGTTTTATTTAAATGAATTCTTTTTCATTTGAATTACATAAAAAACCGAGCCGATTCATATTTATAAATGGAATAAACTGCGCCGTCCGATTTACGTTTAAAACAGTAACGTCAGGGAAAAATCACATGGTACGGATGGAGGAAAAGGAATATGAAAAGACCCGATTTTTTAAACGGAATAAAGGCATTTATATCCTCGTTTAACTCACACGGCGAAGAGAAAAAAGAGAAAATTAATATGCCCGTAAAGTCCGAAACGGAGCGTTTTAAGCCGTTTTGTATCGATAATGGTGTCGATACACTTAAAAAACTTAAAATTGCGCTTATCGCCGATTCGTTTACGTATCAGGCTTTTTCGTACGAATGTAATGTCTGCGGGCTTACTTCGCTTAACTGGAAGGAAGAAATCGAAAGCTTCGCTCCTCACATCCTGTTTATCGAATCGGCGTGGAGGGGAAAGGACTCGTCGTGGTTTAGGAAGATAGACAGGTACAGTGCGGAGATAAACGATCTATGTCTTTACTGCAAAAAGAAAAAAATTCCCGTTGTGTTCTGGAATAAAGAAGACCCCGTTTATACCGACAGTTTTATGATAACCGCTTCTTACGCGGATTATGTGTTTACGACCGACACCGACTGCATAAGCGAGTATAAGACGCGTCTTAATCACGGCAGGGTTTATCATCTGCATTTTGCCGCTCAGCCAGCCGTTCACAATCCGATTGAAAAATATGACCGCAAGCCTAAATTCTGCTTTGCGGGCGCGTATTATCACAAATACGAATCGCGTTCGCGCGTTTTTGATTCGTTCGCGGACGTGTTCAAAATCGGCGGAGGCTTCGACATATACGACAGAAATTATAAATCGGCTCTGCCCGAACACCGTTTCCCGAAAAAATACGACGGCGATATCGTCGGAAATCTGTCCCCGGACAAAATCGATATAGCGTACAAGGGATATATGTGCGGGGTCAATATGAATTCGATAGGCTCGTCGCAGTCGATGTTCGCCCGCAGAGTTTTCGAAATGCTCGCCTCGAATACCGTCACGGTCGGCAATTATTCGAGAGGGCTTGTAAATTATTTCGGCGAACTGACAATCTGCACGGACAGTGCCGAATTCATGGTTTCGAATTTAAAAAAATACGTATCGTCCCCGGAGGTTTACAGAAAATACAGGCTCGCGGGACTCAGAGCCGTTTTGAGCGAACATCTTTACGAGGACAGGCTTTCGTACGTGTGCGAAAAGGTTTTTAATAAGAGTCTTAAAAAAGAAAGCGAAACGGTAACGGTATATTCGAACGTAAAAAATTCGGACGAAGCCGATCGGGTCAACCGGATGTTTGAAAGACAGAGCTATAAAAACAAACGGCTTGTATTTATTGCGAACGACGGAAAAATCAATACGGATAAAACGGACGGTTTTTCGGCGTATTTCTGCCCCGGCGACTATTACGGAGAAAATTATCTGCTCGATTTAATGCTGACTCTTCGCTATTATCCCGCCAACGGAGTCGGCAAGGGGACGTATTATTCGTGCGAAAACGGGGAAATCAGACTGAAAACGGACGGTAAATCGTATTTTTATATAAAGAAGATTACGCTTCGGCGAAGCGTTGTAAAGTCGAATCTGCTCTTAAATTCCGATATAGGCGAAAATTTTGAAATCGAATGCGGGGGACTGTTTTCTTCAGACGAATTCAATTACTGCGAAAATTTCCTTTATGACGAGTGCCGGGAGTGCGACGATATTTTTATCCCCGATAAGGGTATCGAATTTAATAAAATAATCGGGTTCTCGGAACATATAAAGCCTGTGCTTCCCGACCCGGACGCACTCGATTTTGACCTTTCTTCCCTCCCGTCCGCACAGACGGGGGGAGGACGCGTGAGTCTTTTTCCCGAGGGCAGGAACCTTGTTATAAGCAGTACGCTCAACGAGAATTCGCACGACTACGTTTATATTAAGAAAACCCGTTTCGAGGCTCGGAAATATCTTTTCGACGGCGTTCTTCCCGTGTTTTTTGCGGGCGGGGGAAACCTCGATCTTATATGCGTCGTCGTGTGCTTTGATTCGTCGGGCGAAAAGACGGGCGCGCTCTTTCCTCATCTTAACAGGTACGAAAAACTGACGCTGCCCGATTCGACGGTACTGTGCGAAATCGGTTTTCGTCCCAAAGGCCCCGGCAGGGCGGAAATTACGAAAATAACCGTCGGAGGCAGGAACGTAAACGACATAAACGTAAATCTTATCCCGCGTTCGGATTCGCTCGTTATATGCCGGGGCTACCCGTCGTATTCGGATATATATAAATATATGTTCGTGCATACGAGAGTCAAGGGAATGAAGAACAGGGGGGTCGTTTTGGATACTGCGGTCGTGTCGGATATTAAGAAAACCTCGTATAGGGAATACGACGGCATAAACGTGTGCGAGACGAACTTCGAGGGACTCGAAAGTCTCGTAAAATCGGGGGTAAACCGCGTTTTCGTACACTTCATCGATTTATATATGTGGAACTCGCTCAAACCGCTTCTGCCGAATGTCGATACGTATATTTTCGCCCATGGAGCCGATATTCAGCCGTGGTACAGGCGAAGCTACAACTACGTGACAGCCGAGGAAATAAAGGAAGCTAAATTATCGTTCGAAAAAAAAGAGCGTATGTGGCGCGAGGTCTACGCGGAATCGTCGAGGCGGAATATTAAGTTTATATTTGTCTCAGAATATCTGAAGCGGACGGTAAGCGAGGATTACGGTTTCGAATTCGACGAAAAAAACAGTCTCGTAATCCACAACTGTATAGATACGGAATTGTTTTCATACGAAAAAAAGTCCGCAAGTCAGCGGTTTAATATATTGTCCGTAAAGTCGTTCGCCAACAAAAATTACGCCAACGACATTTCGGCAAAGGCTATAGCCGAGCTTTCGAAATATCCCGAATTTAAAAGGATGAAGTTCGATATTTACGGCGAGGGCGCACGGTTTAAAGAGGATACAAAATCGCTTAAGCGGTTTAAAAACGTGAATTTATGCGAGCGGTATCTTACGCCGGCGGAGATTGCAAAGGAGCACAAAACGCACGGGATATTTTTATGCACGACGAGAATGGACACGCAGGGCGTTTCGCGCGACGAGGCAATGTCGTCGGGGCTTGTGCCGAATTTATCAACAAAATAGGGGGCAAGAAGGGGCACTCCGAGGAGATGATCCACCGGGATGTTGAAGAAACCCTGAATCTGAGCGGCATGGAGATCCATGGTCAGCAGTCGGTCTGCGCCGGCGGCCGTGATAAGGTCGGCGCACAGCTTGGCCGAAATCGGGTCGTGAGCCTTGGCCTTTCTGTCCTGTCTCGCATAACCGAAATATGGCATAACGGCGGTTATTCTTGCGGCCGAAGCACGCTTCATAGCGTCGATCATAATGAGCATTTCCATAAGGTTGTCGTTAACCGGAGCGCAGGTTGACTGGACAATAAATACGTCTGATCCGCGGACAGTCTCGTTGATTGAAACCGAGATTTCTCCG
>OIYO01000603.1_pt1 | contig 27493 bp, 30 predicted proteins | sample 1588191 | NCBI WGS metagenome assembly OIYO01 (sample SAMN03283275) | human gut metagenome | biome: human-associated habitat; material: feces | host: Homo sapiens | place: Peru | collected 2012 | reverse complement strand
AAAAAGGCTGTAAAAAATTATTAAAAAATTTGACAATTTCTTCAAGAGAGTATCTAATATTATTGTAGCAACAAGTGTTACAAATTCAAAAAATATATTTAACAAGAACTAATAACTTTATTAAACGTAATTGAAAGGTAGGATTTAATATAATGAATAATGAGTATGAGTTTTATAAAAAAAGGAATGAAGAAAAAGAAAATGCAATTGATAATACTTCGAATAGAGAGAAATTTAAATTATCTCAATTAAAGTATACTAAATATCATTGGATGTCTGGAGAAGTAGTAAATGGATGTCCAATTACTACTTCTATTGAAATAGTACCTGAAATGTTGGGAGAAAAATGGAAAGTTAACGTTATACATAAATATATGCTAGAAAATAATTATGAGGTAAAAACTATAAATAAGCAATATGACTTGCAAAATCAAAAAACAAAATTGGAAATATTAGAAAATAATGATTTAAGAGATTTAAAAAATAATTATTTCAGCGATGATAAAATTGAAGGATATACAGAAAAAGCAACATACAATGAAGTAACATACACTAAATATGATGTAACAACTTCAAGTGCTGATAAAAAATTACCATTAATAATAGGAATTGGAACAAATGTAATTAATGTATATTATGGAAATACAGATGTATCAATCAGTAAAAGAGTAAGTAAAACAACGACAACCATAGGAGATACATTACACTATACAATTACAGTATCAAATAAGGATGGATTTTTAGATGCAACAGGAGTTAATGTAATAGATCCAATTCCATTAGAATTGGAAAATGTAAGCAACATTACATTAAACGGAAACATAAACGGAGCAAATGTTGAATGGAATAATTTGACAATAGCTAAAGGAAAACAAATTAAATTGGAATTTGATGCTACAGTTAAAGCAAATGCAATTGGAAAAACTATATTAAATACTGCAACATTAGGTGGAACAGAAAATGGAGATAGTAATACAACAACTACAAAAGTTGCTGAAATACAAGCTTTAGCTCATGAATTAACACCTGGTCAAACAGGAAAAGATGCAGCAAATATTATACTTGTAATGGATTTGTCTTCAAGTATGAATGAAGCTATTGAAAGTGAATTTGTTGAGTGTACTCATACCAGAACTGGATGGGGATGGGAAGAACGTTGCCCAGAAGGTTGTACACAGCAGTGGTATAATAATCAAAGCGTATGGGGACAATGGAAAACTACAACAAGACTTGACGCAGCCAAGGAAGCAGCACAAAACTTTGTAAATACTGTTTATGAAAAAGAAAATGCTTCTGATCCAGATTCTAAAGCTACAATTACTGTTATTACATTTAATGAGAAGAGTGAATCAAGTAAATATGTTGGTACAAAAGTATTAACATTTGGAAGCAATAATGCAACTACTGCTACAGCTTCAAATTATGCTCAATTGGTAACTGAAATTGGCAAAATTGATATAGGAACAGAAACAACTGGATATGGAACTCATATTAAAGCAGCATTAGATAAAACATATGAAACAATATATGATGTAACAAATGGAATTGCAAAGAAATATCCTAACAATAGCAATAATGTTATATTCTTAGGAGATGGAGAACCAACTCCAACAAACTATAGAGGTTTTGGAGATAATGATGAAACTTCAATATATAAAAGTGCTAAAAAAATTAAAGATAAAGGAGTGCCAATATATTCAATTGGATTTGGAGAAGATGTTTCAAATGTGGATTCAACAGGATATAAAGTATTAAAAAATATTTCTTCAGAAAGCAAGGTATATACAGCAAATGATTCTGTAACATTAACAGAAATATTTAAAAATCTAGCTGGTGGAATGAATGATAAAACAAGTGCAACAGAAGACGGCAAGATTATTGTTACACCTGAAAGAACATTATATTTCAATACAGCTGATGGAAAGAAAGAATATATAACGGTAAAATATAATGGAGAAACATTAATAGAATGCAAGAGTCAAGAAGATTTAAATAACAACGAGTATTTAATATATACTGATGGAAAATTAATATTTGACATAAATGCATGGAACTCTGTAGAGAACAATATAAAGATTACAACTGGTGGAGAGAATCTAGTATTAAGTTACTATATTGTAAGAGCAGACTAAAAAATTAAAGAACAGGAATAAAATCCTGTTCTTTTTTATAATATTAGAAATTATTTTTTTACCACCTTAAAATCTACTACATTTGATAAATCATCTTTTGAATTTATATTTATTGTTCTTGAACTATTAGCCGAGATTTTATTAATATATGCATCAAATTCTACAACACAATTTCCACTAGAATCTAACAGATATATTGCTAAATCAAAATTTGAGAAGTCATCAGAAGAATTGTTTTCTAGAAGAAGGAAAATTCTAATCTGATCCTGAATTGAATTATCAATATTAAAATTAGAAACTTCTAATATATCTAAATTTTCAACTTTCTTAACCATAGATTCGTTGTTGATTAATTCTTGCTGAATGTTCATATTTTGAGAATTTGCTATTTGGGGTTCTGGTAAACTTGTAAAAATATTCAAAAAAGAATCTCTAAAAATATATACTAATATTCCGCAAATTATAAGCATAAGAATAACAAGAAAAGATATCTTTAATGAAGCATTTTTCTTTTTGGATTTTGACTTATAAGATACATGTTTTCCTTTATTTGTACTATTTTTTGCCATAAATTTCCATCTCCTTTTATACTGTAATATAATACAATAAAAAAGCACTAGTGTCAACTCTTAAAGAACTCTTTAATGTGGACTTTACAAAAATGTGATAAAAACTTCAAAAAAGCCTGCAAAAGTGTGAAAAAATTACTTGAAAACCTTGCAAAAATGTGATAATGTTACCAAAATCGAATTTATAAAAACAGAATAATACCAATAGAAGTAAAAGCAAACAAATCAACGAATAATACTAGTCTAACGAGAGATAATGAAAAATTCGATAATGAAAAATTCGATAATGAAATTTCAGTAAGATTTTCAATGAATAACCTATCAAAAGATGGCAAGGTACTAAATATACCATTATTTCTAATAGAATATATGGAAAAATTTATATAATAATTTGTATAAAACACCAACATAATAAAGAAAAATTATAGATGTTTTGAAAAAAGTATGATAAAATAATAAAGTATAAGTTGTAAAATCCAAATGGATTGGAAAGGAAAAAAATTGAAAATATTAGCAATAGGAGATTTAGTAGGAGAAGGTGGAGTAAAAAAATTAAAAGAACAACTACCTAAAATAAAAGAACAAGAAAACATTGATTTTGTTATTGTGAATGCAGAAAATGCAGCAGGAGGAATGGGAATTACAACCAAAATATTTAACGAACTTAAAGCAATGAACATAAATGCAATAACAATGGGAAACCATACATGGGGCAAGAAAGACATATTTTCATTTATTGATGAAAGTATATTATTAAGACCAGCAAATTATCCAGCAAATGTGCCAGGAAATGGATATGGAATATATGAGTGCAAGGGAAAGAAAATATGCGTTATGAATCTAATTGGAAGAACTGATATGAATGTATTATCAGAAAATCCATTTTTAAAAGCAAATGAAATAGTTGATAAAGTGAAATCTAAGGTTGACTGCATAATATTAGATTTTCATGCAGAAGCGACTGCTGAAAAAATTGCGATGGGTTATTATTTAGACGGAAAAATAACTGCAATGTTTGGAACACATACACATGTTCAAACAGCAGATGAGAAAATTCTAGAAAATGGAACAGCATATATAACAGACATAGGAATGACAGGACCAAAGAAATCTGTAATTGGAATGGATATAGGTGCATCAATAAAAAGATTTGAAACAACTCTTCCAGAAAAATATAAATTAGCAGAAGGAAACTGTATGTTAAATGGTTGTGTAATAGAAATAAATGATGAAACTTGTCGAGCCGAAAAAATATATAGAATTACAAGGAGATAAATGACGAAAAATAGCAAAAACGGACGATGAAAAACTGGAAAATATTTCCAATTATTCTAGACAAAGTAATCCTAATATTATATAAATATATTATAGTAAAAAATTAAAATATTAGGAGGAAAAAATGGAGACTTTAAAAATTTCATCAAAATCAAATCCAAATTCAGTTGCAGGAGCAATAGCAGGTTTAGTGAAGGAATCTAACAAAGCGGAGATGCAAGCAATTGGAGCAGGAGCATTAAATCAAGCAGTAAAGGCAGTAGCCATAGCAAGAGGTTTTGTAGCACCAGCAGGAGTAGACTTAATTTGTATACCAGCTTTTGCCGAAGTAGAGGTAGAAGGAGAAGAAAGAACTGGCATTAAGCTGATAGTAGAATCTAGAAAATAATTTTTATTTTATGTAAAAAATTCAATAGGGGCATGCAAAACGTGCCCTTTTCGTATAATATTTTATTCTAAAGAATCATTTTTTTTATAAAAAATCATAAAAAAACAATCATATAAAAAATCCAAAAGAAAAAACTTAAAATATTAGTAAATTTGTATTGAAAAAAAGCGATATTTAATGTATTATTAAGCCTAGGAGGAATTCAAAATGAAGGTAAGTACATTGTTCAAATACATTTTTATTATATTTACTATTGGAATAATAATTTACGCAGGTTATAAAATATATGATAAAAATAATAATCCCACAAATGTTGTAGAAATTAGTGAAAATAAAGAAGAAGAAATTATAAAAGATATCAGACTAGCTATTTGTAATTATGATTCTATGAATCCTCTTATTACAAACAACAGAGAAATATTAAACATAGATAATCTAATTTTTGAGCCACTTTTTACTATAACTAAAGACTATCAGCTTGAACCATGTCTTGCCACAGAATGGTCAAAAACAGGAGATAACACATATGTAGTAAAAGTTGATACAACAGTTAAATGGCAAGACGGAGCATATTTAACAGCAAAGGATGTTCAATTTACTATAGATAGATTAAAAGAAGGAAATTCAATATACAAAGCAAATGTGGCTAATATAACAGGAGTTGAGGTAGTAGATTCATCTACAGTAAAAATAACCTTAGACAGCGAAGTATCATTTTTTGAATACAATCTAACATTTCCAATAATGAGCAATATGTATTATTATAATGAAGATTTCTATTCATCTTCTAAAATTCCAATAGGAACAGGAAGATTTAAGATAACAGATATAAGTTCCACTAGTATTAGTTTAGTTAAAAATGAAAATTGGAAGAGGGCAAGTAAAGAACAAAGCAGAATAGATACAATAAAAATAAACGTTTATTCATCAATGGGAGAAGTATTTAATAGTTTTAAACTTGGCAATGTTGATCTTATAAATACAAAAACGCAAAATTATCAGGATTATATTGGAACAATTGGATTTACTATAACAGAATCTGCTGGTAGAGAATTTGACTTTGTGGGACTAAATTGTGCTGACGAAATATTACAAGATAAATATGTAAGACAAGCTCTAAGCTATGCAATAGACAAAGATAACATTGTGTCAGCAGTTTACAACAATCAAAAAATAACAGCATACTATCCATTAGATTATGGAAATTATTTATATTCAATGGACAGTACTAGTTCAGGCTATAATGCAGACCAGGCAAAAAAGATTTTAGAAGAAAATGGTTGGACATATGCTAATAATAGATGGAGAAAGAATATAAATGGTTCAACGAAAACTTTAAGATTAAAATTAGCGGTAAGTAAGTCAAACGCAAGTAGAGTAAGTGTAGCAGAAATAATAAAACAACAACTAGAAAATATAGGAATAAGCGTAACAATAAACCAATTATCTGATGAGCAATATCAATCAGCATTAAATAACAAAGATTATCAGCTATTAATAACAGGTGTATATAATTCGTATAGTCCAGATTTATCATACTTCTTTGGTGAAAATAATATCTTTAATTACAAAAATGAAGATATGCTGTCTATAATAAATAGCGGAATATCTACTAAAAACACAAATGGACTAAAAGAAAATTATAGCAAAATGCTTAACACATATAAAGATGAAATGCCATTTATAGGTTTATACAGAAATAAAAACATTACAATAACAAGCAATTCATTGATAGGAGAAGTAGCTACAAATAATTACAGTTCATTTTATAATGTGGCTAGTTGGTACAGAAAATAAAACAAATGTTTTAAAAAAAGTATTGACAAAAAAATAATTTAGTATATAATATACAAAGTACAAACAAATGTTTATAGGAGGATTAATATGAGTAAAGAAAATAATGAAAAACAAAAAGCTTTAGAGGCAGCATTAGGCCAAATAGAAAAGCAATTTGGAAAAGGTTCTGTTATGAAGCTTGGAGAATATAAAACAATGAATGTTGAAGCAATACCAACAGGAGCATTAAGCTTAGATGTCGCTTTAGGAATAGGTGGAATACCAAAGGGAAGAATAATAGAAGTATTTGGTCCAGAATCATCTGGTAAAACAACCTTAGCATTACATATGATTGCAGAAGCTCAAAAATTAGGAGGAGAAGCAGCTTTCATAGATGCTGAACATGCACTTGATCCAGTATATGCTAAGCACTTAGGTGTTAACATTGATGATTTGATAGTTTCTCAACCAGATACAGGAGAGCAAGCATTAGAAATAGCAGAGGCTCTAGTTAGAAGCGGAGCAATAGATATAATTGTTGTAGATTCAGTTGCAGCATTAACTCCAAAAGCTGAGATAGATGGTGATATGGGAGATGCCCATGTAGGACTTCAAGCAAGATTGATGTCACAAGCTCTAAGAAAATTAGCAGGTGTTTTAAATAAATCAAACACTGTAATTGTATTTATAAACCAATTAAGAGAAAAAGTAGGAATAATGTTTGGAAATCCAGAAACAACACCAGGAGGAAGAGCACTTAAATTCTATTCATCAGTAAGGTTAGATATTAGAAAAATAGAGAACCTAAAACAAGATGGTGAAGTAATAGGAAATAGAGCAAGAGTAAAAATAGTAAAAAATAAAGTAGCACCACCTTTTAGAGAAGCTGAGTTTGATATTATTTATGGTAAAGGAATATCAAAAGAAGGTAATTTAGTAGATTTAGCAGTAAGCCTAGACATAATTGAAAAAAGCGGTTCATGGTTCAGTTATAATGGTAGTAAAATTGGACAAGGTAGAGAAAATGTAAAAAAATATTTAATGGAAAATCCTGAAATTATGACTGAAGTAGAAAACAAAATTAGAGAAAACTTTTCTCAGGCATTTGAAAAAAGCCTAGGAGAAGAAACAAGTGAAGAAAATGCAGAAAAATAATAACATCGAAAAAATTAAAATATAGAGGTAATAATGTATACTATAGAAGAATTTGACAAACAAAAAACAAAGGTATTAAAATATGTTTTGTATAAAAAAAGAACAATATATGAGGTTAAACAAAAATTTAAAAGAGAGATTAATGAAGAATTATTAGATGAAATAATACAGAACCTTGAAGAAAATAATTATCTTAATGATGAAATATATATTCGGAAGAGCCATATATGAATTTATGGCACTTAGAACATTATCAATAAAAGAAATAAAATATAAATTACAAGCAAAAGGAATAAGAAGCAATTTAATAGATAATTACATTCAAAATAATAAAGAAGAAATTGAAGAATATGAAGTAAAATGTGCAAAAAAAATTATAAATAAGAAACAAACAAATATGGAAGAAATAGAAATAAAAAATTTCTTAAGAAAAAAAGGTTATAGAGAAGAGAGTATAAATATAGCAATGCAAGAAGAATAAAAAATTAGATATAAGAGAGGGGGATAATGTTAGTAAATAAAAACTAGCATAGAAAAGTAAAATGCAAAATGTATTAACATTAGAAACTAATAAATATGCAATAAAAATAGATAATTTTGAAGGACCTTTAGATTTGTTATGCCATTTAATCGATAAAAATAAAATGGATATATGTGATGTAAAAATAAGCGAAATTACAGACCAATATATTGAATATTTAAATCAAATGGAAAAGTTAAATCTAGAAATAACAAGTGAATTCTTAATTATGTCCTCTACACTATTGTATCTAAAATCAAAAACACTATTGCCTGTGCAACAAGAGGAGGAAAAAGAATTAACAGAAGAAGAGTTATTAAGAAGAATTATTGAATATAAGAAATATAAAGAAATAACAAAATTATTAAAAGAATACTATGAATGTTATTCCAAAAGAACATACAAATTACCAGATGTTGTTTCATTGCCAAAACAAGAATTAGATAAAGAATACAACAATGAACTTATTCCAAAGATATATGCAGAAGTAGTGCGAAAAAATGAACAAAGAATAAATCAAAATGCAAAAAATATTGAAAAAATAGCTATTACAGATACATATACAGTTGGAAGCAAAGTGAAACAAATGTATAAGGCATTGATAAAAAATAAAAGATTTGTATTTAACAAATTATTTCCAAAGGGAAAATGCAATAAAAATGAAGTTGTAACAGCATTTTCAGGCTTGTTAGAGCTATCAAGGAGAAGCAAAGTAATTACAAATCAAGAGGAACTTTTTGGAGATATTACTGTAGAAAAAAAGAAAAAAGTAAAGCAATAGGTTTAAATAAGAAATAAATGGAAAAAATAATACTATAAATTCTATAAAAAAGAAGGGAAGATATGGTATTATTTTTTGTTATAATAACAATGGCATTAGTCTGTATAATTGTAATATTTAATTCAGGTTTTAAACTTTCAATAAGTAAGCTGAAAATAGATACAGAAAATGGTAATATAGATTATGAAATAAAATTTGGATTATATTTTATGAAAAAGATAAGAATAATCGGACTAAAGTTAAACAAAGATAAACAAGAAAAAATTAAAAGAAGAATACAGAAACTTCAAAATTCTAAATTAATAAAGAAACTATCTAAAACTAGTATCAAAAAAATACCATTAAAATTAGAAAAAAAGCTGGAAAGAGAAATATTATTTAATAATATTAAACCATTGAAACTTGCAAAGATAATTTTTAAAAATCTAAAAATAGAAATATTAAAATTTAAAATGAATTTGCAAATTGGCTTAGAAGATGTAATTATCACCTCATCTTTAATTACAATAATATCAGTTATTGTACCAATAATACTAAGACTTACAAATAAATATATAAAAAATATTAATAATTATAGATATAAAATACTACCAATATATGGAAATAAAAATGTCTTAAAATTAGATTTAGACTGTATAATAAATTTAAAATTGGTACATATTATCAATATAATATATATCATTGTAAAAATGAAAAGGAGAAGTGATAAAAATGAACGAACATCCAATAGAAGGTCTTATGACTACTGCCATGAATAGCATAAGAGATATGGTAGACGTAAATACCATTATAGGCGAAGCAATAGAAGGACCAGGAAATATCATGATTATTCCAATATCAAAGGTGGGATTTGGATTCGCAGCAGGTGGAAGCGAATTTAATGGAGAAACACTAGATGAATACAAGAAAAAAGATAAAGAAGAACAAGTTCAATACCGCTTACCATTTGGAGGAGGAAGTGGAGCAGGAGTCAGCATTGCACCAGTTGCCTTTTTAGTAATTCAACAAGATAATGTAAAATTATTACCAGTAAGCCATAGTTCAGCAATAGACAAATTATTAGATTATGTTCCAGATTTAATAGAAAAAGTAAATAAAATGTTAAATAAAACAATGCAAGCCAAAATAGATCAGAAGAATAAAGAAATTAAACAAGAAGAAAAAGAAGCAAAAGAAATAGAAAATGAAAGAAAGGAATACTTAAATAAAATAAAAGAGGAAATAGGAGCAGAAAGAAAAAACAAAAGGTCAACAAAGAAAAATAAAAATGCAGATAATTCTATAAAAGTGGAATTTGGTGAAGATAGTCTAGAAGATTTAACAGAAGATGAGTGAACTAGAAAAGTTACATATAAATGATATCGTTTATATGTAACTTTTTAATACAAAGACAATTGGGATATATTTTAAGATTATTAATAGCATATTTTACATATCATTGTGTTATATAACTCAGAAAATATAACCAAACTTTTATGATTCACCAAATTTTACTTTCGTAGTAGACAAAACCATCTTTTATATAAATCGAATAAAATATTTGAAAAGGTATCTTTAGCTACATCTTTGTCTGAAACTATATTTACAGTACTTACTACTTTACCATCCAAAATATAGGTTGCTTCACCAATTTTTTGTCCTTTTTTAATAGGTGCACATAAATTTTCATCAATTGAAACTGTTTGAGAAACTTCTTTATCTTGCCCCTTTTTTAATAATGTTCCAGAATTATTCTCAAACACAGCATTTATCTGACTCTCTACGCCTTTAGTAATAGATAGACTTTTTACAACATCATCTTTTTTAGCAAACTCTTTATATGTATAATTACTGAAACCATAATCCAATAATTTTTGTGCTTCTGCAAAACGGACTTTGGTAGATGGAGCTTTCATGATAACTGCAATTAAAGATAAACCATTTCTAGTAGCACTTGCAGAAAGATTATAAAGTGCAAGTGAAGTAGAGCCGGTTTTCAAACCAGTTGCTCCTTGATAATTTCTAATTAATTTATTTGTATTTACAAGTTGAGACTTACCATCTCGCAAGCTATCCATCCAAATGGTTGTATAATTTTTAATCGATGGATGTTTGGTTAATAACTCCCTAGACATTAATGCAATATCATAGCTAGATGTAATGTGTCCATCTTCATCAATACCATGGCAATTTTTGAAACAGGTATCATTCATTCCAAGTTCTTTAGCCCTAGTATTCATTTTTTCAACAAAAGCTTCTTGACTTCCAGCAAGAAATTCTGCCATTGCTACAGTACAATCGTTTGCAGAAACAACACACATTGCTTTTAACATTTCATTAACAGTTAATGTTTCGGTTTCATTTAACCATATTTGAGAACCACCCATGGAACGGGCATTTTCACTACATGGTACTTTGTCTTCTAATTTAATTTGCCCAGAATCAAGTGATTCCATAATAAGTAAAATACTCATTACTTTTGTGACACTTGCAGGACGTAAGCTTTCATGCATATTGTGTTCATACAGAATCTGACCGAGACTCTTGTTCAATTAAAATGGCACTTCCAGATTCTAATGATAATGAATTGTTTGAATCTTGCTCTGTGGTAGTACTTGAACTCGTTGGAACTGTAATATCGTAATCATTTGACCAAATATATACATTTTCAGAAGCAATAACACTTGGATAAATAACAAACATAAATATAATAGAAAAACATAATAGTTTAAACAAGCATTTTTTTAAGTGCATAAAAAAACCTCCTAAATAAAATTATTAAATTTTATTCTAGGAAGTTTAGAATTATTCTAAGAAATTTTTACAATCTTTACTGTAACAGAATTTCCATCAGTACTTGTATATAATTTTATTTGATTTTGTGAATTATTTTTAAACTTTAAATCTAGAGAAGGAAATGCAATTGTTGCATCTTTTCCTTTTTCAATATATGGAACCTTTTTATCATGTTCATGACGTTCTGTAACTTCTAGTCCTTCGGACTTTAGAACAGCATTATATAAAGTAGAACTAACTTGGCAATTACCACCACCTAAACCTTTTGTTTTTTTTCCGTTAATAAGTATATCTGCTTCTTTGTATCCTGCTTCAACAGTTGTTTCACCTATGCTTTTTAAAAAGGAAAAAGTTGATCCGCAATCTATTGTTAACTCATTTAGCTTAGAGCAAGTAAGCCTTATATTATTTTGTCTATTCTCATCTTTATCTATAATGCGTGTTGAAAAACTAGCAAGTTCCGTTTCAACAGGCTTTTTTTCCATTTCTTTAGAAGACGTAATATTTTCATTACTAGACTTATTTACGTTACTGGTATTAACATTTTCATTATCACCAGAATTAGTGTTAGATGTATTGTTGTCTGCAATTTCTTTATTTGGATTAGAAACATTGAATTCTGCACTTGTTCTATTAATTTCAGTATTATTTTTATTTTCACTATTTTCAGTATTCTTATTGGCATTATTACATCCAGATAAGACAAATAAAAATGAAAATAATAAAATTAAAACTATTAAATATCTTTTTTTCATAATAACCTCTAAAAATAAATTTTAATAATATTTTTTTCAAAAATAACATAAAATATACGTATAAACTTAATTAATTATAAATTTGTAACAAAAATCAATTATAGAATTCTGATAAAAATCAAGTTGACAAAACAGAAAAAAATAGTATAATAAATATATGGTTGTTTAATAAGGAGAATTATTATGGTAGCTAAAGTATGGAAAAAAATAGTATTATTTGTTTTTATAATAGCTTGTTTATTTAACATTGTAAATAAATTAGTAACAAAAGTACCACTTAAAGATGAACTTGAATCATCTGCAAAATATACATATGAGCATAGAAATGATAAATAAATAAAATTTTAAAAATAAAGTTAAATAAAGTATTGAAATATAATAAAGAATATGTTAAAATGGTAAACGGTAGTTTTATTTTCAGTAAGGAGAGGTGAATGCAAAATGAGAGAAGAAATACATCCAAATTATGGAGAAACAACAATTACATGTGCATGTGGAAATGTAATAACAACAAATTCAACAAAAAAAGATATGAAAGTTGATATTTGTTCAAAATGTCATCCATTCTGGACAGGTAATTTAAAAAGAGAAACAACAGGTGGTAGAGCAGATAGATTTAAGAAAAAATATGGTATTGCATAGTAAAAAAGTTTTAAAGGAATTTAGGTTAGGATATAATCTAAGTTCTTTTTTTAAAAATATTGACAATATTAACATAAAGTGTTAATATATAATTTATAGTACAGTTGTACTTAAAAGAACATTGAAAATGAGATTTATATCTCGCCAGTATTATCAAAAAAGGAGAGTCAGTATGGCAACAACAGTATTTAAAAATCCAAGCTTAAGAGGAACATCGGTAGGAAAAATATTGGTTTTAACTTTGATGGAGGTTAGTTTGGAAGGCGATCGAATTATTGGAAGAAAATTTCAGGACTTTATCTTAAAGCAAGTAACAAAGGACAAGTTGTCTAAAATACGTGATGAGGGAATACCATCATTTGTTTTGAAACATGATGGAAAATTGTATTGGACCCAAATTCCTAAAAATACAAACCTTGTCGGAAGTACAATGTTTGGAAAACACCAATGTGCGTCAACATTTTGTACGTGTGAAAAAATGTCGGCAGCATCAGAGGAAGAAGGAGGTTGCGAAAAAGTTCGGAAATTTGGAAAAGGAATTGAAATTCTTGATTTTATTGAACAAGGATACGAAACTTTTGGTACTAATTGCGATGCATGTGTTGTAGGTAAATGCAACAATTACAAAAAAGAAAGAGGTAGATAATATTGGAAAGACCAAAGCTAAAATTCACAAATGTGAAATAGGCTTTGGTTATTTTTTTGCATAAATAAATTTAAATCACTTGAAAAAAAGCCTATTTTATCATAAAATAGTATGGAAATTGGAGGAATAAAAGTGAATAAAATAGAAAAAATTAATGAATCAAACTATTTAGAAAAAGTAAATAAAATAAACGAAGGAAAGAATTTAAAATATTTTATATTAACAATGGGCTGTCAGCTAAACGAAAATGATTCAGAAAAAATATGTGGAATGATAGAAAAAATGGGATATAATAAAACTAATACATTAGAAGAAGCAGACTTAGTAGTATTTAATACATGCTGTGTAAGAGAAAATGCTGAAGATAAGTTATTTGGCAAACTTGGGGAGGTAAAAAAAATAAAAGAAAAGAGAGGAACTATTATAGCAATTGGTGGTTGCATGATGCAGGAAAAACATATACAAGAAAAGCTAAGAAAAAGTTATCCGTTCTTTGATTTGATTTTTGGAACACATACCCTACATAAATTTCCAGAAGATTTATATAAAGTCATTTTAGAAGAAAAAAGAATAGAAGATATTTTAGATATAGATGGTGAAGTAATTGAAGGATTACCAATAAAAAGAAACGATAAGATAAAGGCATCTGTAACAATAATGAATGGTTGCAACAACTTTTGTACATATTGTATCGTACCTTATGTTAGAGGAAGAGAAAGAAGCAGAGATCCAGAAGATATTATTAACGAAGTAAAACAATTAAGTGAAGAGGGCTACAAAGAAATAACATTATTAGGACAGAATGTTAATTCATATAAAGGAAATGGAAATCTAGGAATCTACAAATTTTCAGAACTTTTAAGAGAAATAAATAAAATAGAGAAGATTGAAAGAATACGTTTTGTTTCTCCACATCCGAAAGATTTTACAGATGATGTAATAGATGCAATTAGAGACTGTCAAAAAGTATGCAAGATTATTCATTTGCCACTACAATCTGGAAGTAGTAGAGTATTAAAAACAATGAATAGAAAATACACAAAAGAACAATATTTAAATTTAGTAGAAAAAATGAAAGCGAAAATTCCAGATGTTGAATTTTCAACAGATATTATAGTAGGTTTTCCAGGAGAAACACAAGCAGATTTTGAAGATACTTTAGATGTTGTAAGAAAGGTCTGCTTTGAACAGGTATTTATGTTTATATACTCAAGAAGAGTTGGAACACCAGCGGATAAAATGGAAAATCAAGTTCCAGAAGAAATAAAACATGAAAGATTTAATAGACTAAAAGCACTAGTAGAAAGTCAAATAGAATTAAACAATAAAAAATACATTGGAACACAGCAAAATGTTTTAGTTGAAGGAAAGAGCAAGACAAATAGCAATATTTTAACAGGAAGAACTGATACAAATAAAGTTGTAAATTTTGAAGGAGAAGAAACTTTAATTGGAAACATTGTGAAAATGAATATAATATCAGAACATATGTGGTACTTAAAAGGGGAAATATGCAAATAGCAAGATGTGAGGAGGAATGAAGATGGCAGAATTTTCGCCAATGATGCAGCATTATTTAGATACAAAAAATAAATATAAAGATAGTATTTTATTTTATCGTTTAGGAGACTTTTATGAAATGTTTTTTGATGATGCAATAACAGTCTCAAGAGAACTTGAATTAACTTTAACAGGCAAAGATTGTGGACAAGAAGAAAGGGCACCAATGTGTGGAATTCCATATCATGCAGCAGACAATTATATTGCAAAATTAATTGGAAAAGGTTACAAAGTGGCAATTTGTGAGCAATTAGAAGATCCTAAACAAGCAAAGGGAATAGTAAAAAGAGATGTAATAAGAGTTGTAACGCCTGGAACTGTTATGGAATCAAATTTGCTAGAAGAAAAGAAAAACAACTACATAATGTCAATATTTAAAACAGGAATTTTCTTTGGAATTGCAATTTGTGATATATCAACAGGAGATTTTTATGCATCAGAAATTAAAGATACTAATAATTTTCCAAAACTATTAGATGAAATTTCTAGATTTTCACCTGCAGAAATAATTGCAAATGATATGATGACTTCTTCTTCGCAAGAGATAGCAAAAATAAAAGAAAGATTTGATTTATATATTTCAAAACAGGATGAATCGAATTTTATAGAAGAGTTTGATAATTTAGAGTTAAATTATGACTTTATAAATGAAAAAAATGAAAAAATAAAAAACTTAAAAGAAAAAGCGGTAATGGTTTGTGCTATAAATGGACTTCTTAGGTATTTAAACGATACTCAAAAAACGAAACTTGATCATATTCATAGAATTAAAGTGTATGAAACAACTAAATATATGGCACTTGATGTAAATGCAAGAAGAAATTTAGAATTAATAGAAAAAATGCGAGATAAAACTAAAAAAGGAACTCTTCTTTGGGTGCTAGATAAAACATCAACTTCAATGGGAGGAAGATTACTTAGAAGATGGATAAATGACCCACTGATAGATTCAAGTGAAATTAATAAAAGGCTAGAAGCGGTTAAAGAGCTAAAAGAAAATATTATACTAAAAGGTGAAATTATAGAGAATTTAAAAAAAGTATATGATATAGAAAGATTAGCAGCTAAGATTTCATATGGAAGTGCGAATGGAAGAGATCTAATATCGCTTAAAAACTCTGCAAAACAGTTACCAGAAATCAAGAAAATCTTATCAAATGTAAACTCAACATATTTAATTGGATTATATGAGGAGTTAGATACTTTACAAGATATTTATGAATTAATAGAGAAATCTATTGTAGATGAGCCACCAATTACAATAAAAGAAGGAGAATTAATAAAATTAGGCTATAATGAAGAAATAGATAAATTAAAAAAAGCAACAACGGAAGGAAAAACGTGGATTATCAATTTAGAATCAGAAGAAAAAGAAAAAACAGGAATAAAAGGTTTAAAAGTTGGATTTAATAAGGTGTTTGGGTATTTTATTGAAGTTACTAAATCAAATTTGCCTCAAGTGCCAGACAGATATATAAGAAAACAAACACTTACAAACTGTGAAAGATATGTTACTGAAGAACTCAAAAACCTTGAAAATCAGATTTTAGGAGCAGAAGAAAAAGTAGTAACATTAGAATATAATACTTTTGTTGAAATTAGAGGAAAAATTGAAGAGCAAATCCATAGAATTCAAAAATCAGCCAATATAATTGCAACTTTAGATGTAATATGTTCTCTAGCAACAGTTGCAGAAGAACAAAATTATGTTATGCCAATTGTAGATAATGGTGGAGAAATAGATATAAAAGATGGAAGACATCCAGTAATTGAAAAAATGTTGCAAGCTGGAAGCTTTGTTCAAAATGATACGTATTTAGATACACAAAATAATAGACTTGCAATAATAACAGGTCCTAATATGGCTGGAAAATCAACTTACATGAGACAGGTTGCTTTAATCACATTAATGGCTCAAATTGGAAGTTTCGTACCAGCAAGTTCTGCTAAAATTGGAGTGGTAGATAAAATCTTTACTAGAGTAGGTGCTTCAGATGACCTAAGTATGGGACAAAGTACTTTTATGGTAGAAATGATGGAAGTTGCTACAATTTTAAGAGAGGCAACAAAAAATAGTCTTGTTATATTAGATGAAATAGGAAGAGGAACTTCAACATATGATGGACTTTCAATTGCATGGGCAACTGTAGAATATATAGCAAATAAGGAAAAAATTGGAGCTAAAACTTTGTTTGCAACTCATTACCATGAATTAATTGATATTGAAAATCAAGTAGAAGGTGTAAAAAACTATTCAGTTGCAGTTAAAGAAAAAGGTGACGATGTAATTTTTTTAAGAAAAATCGTTCCAGGTGGAACAGATGAATCCTATGGTATATATGTTGCAAAACTTGCAGGAGTTTCTAAATCTGTTATATCTCGTGCAAAACAATTATTAAGAGAACTAGAAGACGTAGATCTAGCAAAGAAAAGTATAAATAATAGGAAGAAAAAAATTACGACAGAGGAAATACAGGTTGATATGTTTAATTACAAAATGGCTGAAATCACAAAGATATTGGAGAAAACTAATTTAGATGAATTATCTCCAAAAGATGCTTTAGACGTTTTGTATAGATTAAAAGAAAAATTAAACTAAGGAGGAAAATAAAATGGCATCTATGATAATACATATTTGTATATCAAATATGGTAAAAGAAGAACTTAACTTATCTGATAAGTTTTTAGCTGGGAGTATAATGCCTGATTTAAAAAAAATGGCAGGATTTGATAGAGGAATAACCCACTATTTGAAATATGTTGTTGAGGATGGAAATGTTATGCATTTACCTGATCTTGATAAATTTATACAAGAAAATACTTTTAAGCTTTTGGATTTTAAAACGTTAGGAACATATGCACATTTAATAGAAGATAAAATCTGGTTTGAAAAATTTGTGGGAAAATATATTAAATGGCATGATGAAGATTTAGGACTTGTTACTAATTTAAAAACAGGTAAAGTATATGATTTTGATACATTTAGTAAGCAAATTTATTCTGATTATTTAAATGTAAATAAAAAAGTTATATCAAAATACAACCTTGATGTGGATAAAATTGCTCATAATATTAGAGAAGCACTCGCAGATGATGTGTTAATAAAATGTTTTGACAGTTATATTAGTACTCTAAACAATAAGTCAGACAGTTCAAGAATAAACTTTTTGACTGATGAGGATTTGGAGGAATATATAACAATGTCTACAAAAGAAGTAGTTAAACGAATAAATGAATTAAGATAGGGGGTAACTATGGGAAATATTGTTCTTTTAGATGAACATACAATAAATAAAATAGCTGCAGGTGAAGTTGTTGATAGACCAGCTTCAATTGTAAAAGAATTAGTTGAGAATGCTATAGATGCTAAAGCAACATCAATTACAGTTGAAATACGAAATGGTGGAATAAAATATATAAGAGTTCAAGATAATGGAAAAGGCTTTGCATCAGATGATGTTGAAATGGCTTTTGAAAGACATGCTACAAGTAAAATTAGAAAAGAAGAAGATTTAGCTAGTATAACTTCTATGGGATTTAGAGGTGAGGCTTTAGCTTCTATTGCTGCTATTGCAAAAGTTTCTTTAATTAGTAAAAACGAAAATGAAGATATTGGAACGAAAGCATTTGTTGATGCTGGAACAATAAAATTTGTAGAACCATCAGCTTCAACTCAAGGAACAAAAATAGAAATATTTGATGTATTTTATAACGTCCCTGCAAGATATAAATTCTTAAAAAAAGATTCAACTGAAGCAGGATATATAGAAGATGTGGTAAGAAGAATGGCGCTTTCCAATCCAAGTATTAGTTTTAAGTATATAAATAATTCTAAAACTGTTTTACAAACATCAGGTAAATCTGATTTAAAATCAGTCATCTATGATATATTTGGAAGAGAAATTTATGATAATGTTATACCTGTAGAATATGAATATAATTCAATGAGTGTAAATGGTGTTATTGGTCTTCCAAAAGTTTCAAGATCTACTAGAATGCATCAATTTACTTTTGTAAACTCAAGGTACATAAAAGATAAGACTATAAATGCAGCTTTGGATAGGGCGTGCAGTGAAAAGTATGCAATAAATAAATTCCCATTTTGTGTTATAAATTTATCTATGAGTCCAAATCATTTAGATGTAAATGTTCATCCAGCTAAACTTGAAGTAAAATTTGAAGATGAAACCTCAGTTTTTGACGTAGTTTATCATGCAGTAAGACAAGCTATAGAAAATAAAAATAGAGAAGATAGCCCTTTTAGTAATATAAAAAAATTAGAGGAAAATAGTATAGATAGAATAAGTTCAGATTTAAAAAACACAGGTGTTATAAAAGAAAATAAAGAGAAAAAATTTGAGTTCAAACTTCAAAACGCACCAGATTATTGTGTTGAAGAACCTAAAAATAATATTTATGATATTGCAAAAGTAGGAAAAGATAGTTTAAATACAATAGAAGATATAAAAATTAAAAATGATGAATTTAAAGGAATCCCAAAAAGTACTGTTGAAAATGTGGACAACTCAACTTCAAATTTTGTGGAAGAAATAGAAGTAAAAGAAACTGATATAAAAACTTCTGAAAATAAAACTCAGATAGGACAAGTTCAACAAGGTGAAGAAATAAAACAAGAAATATTGTATAAATATGTAGGAAATATATTTAACACATATATAATTATTCAAATTGAAGATAAAATGTATGTTATTGATCAGCATGCTGCTCATGAAAGACTTTTATTTGAAGAGTTTAAGGAAAGTTACTATTCAACAGATAGGAATATTCAAATGATGTTGATACCTACTCTTGTTGAACTTACTCCAAAAGAAAAAAATATTGTAATTGAAAATATGTCTATGTTTGAAAAAGCAGGATTTATTCTTGAGGAGTTTGATGAAAAGACGATAAAAATATCAGGAATTCCAAATATTGGATATGATATAGATTATACAGGTATGTTTAAAGATATAATAGATGAAATTTTAGGTGTTGTTAAAACAGAGAAGGAAGAAAAAGAACATAGATTTTTAGCTACACTTGCATGTAAAGCTGCAGTAAAAGGTAATATGAAGTTAGATGTACAAGAACAGATTAATCTTATTGATAAAATGGTAAAACTAGAAAATCCTTTTACATGTCCACATGGAAGACCAACTGCTTTTGAAATGAGTAGATATGAAATAGAAAGAAAATTTTTAAGGAAATGATATGAGAAAAAAGATAATATGTATTGTTGGTGCTACAGCATCTGGTAAAACTGCATTAAGTATAGAACTTGCAAAACAAATAAATGCAGAAATTATTTCTGCAGATTCTATGCAAATATATATAAAACTAAATATAGGTACAGCAAAAGTCACAAAAGAAGAAATGGAAGGGATTCCGCATCATATGATAGATATTTGTGATGTACGTGAAAAGTTTAGTGTTGCAGATTTTAAAAATATGTGCTATGATAAAATAAGTGAAATTTCAAAAAGAAATAAAAATGTCATAATTGTTGGTGGAACTGGTCTATATTTTAATTCAGTAATATACGATATGAATTTTGATAATCAAAAAAATACAGATGACTATAGAGATGAACTACAAAAAATTTTAAATGAAAAAGGAAAAGAATATTTATATAATAAACTAGTAGAAATTGATCCGATATCTGCAAAAGAAATTCATCCAAATAATATTAAAAGGGTTATTAGAGCTTTAGAAATAGCAAAAAGCTCAGAAAAGTTAAAATCAGAACATATGATGGAAGAAATAAAAAGACTTGAAAAATTTTCACACCCGGACTATGAATTCTTTGTTTATTATATTGATTATCCAAGAGAAAAATTGTATGAAAGAATAAATAAAAGAATAGATATTATGGTGAAAAATGGTGTTTTAGACGAAGCTAAAATGTTGTATGATATGAATTTAGATAAAGATAATACATGTATTCAAGCAATTGGATATAAAGAATTTTTTGAATATTTTGAAGGAAAAGAAAACTTAGATGATGCTATTGAAAAATTAAAGAAATCAACTAGACATTATGCTAAAAGACAAATTACATGGTTCAAAAACAAACTTAATTGTCATTATTTAGAAGAATATAATAATGTATCTGGTATGGTAAATGAAATAATAAGTGATAGTAAAATTCTAGAAAAATAGAGGTAAGTATATGAGGGGTAATGTTCAAACGCCTAATAAAATAAAACCAAAAAGTATAAAAAAGAAAAACATTGTTGTAATTATTGTGGCAGTTATATGTTTAGTAGTTATTTGTGCAATTATTTATGAATGTGTTATACAAAAATCTCAGACATATACAGTAGTTAATGGATATGTTGAAAAATCAAGTAATGTGCAAGGGATAGTAATAAAGCAAGAAAAAGTAATTGATATAAATAATAATAATGCTATTATTCCTCTTGTTGAACAAGGAGAAAGAATTAGAAAAACTGAATCGGTTGCACTATATAAGGATAATAATTATCAGGAATACATAAGCAAAATAAACGATTTAGATAAACAAATAGAAACCTTAATTAAAGATTTACCACAAAATTATTCAAATGATATTACATATATAGAATCACAAATTGAACTTCTAGGTAAACAAGCAAGGAAAACAACATCATATATTAAAATACAAGAATATAAAACAAAAATAGATGAGCTTACAAGTCAAAAAATTACTATACTTGGAGAATTGAGTCCATCTGGATCAAAGGTAAGGGAACTAATCGATACTAGAAAAAATATAGAAGAAAATTATAAATCTTCTGCAAATAATATTAAATCATCAATGGCTGGTTGTGTTACCTATAAAATTGATGGATTAGAAGGCATAACTGATACATCAAAAGTTTTGAATTATACTAAAAATGAAATTGATGATATTTTTAGTAAATATAGGTCAAATACATCAAGTGATTTTGGAATAAAAATTGTAGATAATTTTAATGCGTATATTATTGTTAAAGTACAAAATAATGAATATATTAAATCAGGAAGTAATATATATATTAAATTTACTGATAAATCTAATGTAAAAGAAAGCGCAATACTTACAAAAGTGGTAGATATAGATGAAGACAACAAATATTGTATTATTTCTATGAGCAATGGAATTGAAAAATTAATAGATTCTAGGTGTGAAAACATAGAAATAATATGGACAAGAAAATCAGGAATGGCTGTTCCTTTAAATGCGATCACTGTAGATAGTTCAAACATTGGAAAGGTTACTACTATTAAAAATGGAGATTACCAAGAGGTACCTATAAAAATTAGTTTATCAAATGATAATATTGCGATAGTTGATAATCTAACTGATGAAGAAAGAAAAAACAATGGAATAGAAAATAAAAATACATTAGAAATATATGATCAATTGGTAATAAAAGAAGAGTAATTTTAAAAGTTACTCTTCTTTGTATATTTTTTACCATTTTTTTTATCAATATATAGTTTTAATTTTTCATCGACTTCTTTTACCTTAAATAATTTCTTTTTTTGACCTAATATTAGTAATAGTTGATATACCTCAAAACTTGTAAACAAATCGTTATCTAGCATATCAAGTACAGAATGTTTATAATAAAATTCTTTTGATTTTTCAATAATTAAAGGGGTATCAATTATTTTATTATATATAAATATATTTTCTGGTAAAATCGTTGAACAAATTAAAGCTCTAGGTTCCTCATAATTTCCATAAATATAGTCCTTAATATTACAAATAAAATCTTTATTATTTGTTAAATCAAGGGCAGTTTCATTATATATTAGTATGTTTAGTTTAGAAATATTTATTTTAAGGCATGTAAAGTTATTATCATAATATTTTTCTGAATCCATTGGGGAAAGATAAGAAATAATACCTTTTTTTTCGGTTCTTTCATATGTAACAACTTTATTAGCATTCTGAGATAATTTTATACCATATTTTATATAATTATCGACATTTTCATTAGGTACAAATAAGTATAAGTTTTTCAAATTACACACTCCTATTTTACTTTAGTATTATACCATATATTACAAATAAAGTTAATACTATACTATATATTTTATTGTATAATTTGAGAAATTTTTACTTATCAAATTAGTTATAAATTTTGAAGCCTCATTCTTAAATGTGTCTTTATAGTGATATTTACCAATTCCTCTACTAGTCATTTTTTCTTTAGAATATAAAGGAATACTTTTCGGAAATGCTTCTGAATTAATTTTATCATGTATATAGCTGTATGTCATAAAAATTAATTCAAAAGTTATATTCTTTTTTGCTTTTTTTGAAAGATTAGATGTCATCTCAAGGATTAGTTTAGAATAGTCATTTTTATATGAATCAGTAAGTATTATTGGAGCAATTAATATATATGGTTTATATCCGAGATTCACATAGTTCATTTATTGCATTAATTCTTTCTTGTAAATTAGATGTTCTTAATTCATATCTTGTTATTATATTATCAGGATTTAAACTTACCCTAGGTATTAACCTTTCTATATAATTTATTTGTAAAATGGCTTTTATATTACTAAATTTAGTAGGAAATGTAAGAATTCCTTTATTAGAGTTTTTAAAAAAATATTCTAAATTTTCTTTTAGGTCTTCTGTAACTTCATTTTCAAGTAAAAGATCACTATTGCTTCCTATTTCATATACAGTATTTTTTTCATATTTTTGACTTGTTTTTATTAAATGATCTAAAATTTCTTCTTTATTAACAAATACTCTTAAATATGAACATTTATTGTAATTACATACAAGGTAGCAATATTGGCACATAGCATAGCATCCTGATGAAGTAAATGGTACAAGAAAGTTTGAAATTTTATGGTTAATAACATATTTATGAGTTTTTCTTTTACCAAGTATTAAATAATTTTTTAATTTTGGAAATTGTTTGTTTTCATATGCTCTAAGCGAAGGAATATTATTGTGAGATGTAATTACTTCTTTTGGAATATCTGAATATTTTTTTAGTAGAAATCTCCCTCTTTTATACATATTACAATCATTTTCATAAAATAATTTTTCGAATTTTACTTTTTCCATTTTATCACCTTATTAGTAGTATGAGCAAAATTTATTTTTAATAATAAAATAATAGTATAATGTAACAAAAATGTTAGAAAAGGAAAAAACACCCCATAAATTAGGTGGTTTTGTTACATTATTATGTATAAGAATAAATCTAACATGCATAAAAAAATTGACAAAGAATAAAAATTATAGTATAATATGGACACGATATGTTTTAAGGAGGATTTCTGTGAAGGAAGATAAAGCATATAAAATTAGAAAAACTTTTATTGTTATAACTTTAATATTGTTATTTGCTACTGCCGGTTTATTTGTTATATCTGCCAACGTAAAAACAGTTACAATTGATTATTATGGACAGAAAACAAGTGTAAAAACATTAGCAAGTACAGTAGATGGATTTTTATTACAAAATAAAGTTTACGTTAATGATAATTCAACTATTGAACCTAGTAGAGAAAACAAAATAGAAGATGGCCTTGAAATAAAAGTATATTCAAATAATGAGCTTGCAAAATTTGATGAAAATGAGGTTAGAAAAGAATATACTCCTATGATTGCCAAGCTTGAAGATGTTGAAGAATCAATTCCTTTTGAAGAACAAAAAAATGACAACTCAAATATAGATGCTGGAACAGAGAATGTTGTTCAAGAAGGGGAAGAAGGAAAAAAATTAACAAAATATTTAGTTAGATATAATCAAAACTCTGAAATATATAGAGCTGAATTAAGTAGTAATGTTATTTCAGAAGCAAAAAATAAAGTTGTTGAAGTTGGAACAAGATATAATCTTGCATCAAGAAGTTCAAGTGTAAATATTCCTACTTCTATAGTTACTGATGGAGGATTTAAACAATATAATATTGGACTTCCAGTTGAACAACAAAAGTATGCATATAATCTTTGTCAACAATATGGTGTGCAATATGAATTGTTCTTAGCTGTTATGTATAAGGAAAGTGGATTTAATTCAAATGCAGTTGGTGGAGGAAATTCATACGGACTTTGTCAAATTCATATTTCAAATCAATCAAATTTAAGCAGAAAACTTGGAATAACTAATTTATTAGATCCTTATGATAATATGACAGCAGGTGTTTATTTATTAGCCAATTATTTAAACTCTGCAAGATCAAAAGTTTCTGGTGATGCAGTTGAAGTATATGGATTAAATGCATATAATATGGGTGAAGGTGCATATTATAATTCATGTTATAGTCAGGGTATTTTGAATAGAGGATATAGTAATTCAGTTATAAGTATAAAAAATGCATTAATAAATAATGGTGGATTATAAAATTAATTAGAAGTAATAAAAGTGATTGCTGGAGTAAATCTAGCAATCACTTTTTAAAAGAAAGGAAAAATATGAATACATTAAAAGAAACTAAAAGTATTTTAAATAAATATGGATTAAAGGCCAATAAGCGTTTTGGTCAAAATTTTTTAGTTGACGATAACATACTAAATAATATAGTTGAAGTTTCAAATATTAAGCAAAATGAGCTTATTATAGAAATTGGACCTGGCCTTGGTAATTTAACAAATTATATTTTAAGTAATGCAACTTATTCTTTACTTATAGAAGTAGATAATAACATGATTAAAGTGATAAATGATAGATTTAAAGACTATGATAACTACACTTTAATAAGTCAAGATATATTAAAGGTAAATATAGATGAGGAAATACTTAAAATAGAGGAAAAAAACAACATAAAATTTACAAATGTAAAAGTAGTAGCAAATTTACCATATTATATCACTACGCCAATTATATTTAAGTTGTTACAAGATTCAAAAAGAATAAGTGAAGTAATTGTTATGGTTCAAAAAGAAGTTGCACAAAGAATGGTTGCACAAAGTAATACTAAGGATTATGGAATACTTACTTTAATGGTGCAATATTTATCAGATGCAAGTATTGCTTTTTTAGTTCCAAAAGAGTCGTTTATACCTGCTCCAAATGTAACATCAGCGATTATAGTTTTAAAGAAGAATAAGAAGTATAAAGTTAAAAATGAAGAAGTGTTTATTAAATTAGTTCATTGCGCTTTTGCCCAAAGAAGAAAAACCATGATAAATTCATTATTTTCAACCAAGTTTAATAATTTTACAAAAGGAGAATTAATTGAGTTATTTAATAAATTAGGTATTGATGGAAATGTTAGGGCAGAGCAGCTTGAAATAGAAGATTTTATTACAATTAGTAATGAAATATAAAGGCAATAAATATATAACAAAATATAATGTAATAAGATACATAAAAATGAAAAACAAAAAAATGACTTTTTTAGCTATATATATAGTGTATAAAAGGGGGACGGTAGCAATGTAATTTATGTAATCTTATTGGAATATTCAATAAAATGTCATTCGTTTTATTCATTCCTTTTGAAAGGGAAAATTAATTGAAGAAAATTGTATTCAAGCCGTTTGGCAATCTAAGAGAAGATATAGGACAAAAAATATCTTCTTTTTTTCTATTTCACTATTCTTTATCTCTATGATAATAGTATTATGCCGCATCGTATATATGATGTTAATAATTTTTTAAAATATTTTTATAATTTTTTATACATTTTTTAAAAAAATCAGTAATTCCAATATTTTCATTTTTTAAATTTTTTTTAAATTCTTCAGCTTCATCTTTTTTTAGTTTAAAAGATATAAATGTGTAATGTTCTTTATCATATTCTAATTTGTATTTTTTTTCATCAAAATTTTTTTCATTTTTCTTCCCCCCCGCAAAGTCTAGTTTTTTAAAGAAACTAGAAAAACTTATATATTTACTTATGTAAGTTAATGTTAATTTCAGCTTGTGCTTTTGCATTTTCTATATCTTCTATTTTTAAGTCTTTTATCATTTTTAATAACGTTGTATGTTTTATATAATTTTCTTCATTTTCTGTATCTAAATATTCAAATATTGGACTTGCATTTTTATATTTTTGTTGTATATCATCTAATCTATTTGTCGGAGTTAATAATATTTGAATATCTTTTATTGGTATATATCTATATTGTCTATATTGTTTTTCATCGTAAAATTTAGGAATTCTAAATCTTAACGGTTCATAATTTTCAAATTGATTTCTTGCTTTATCAAAATTTTCTAATCCTAAATATTTTAAATTTTCTTTAAATTCATCTAATTTTTCACTCGTTTTTTTGGGCAACTTAATAAACTCCTTTCTTTTACTAACTGCTATTAGCTTATAACTTTATTTTATAATTTTATAAAAATTTTCAAATTCATACCCTTGGCTTGTTAAATAATCTATTATTTGTGGTAATGCTTCAACTGTTACTTTTTTAGCTTCTGCATCATGCATTAATATTACAACACTTTTCTTTTGGCCTGTAGTTTCTTGTATTTTTTGCATTTCATATTCAACTGAAGGAGTTTGGGTTTCTGCATCACCATTTAATGCATTCCAATCCACATGTAATATATCATTCTTCATCAATAA
>OIYO01000599.1_pt1 | contig 27662 bp, 51 predicted proteins | sample 1588191 | NCBI WGS metagenome assembly OIYO01 (sample SAMN03283275) | human gut metagenome | biome: human-associated habitat; material: feces | host: Homo sapiens | place: Peru | collected 2012 | reverse complement strand
GTGATTCAGTCGGCGCCCCGGCCTTGCGCGACGGGGGGGATCGGGTCGCCGGCGGCGTCGAAGAAAATTTTTTGCGTCAGAGATTTTGCGACGCCGTGCCCGTCAAACTGATCGTGGCAATCCTTGCAGACGAACTCGAGGTTGGAGTAGGACAGGCTGATGTCCGGGTCTGTGATGTTGTCCGGTGTCAGCGCCCGCTTGTGGTGGACGATGTAGCCCGGTTTGTCCCGGCACTCTTCGCAAAGCCCGCCGTCGATGGTCCGTCGGAACTTGATATACCCGGCGCGGCATTTCTTCCAGCGCCCGGACGCGTAAAAGCGCGCGGCCCATGGCTGCATCCTGTTCCCTCCAATTCTTCACGCTATCACTGTAGCACATTTTTTTGGCTCTGTTGGCTCAATTTTTGCGATAGCCAAGCTCCCGCGCCGCTTCGTATACAAAACGGCTGTACATGCGCTTGGCTGTTGACTGGCTGACATGCACCCGGCGCGCGGCGGATTCCAGGCTTTCCCTCGGCCAGATCCATGCGTGCAGGCGCACGATCTCCAGCACGTCGGCTCCGTCCCGCCATGTCTGCGCGGTATTGATCGCGGCTTGCACGGCAGCATAGTCCTCGTACTCCCGCGAAGATAAAACGCGCACGGCGATATCCTCGACGGCACGCCCGGATGAATGCCCGCCCGGCTGCGCGGAATATCCCGGTGTGATCTTCTGACGGCTCATATCCCGAACCTGCCTATCCAGCTTCGGGAATTCGCCGATGGTGCGGCAGACATTCCAGTACCACCAGTATCTCGTCTTTGACACTTTCCCACTTCCTTCCTGCTTCGTTCTAAAACCTTACGCATATACAAGGTTTAATTTAAGCGGCTCCCGTTCCGCTTGTGCTCTGATTTTGGATCAACTACATACTTATAATATTGATACCCGTACTTGGTTGTCCGGGCCTCGACGAGGATATAGCCGCGCGGGGCTACGGGCGGATGCTTGGGGCTGTACTCGCGCACGGCCTCGGTCGCGGGTTCCGGCTCCGGACGGATGCAATTGCGCGTCGCCTTGTACCGGTGGCCGCCGAATTCCTTTCTCCAATGCGCGTGCAGGTAACTGGCAAGCGCCGTGTAGTCCTGGCCGTGGTCGACTTTGTTGCCCTGCTCATCTATGTAATAATTGTGCTTGCGCAGATGCCGAATATCGATCACGCTGCCAAGCCCCCAGAGCTCGCCGATGGCTTCTTCCGGGATGCCCTCTGTGACTAAGTGTAAATGGAAACGATTGGTTGTCTTGCCTCTTCCGTAGAAAACAACGATTTTGGCCTCCGGATAGTGATACTGCATCCGGCGCACAAGGTTGTCTCGCACTCTGCGCATTTCCTCTGCGGTATGTACCTCGTTTTCTGCATCCAATGTCAAGGTGGAATACAGGCTTGTGGGTGAGAAATTGGCGTTCATCAGCGCAACGAGCCGATCCAGCGATTGCTTGCTGTTGAATTCGTCCTGCTCCTCCCGCGTCTGAAAGCGCGGTTTTCGCGGCTTGCTGGTTCTTTTGTCCGCGCCATCGGATACGGTATAAACGATCTGCGTACATACCGCGCCTGTAAACAGGCGGCGCTTGTGCCTCTTTGCCATAATTTCTCCCGCCCTGTCTTATTTTCCGAGGCTTGCGACAATTTGCCGTTCGCGCTCTGATAATTCCCATATATGTGCTGCGGCTTTCTCTGCTGCGGCTTTCTCTGCTGCGGCTTTCTCTGCTGCGGCTTTCTCGGATAGCAGTAAACCTCCGCCGAAAATCGCTTTCCCCATCGGGCGCTGGCTGTCCAGCTTCGCAATCTGTGTGCAGTCCTCGCGCTTAACCGCAAACTCTACACCGTAGTGCGCATATTTCTGCAGCATGGCTGCCGTCAGCACATGATCCGGGTATGTATACTTCGGAAGTTCCTTCTTGTTTTCTCGTTTGATTTGCTGCATTGCCCGCTCGATTGCCTTGCGCAGTTCTGGTGCAGTTTGCGCGATGTTCCTGCCATAGCTTGTAATAAATGCTGTGCGAACGACTGCGCCATTCTCGTATGTGATATCTGCATCGCAAATGATATGATTCGTCCGCATCACAACTGATCGGCCGGAGAGCGCCGTGAGCGACGGCGCAAAGAGAAAAAATGAGATCCCTCTATCCAGATAAAATTCGCAGATTTTTGAAAGAATCGAAAATGGCGGGTTGTCCAGCACGACGCAGCCGTCCGGATAGTCAAAACGCTCATAGTCCCCACCCGGGTAGAACGGCCGCACGATGCAGGCCGGGTCGATCCCATACTCGCTGCACGCCCAATCCCGGATTGCATCATAAACGAGCGGTGGCGTGTAGCAGTCATCCGTTGTCTTTTTGGGTTTGAATTTCTCCGTGAACGCATCGTATTCCGGGTTGTCATCGAATAAGCATCCTTGTTCCCATTGCATACTGAAGCCCTCCTTTGTGTTTCTCTGCCCGCTCAAAGCGTGGCCGGAGATTCCGGCCATGCGTTCAGCGGATAGTGCCGTTGTCCTTGTGCCCGCACGCCATGCACGTGCACGTATCTGTTTTTTTATCCCAGTAGCAGGAGCCGACAGTCCCGCATTCCGGGCAGATTCCCCACGGGCCTTTTTTACCCGCAGGATCTGGCCCCGGGCCTGCCGTAACTTGCCGGTAACTTGCCGGTAACTTGCCGCACAGCGCGTCCAGTCTGCGGCTCAGGCTGCGCGCCTTGAGGTAAACCAGCACGCCCAGCGCGATCCATTCCAGCGCGGCGGCAAGATCCAGAATTTCAATCAGCATTCGCCGCCTCCATTTCTGCGTTCTCTGTTGGCGTTATCGGCGGAAAGCCGAATGCCGCCCTGATCTCGTTCACTGTGTTCTTGCGAAATACATCTTCTTCCGGCTGCATAATGTTCTTCCATGCAGCGGCGTCCAGCGTCTCGATCGTTACTTCTGCCTGATGTTTCAGACTGCGCAGCTTGAAAAACACCAGCACGCCCAGCGCGATCCACTCCAGCGCAGCGGCGAGGCTCAAAATCTCAATGATCATTTTCTTCTCCTTCTATTCCTTTCATTTCCGCTTGGCAGTATTGGCAGCGGCGCGGTAGGACGTGCTTCACGCCGCCATTCTTCCAGACTTCGATATGCGGCTTCTCCGGCCTTCCGCAGACCGGGCAGCGGTAGACGTGGAAGATATCATCCCAGCGCCAGACCATGCGGACTGCGTTTTTCTCCTTCAAGTCCCATCACCTCCCTCATTGCTTCAACCAGCCTCTTTTCAAGTTTGTCCTGGTCGATCTTCACTTCCATCGTTACGCCCTCCTGCTCTACCCACACGCCGTCCGTGCGCTTCGTAAACCCAGCAGGCGCGAAATTTTTGGCGTGTTCCAGCTCCGGCGTATGTCTGCACGTTGGATAGATGCATTTCTCGCAGGCCTTTCTGTCGCAAAGGAACAGGATATTCCGCTCTTTCGCCCGCGATACGCCGTTCGGCAGAAGAACGACTGGCTGCCCGATCTCCGCCGCAAGCTGCTCCTGAACCTTTTTCCGAACGCCGTCATGTATTGCGACTGTGCATTCCAGCAAAATCATTTTCTTTTTTCCTCCACGTCTTCCGGCGGACGGCTGAACGAGAATTCCTTGCGGTTCCCAACAAACTTTGGCTCCGTCCACCTAATCCCAGAGATTTTCATGCCGCATTGCGGGCATTTTTGTGGGCTGATGATTGGTTCTTCGAGTCTAAAGTCAAGGGTGTCTTCTGCGCCAAGTGGAAAGATGTACCGTCTTGCATCGTTGCTCACGCTGAATTCGTCGAAGACATAATTGCATACCGGGCAAACGGGGCACGAGTCCAAGACTCCCTCGCTCTTGCTTCCTCGTTTTTTGATATTTTCTTCTGTTTTTCTCTGATTTTCTTCCGCCGCGTCGTTTTCCCGGATCTTCTGGTAGTATTCCAGCAGCTTCTCCCCGGCATTTTTGAGCAGCACGGTATAGCAGTCCGGCACATCCTCCGGGAACCATCCTGCGATGGGGCCGCCATTCAGCAGGCACTTGTCGCAGTCGTCCGCCCTGCACGCCCCTATTGCCTGCATGATCTCCGCAAAGCTCATGTCCTTTTTGCCAAGCCGCAGCGCTTCCCGGCGCTTGTCTTTTTTACTCATCCCTGTTCCGCCTCCATTTCCTTTCGTTCCTGCATAAAGCCGTGCAGAAACAGCTCCAGCAGAGCGGCGGCACGGTTGCACAGCTTTGTGAAATCCTTCTTGCTGATCTGAAGTTTTCCGGTCGTGACGACCTCCGTGTCCACGCTGCCGATGATCTGAATCGTCGGATTCGGCTCCAATGTCTTTGTGCCGTCATCCTCCACCCGGTAGAGCGGCGGCGTGGAGCGCTCCATTACGATCCGCGGCGGGTAAGTCTCGCCGTGGAAACTCGCGTCCCAGAATTGATTGTCGTAGTCCGCGACAAACTCATCCAGTTCTGACGCGAACAGTCCCATGATTCCTGCCATTTTGATTCTCCTTTCAGATTTCCACGCACTCATCGGCGCGGATATTGATTCTTTTGCCGCCGGACTCGATCACATATCCCGGCGCTTTGAACATTGGGTACCGCTCCGCTTGGTATGTGGCTCCGATCCTTGGCTGGTATTCCGGCCATACCGGGACTTTGGCCGTGATACGGATGTTGACGAGCCTGTGCGGCAGGCGCTTTTCGCCTTCCGGACTCTCGGTGCGCAGGCCCTCCAGCTCCTTTGCAAGCTCCCGGCGGCGCTGCTCCAGTCTTTCTGCCTGCACTTTTCCGCGGCACTCCTTCGAGCAGCACCTTGTTTCCATCGTGATCGCGCTCGGCACTTTGTAAAATGTGGCCCCGCAGACCTGGCAGGCCAGCGCGACCTTGTTGGATTTGCCCATAGTTTCACACTCCTTCGTCTGGGGGCCGGTATTCCGGCCCCCGTAGGCAGGACGGGCTTTCACCGTCTGCGCACCGGCGCGCCGCGCTCGCTTGTCAAACGCTGCGCATCTCCGGGCGAGCCGCCCTTGACTGCCATCAGGCGGCTTATAAAAAGGAGGCAAGCGATGCACAGGGCCTATGCGATACCCCGTGTGGGATGACGTTTTTGCGCACGTCTCACGCGCTTTCCCGGCGCACAGAGCTTGAGGGATTTTCCGTGCGCCGGGTGCAAAGCCGGGGTTTCCTTCCGCAGCCGTCTCATGGCGGAGCGACCGCGGCATAAGTCCGATAAAATATGGTCCCCGGCTGATTACCTATTCCTTGGTGCTGATATCCTTGTGCAGCAGGCCGTCCGCGCCCTTGACGAGCGGCAGCGCCCTGCGCCGCACCTGCTCATCCGGATTCCAGCCGCATTTCAGGCAGCAGGCCGTCGTGCGGTTCATACAGGCGTTCCCGCTTTTCGGCAGGCCGCACGGTATTCCCGGACGGCCCTCGTTTTTTTCTTCCGGCATTTTTAAATCTCCTGTATATCGATCCCAAATTTCGAGCGCATGAATTTTTTATTGCGCAGGTACTCCTTCGTCCGCGTCGGCTTGGACTTCACATCTTCGACGACGAGCTTGCCTCCGAATTTGTACGAAAAGTCCGCCGTGTACCGTACTGCTCGGATGCGCTCACCGGTTTCGGTGATGTAGCTTTCCTGCAAGGTGAACTGCTGTTGCAGGCGCAGATCGGAGATAATGCCAGCCCGGAGCATCACCATCAGCTCGTCATACCGCCGCGCCTCCTTCTGGCTGTCGAACCGGACCCCGGCCCGCTCAGCGGGCGCGTTGTGGTACTTCGCATTCCCCCGGCTCCCCTTGCGAAGGGGAGCTGGCGCCGCAGCGCCTGAGAGGTCGACCTGCCGCCTGGCATAAAGCTCCCGCATCCTCGGCGGCATATCCGCCATGGATTCAAACCGGAGGCCGCTCATTCTGGCTCTCCAACCATCTTCGCCCCGCAGGCCGGGCAGAAGCTCTGAATCCGAAGCGATCCTTTCTTGAAAGCGTTCCGGCATTCCGAGCATACGATTGCTGCTTTTAGGTAGCGGATTGTTTCACAGCTCTGTGCGTCGTATTCTCTCCAGTCCGCTTCTTCCCAGTGTGCGTAGTATACCGGCGCAACGTCGGCGGCGGGCATGTTTTTGATATTGCGGCAGATCCGGTCAAGCATGTCGTTTTGCGCAGGACTTCTATTCGCGCCGCGCTGTTTCTGCACGGCGCTCAATGCCTTCGCGCGGCTGATGTATTCGTCAGGCATTTTCTCTCTTCCTCCTCTTCTTCCGACACTCCGGGCAAAACCACCCACGTTTCCCAACGCTCCATCCATAGCTTCTCGCAATCCTCGCGGCAGTAGATTGTGAAACCGTGTGGTTTACCCAGTTATATGTGGCTCCGCACGTATCGCAAGAAAAATAAACGTTATACGCCATCCTTCTTGCCCTCCCTTTCTTCCAGCGCCTTCTCGGCCTCCAATTTGCCTTTGTGTTTCTTCACGAGCTCCTTCGCGAAGTTCAATCCGACTGCAGTATAGTCAAATTCTGAGTCCCCGATAGCCGGTTCAACGCATCCTTCTGTCCCGCCATATGTGCCATGATGCTGTGCGAAGTCACTTCCGTCCGGGAAACGCACTGCATATCCGTCGTGCAGGCGCTCTATCGTGCATTTGATTCCAAGATCGATGCAAAAATGGTACAACGCGCATATTTCAGTGTATTTTACTGGAATATCTAACGTTCTTTCCTCAGGCGGAAGCACCACCACGCGCCCGTCCTTGTCGGCCTCGGCAAGCTCGCGGAGGCGATCAAGCCCTCCGCACAGCTCGGCAATGTCCTCGTAGGCTTTCAGCCGCCCGTACAGATCACGAACCATCTTGCGAAAAATATCCTTGCCAAAGCCGTTGCTCGTCGGGCCGTTGATTAGCACGTTGAGCGTGCTGTCCCGGCACTGCTTCCAGTCGATTTCCTTGCCGCCGATCGTGGCGTGCAGAAATCGGTCGGTATCCGGGTCTACGTTGATATTAGATCTTGTCAGCCGTCCCATAGTTCTTCCTCCACATACCGCCAGCTCTGCGGCGGGCGGGTGATTGGCTTGGGTTTTGCCTTGAGCGCTACCTCTACCTCATTTGGCACAGCGTAAAATTCCCGCAGTTCGCGCGGGGTGTCGTAAATCCTGAGGTTGGAGATGTGCCAGCCGTACAATCCATTTGCGCCGTTTGCGTATTTTCGCATTTCCGCAGCAGACAAACACGTGTGTAAAACATCATCCTCGTCCAGCCAAAACCTGCTGTTTGAAAAAAGGTTCGTTACTCTGTTGCAGGTAAACTCTCCGATAATCTTGCCATTCCCCCGATATGCTCCGCCGCATTTAGCAGCCTTGAAAACATCCGCTATTTTATCAGGATGGAGAGGCCGTTCCCTTTCCTTCAAAATCCAAAGCATATCAGCGCTCTGCGTGCAGTAAATGTAGCACTTAAACGGCGGGTTCATCTTCGGGCGCGTCTTGCGGATTTCTACCGTTTTACTCCCGTTCAGGATCTTCCTCACCCACTCCGGGCGGATGCTGATCAAAACAGCTTTACTCATGCTTGTCTCCTTCCTCCGGCGCGCCGCGCCATTCCCATCTGTCTGTGCTGCTCCCGATTCCGGAGCATTTCATGCACGCGCAATCCGGTTTCTTCGCGCAATTATCGCAGTCTTCTTGGCCGGTCGGCTTAAACCCTTCCGGGCAATCCTCAAACCTCGCGCAAAACATGCAGCCAGCTTTCCGAATCTCCTTTTTCAGCGCCACGTTCTCGGCGGTCAGGCGCTCGATCAGGTCGGCGGCGTCCTTGTTCGCGCAGTAAAGCCCGGCCAAGTTTACGCCAATCTCGCAAACCGAGTTCTCACTGCACGTTTTGCAGTCTTCGCGCAGCGCCTGCGCGATTTCCTGCCCTGTCATAGCGCGGACGCCTCCATTCCATCAAAAATCATCTGGCCGGGCAGTTCATCCGGATTTAACAGCGCGGCTTCCGGATCCCGCCACTCGACGCCGATGTAGTCCAGCACACGGCCCCAGCCGTACCAGTTCCCGCGATCATCCTGCATCACGTGGTTCATCCACATTTCCCATTCCTTTGGATTCCGCTCCCACAGGCGGTCGAATCGGTGTGGGCGTTTTTCCATGTGCACGCCGAACCCGCACATGGAGCACCCGGTTCTCTGTGCTTTTGTTGTCCTGAGTGTTCCATCTGCGTCGCGCACGATCTTTCCGTAGATTTCCGGCACCGGAACCTGCAAATCCAGCGCAAGCTGCAAAAGATCCTGCCGCGAAAAAATCGCGAATGGACAGCTGCGTTTCGTTCCCGGCGATATGTAGTTGCACCCGTGCATCATCAGCGCTTCCTGCCTGCGTCCTCCTTCGGACGCCATCAGGCCCATATACGGGAAGCTTCCGGTTTCCTTGGCGTAGTCGCTGCAAGGCTTTTCCTTCAGGTAATAGCAGCACTTATCCGATACGAGAAAATCCGGTGTTTTGTAGCTGATTCCCTCATTCTCATTTTCGTACCCGCCGAAGAGCTCCAGCCACTTTTGAGCCAGCTTCATCCGCGTCCCCGTGCGGAACCCGCCGTAAGCCCCTGTTTCCCCAGTGATGATCGCATGGCGTACCGTTGCGTTTTTCTCGCTTGGATTTTGCAAAAGCGAGATTTTCCCCGCAACTTCCTTGGAGATCACCGGCCATCCGTACTCCCGCAGCACTTCCACTTTGCTTTTCAGCGGTTTCAGCGGCTTCACGCCGAGTTGCTTGTGAATCAGCTGAATGCTTTTATCCTCAAGCGAAGATACCGAGATGGCAGGCACATCAATACCGATGCTGCGCAGGAACAGGAGCAGCGTGATGGAATCCAGCCCGCCGACAGCTACGTAGCAGCTACCTGCAACGTCTGGGTGATCGTAGAATTCCCATGCGCGGATTTTGGCGTATTTCACCTTGAACGCATAATCCATCTGCTGTTTTACTCGAAAATCCGCAATCTTCCGTTCGGTATCCAGCCTTGCATTTCGCTCCAGCACATTCTCTTTCATTTTGCCTCATCCCTCCCCGGCGTCAGCTTCGCCAGCATGATCTGGCCGAGATCCGCAACGTACACCAGCCGCCCACGGCTGTATACCATCAGCTTCTCGCCCTGGATCTCCATCCGGTCTGCCTCGATGTTCGTCAGATCGTTGCAGCAGTCGCAGACAAATCTCATACCAGCGCCCCCGGCCGGTAATCCGGCGTGTACGGGAGCTTGTCTGCCCGCGCGTTCTGGTGGTACTCTGGCCGCGTCCAGTCGCAGTCCCAGTGTTTGGCTGCCGTGAATAATGCGGCAATCTCATCCGCCGCGCGTACTTTGAGCTGCTTGCCGTTGTATGTAACGATCCAATGATTATTGCCGGTATATCCGGCCTGCTTGGCGATGTCCGGGCGCTGCGCGTCCCGCTCGCCGGGGTATCCGATGCTGTTTTGCCTCATGGTTTGCCTCCTGTTTTTGTTATAAGGTTTCCTCCTGTACTTTCATCAGCCAGTACGCCAGCTTTTGCAGCCGCGTCTCCTGCGCCAGCAGCGCGTCCGTTGTTTCGTGATCGATCCGCGGCATTTCGTACAGGAGCGCCCGATCATTCTTGAGATCATCCGCGTAAGCGTTCACCGCCTCGATCACGTCCGCCAGCTGATCAGGCCGGAAATTTATCGGGATGCGCTTTTCTTCCTGCCTCATGGCGCTTCACTCGTACAGCCAGATCCCCGTCAAGAACGTCGTGAGCGATACGCCGCCGAGGACGGCGGCGATCTCCGCCGCGTGCGCGCAGCCTGCGACGATGCACAGCGCGAAGCCCACGCCCGACAGCCAGATGCACCCCAGCCGCGCCAGCCTCCGCATGGCCTTGCGCCACTGGTAGATCGCCCGGATTCTCTCCCGGCGCTCCTCCAGGCTTTCCCCTTCAGGAACTTCCGGCGGCTCATACCCGATCCGCCGCTCTGCAAGATTGGTTCTCATTCTGCCAACTCCTTCCTCCACACCGGGCTGTCCTCCCGGTTCACGCAGTAGCGCATGGTTTCCTTGAATTCCTCGCCCATTCCCTGCTGGCAGAACGCGGCATAAAATATGTTCAGGATTCGCGCTGCAGCAGCGCTCAGTTCCAGCGCGCTGCCGGATAGCGCAGATACCGTTTTTTTGCCGTCCATGCCGATCTCGACGTGTAGCTTCCCGTTATTCATTGGTTTCCTCCTTCGTCTCCGGCAGGCGTTCTGCCGATTCTACCAGTGCCATAAGCCGCTTGTAGTTCTCCGTCCTTTCCCTGTCGCGTTTTGCGAGGTTTGCATGCCGTTCAGACAATTCCGCCACTTGCGCGTGTGCAGCCATGTTCTCGTGCTCATTCGCCGCGTTGTTTGCCACGATCACAAGCAGCTCCAGCGTGTGCTTCAGCTCAAACCAATCGTCTCCGCTGAGAATCAGTTTCCGCATTCCGCTTATCCTCCTTCTTCTCCTGCATCCGCCTGACTAACCTCGCCAGACGGGCGTTTTGTGTCACGAGCTTCTGCGCGTCCAGATCCAGCCCCTTGCGCTTGAGCCCGCCGATGATCTGCGCCGCCTGGCACTCGCAGACCAGCACCGCCTCGATCAGATCATGCAGCTCCTGCGCATCCAGCGTCAGGGTGTATGTACGGGCATTTGCCATGGTTAATAGCCTCCTTCGTGTTCCAGCAGCCAGTTTTTCAGCTGCACCTGCGCGGTTGCGAAGCACAGCTCCGCGTCGCAGTCCTGGACGTTGACGAGTTCTTCGTCGTCCCCGTCGTAGGCGGTTCCCCTCCTCCACACCCGGACACCCCAGTCCGTCACTTTGCTGTAGGTGATCTCAAGGTGCATCGGGTAGATCTTCACCTTCTCGGCAAAAAACTTGAGGAAATCATCCATTCCGCTTCTCCTCCTTCTGTTCCTGTTCCCGGCGGTATCGTTCCGCCGCCCAGCGGGCGAAGGCGTCGATCACGGGTTCGCCGTTTTCTTCGCCGGGATGCTTAAATTCAAAAGTTTCGCCGGGGAGAAATCTCCCATCCGGCCCCCGTTTCCCAAAAACGGCGATCATGGTCTCACGCCTCCTTCCGTTCCTCCTGCTTGGCTTCCTTTGCCAGCGCCATGCCATAGGCGATATCGCTCAGACGCTGCATCTGTGCGGGCGTCAGCTTTTCTGTGCTCTTGTTCAGGCTCTCGATTGCCTGCTTTTCCTTTTCGGACATTTTTCTCACCTCACATTTTTGTAAGTGTGTTAGCAATTTCTTAAGCTGCTTACATCATACACTAAGCCAATTAACTTGTCAAGCCCTATTTTTTAATTAACTTAATATTTTTCTTGACTTTTGGTTGTCTGTGTGTTAAGCTGGTTACATAAAGGAGGGATTTAATGCAAACTTTTCAGGATCGGCTCCGCGCCCTGATTGACACGCTCGGCATTACAAAAACAAAATTTGCCGAAGATCTGCACGTTTCATCCGCATTTGTCTCCATGCTCTGCTCTGGTAAGTCTCTGCCAAGTGACCGCACGATAGCAGATATTTGCCGCAAATATAACGTGAGCGAGACATGGCTGCGCACCGGTGACGGTGAGATGCGGCAGAAGCTGACGCGGAATCAGGAGATTGCGGAGTTTATGGGCGTCGTGATGCACGATCCCGACGACGCGCCGCGCAAGCGGTTTGTATCGATCATCAGCAAACTCAGCGCCGGCGAGTGGCAGCTGCTGGCCGAGATCGCAAAAAAAATGGCCGAGGACGAATAACCGTCCCCGGCCTATTTTTGTTTCCGCGTCTATGCGATCAGCGTCCGCATAAAGCGCCAGATCAGATCCAGATCCGCATCTGTGGCCAGCCGCAGCAGGCGCTTGATCTCTTTCAGCAGCAAATTCCGTTCCATTTCCATAAGTGCCTCCATTCTTCCACAAAAATCTCTTCTATTTTTTGTTTACTATTGCCGTTGAGGTTTTCTTCCATTTGTTTTACAATTCTAAGTAAGATATTCTTTCTTTGTCGCACGATCATCATAGAACATCTGTTCTAAAATTACAATTATGAGATTTTACAAAAAATATCACACTTTTTTGTGAGGATAGCTATGAACATCGGAAAACGCCGTGTTAACGCTTGGACTGAGGTTTGGGATTTTCAGCTTGCCGGATCTTCGTACAAGGCCCCCGACGGGTCTTCCCGGCAATCTTCTCTCCGCCGAGCGGCGGAAAAGCAGGAAGATCTTGAAGCCGTCGTCGTTGAGCTAGAACGCTATGAGTATGATGGTGCCCCCGCTTACCACGTTTATTTTGATGATTGCGACGTTGGAAGTGTCCCCGCAACTGTCGCGCAGGAGCTTGCACAGATGGAGGCTGCCGGATATTCTGTATCCGGTGATGACTGTGAGGTTTACGGCGGCCCGGAGGATGATTTTCCTGATAAAAAATACGGTGCGCGCATATATGTCAGGCTGCGCCGGAAACTTACAGACACCGAAAAGCAAGACGAATTATCCAAGCTTGCCAAGAAAGCAGCACAGCTTGATTCGGCTCGGTCTTCTGCGCGTCCGTCTGGCTGCTCTTCTGCACCTGCCTTTGTTTATAGTGATTCTAGCTTCCCGCGGGCCACTTCTGCTGGCGACGATTCTCCGCCACATAGTGTGCCCGAGCCTCCACGTCATGCCGATGATGATGCGCGCGGCCCAGAGATTTGCGATAAACGTCCGCGCAAGAAATCAAAAGTGTTGACGATCTTGCTTGTTATCCTCGCCATTTACGTTATATACCTGGCTCCGCAAATCATCAGTGCAATCATCGGCGCGCGCGACTTCAAAAACTCGCCCGCCGAGATGCAGGCTTCCGCGCAGGCCGTTTCTGACAGGCTTGCTGCGGAGGGGGAAAGCGATACCCCATCGCCTGCTGAATCCGGTTCGGAGCCTGAACCCGCTCCTGCCGAGGAAACATTTATTCCGCCAGAACCGATTACTTACACCGGCAGCGGCGATGATTATTTTGATATCTCCCCGTTTGATTCGCTTTACTATTTCCAGATCACCGGAAATTCCGATGCCCGGCATTTTTCCGTCACGGGTTATGATTCCTCCGGGAATTATACAGAGCTTTTTGTAAATACCACGGACTATTATACCGGCAGCGTCCTCGATTCCGAGCAGAACACGCGGACGCTCGAAGTCAAGGCGGAAGGGGATTGGACAATTACCATCGTCTCGCTTTACACTGCCCCTGTTGTTAAGGCAGGCGAGACATACAGCGGCATTGACGACGCGGTTTTGCTCATCCCGCTCGGCAGCAGCTCTGCCGTTATCAACGGCAACAGCTGGTCGCGGCATTTTGCCGTGAAAACATACGGCGACGGATTTGATCTGCTTGTCAATACGGTCGACCCGTATAGCGGCACAGTCCGTGTTGATTCTGACGCGACGGTTATGACTGTCACGGCAGAGGGCGGATGGTCGATCCTTTTGCAGTAGCTTTCCAGATTCGCCCGCGCCGCTGGCCGAACAACGGCGCGGGCTTTTGCTTGCGCAGGCGACTGGGAGCCGTCTGTAACTATATGGTAGCCTGCTCATGGTAGACTTGTAAAGATGTGGTAGTTGCTTTTTGCAATCAGACGTCTTGCTTTTTTAGAAGGAAGGGCATTTTGTGAAGGAAAAATTATCTGATTTGTGCCGTGAGCAGAAGCAGACGATCACTCCGCACAAAACAAATCAGGATGTAGCCGAAAATACCGACCTTTCCGTCGGCACCGTATCCCAGTTCTTTCGCGGCGACATCAAAAATCCGTCTGTTTACACGGTCGGTCCGATCTGCCGGGAGATGGGCGTTTCTATGGATGAGTATTTCGGCATCCCGCATGATGAGCCTGCCGAGTCTTCCGATGCCGAAAAACTCCGCACTGAGAACGCGGCCCTTCGCGCGCAGCTTGCCCAGCAGCAGAAATCCCTGCGTATGCACCGGCTTGTGACGCTCATCCTCTTGGGCATTCTTTCGCTGTGTGCCCTTGTGCTTGTGGCCGATGTGCTCATCCCATCAATCGGCTGGATTCGCACATGAAAATTACCGCCCCGGCCCGATCAGCCAGAGCGGTATCTTTGGAGGCTTTTGTGGATAATTTGAATCTTGCCAACGTCGTGATCTACGCCCGGTATTCTTCCGCCGGGCAAAATGACCAATCCATAGACGGCCAGCTTGCCAAATGCCGCGAATACGCGCAGCAGCGCGGATACCGCGTTGTCGGCGAATACTGCGACCGGGCGCTGTCCGGGCGATACGCAGAGACGCGGCCGGAGTTCCAGCGCATGATTTCGGACAGCGCGAAGCACGCTTTTGATTTTGTGCTTGTCTGGAAGCTCGACCGCTTTTCCCGCGACCGGTATGACAGCGCGATCTACAAGAAAAAGCTGCGCGCGAACGGCGTGCGCGTCCTGTCCGTGACCGAGGGCGTCGGCGACAGCAGCGAGAGCGTGCTGCTGGAGGCGATTCTGGAGGCCATGGCGGAGGAATATTCCCGCCAGCTTGCCCAGAATGTCCGTCGCGGGATGCGCCAGAACGCCGAGAAGGGTTTGAGCCTCGGCGGCCTCGCCCCGCTCGGCTACCGCGTCGTGAATAAGCAGTACGAGATCAACGAGGACGAAGCCCGCATCGTCCGCTTTATCCATGAGCAGTATGCCGACGGTGCCGGGCAAAAGCAGATCGTGGCCGACTGTGCGCGGCTCGGCTACCGTAACCAGCGCGGGAACCCGCTCACGTTAGCCTCGGTAAAGCGTATCCTTGCAAACGAGCGGTATGTCGGCAGGTATGACTACCTCGGCGAGATCGTGATCGAAGACGCATTCCCGGCCATCGTATCAAAGGATCTGAAAAAGCGTGTGCGCGACCGGCTCAAGGCGAATTCCAAGGCCCCCGGCCATGCAAAGGCGAAGGTGGAATACCTGCTGCACGGGAAATTGTTCTGCGGCGAGTGCGGCGCGCCGATGATAGGGGAGTGCGGGCGCGGCAGGCACGGAGCGACGTATTACTATTACACCTGCGCGGCGCGGAAGAAGCAGCACACCTGCAAAAAGCGCAATGAGCGCAAGGACGAACTCGAAGCCTGTATCGTGGATTATATCGGCTCCTGCGTGCTGACGGACAGCTGGATCGACGGCGCAGCCGAGCGCGTTGTGGCGGAGTATCAAAAGAGCTATGACGCATCCGGCATTAAGCCGCTGGAGAAGCAGATCCGCGACGCCGACAAGGAGATCGATCAGCTTGTCGACGCTCTGATCTCCGCAACGGCGGAAGCCGCCCGCCGCAGGATCAACGAGCGCATTGAAACTGCCGAGGCCCGAAAGCAGGCGCTGGAAGCCGATCTTGCATCCCTCCGCATCGCCAGCCGCGTCCAGATCAAAAAAGAGGACATCGTCGTATGGCTCAGCCAGTTCCGCACTGGCGATCGATCCGATCTGGAATATCGCAAAAAAGTCATAGATTTATTCGTAAACGCGATCTATCTGTACGATGATTCGTTCAAATTATTCCTGAATGTAGCTGATTCCGCCCAAGTAACCTACGCCGACGCCCTCGCCCTCGCGCCGCCTTCCGTTTCGGATTTCGGCGCGTCCGGCGTACCAGATATGCACTTATCCGAACACATCATATTTATAAATGGTGTTATTGGGATGATCGTGCAAAGATGAAAATTCCCTCTCCGGTTTGGAGAGGGAATTTTTTTATTTCGCGATATTCTCGTAATACTCCATCAGTTTCCGCTCCGGGCCGGGGCCGTCCTTATCGAGCAGAAATGCTTTCGCGAGGGCGGCGTAGAATTCCGGGCGGTTTAGGCCGAACTCTACGGCGACGGGGTAGTAGTCCGAGTACATCATATTCATGGTCACGCCCCAAGCCCAGCGGGGGATCTCATGCTCCGGGATGCCCATGCTGTCGGCGATGGCCGTTGTCTGCTCCATCGTCCAGTGCGGGCCGGTCGAGCCGTCGGCGTTTTTCATGCGCTCGGCCCACTGTATGGCCGTTTCGCGATCGAACGCTGCTGCATCCGGTTCGTCTGCGCGGCAGTCCAGCTGCTCCAGCCTGCGGATCGTCTTCGCGTACAGGCCGACTTCCTCCGCGCTGCCGAGTGTCACCGGCTTTTCCATCGCCTCGCGCAGCTTTTCGTAAAGCTTTGTGATATAGTCCTTCATCTTGTCACGCCTCCTGTATGTACCGGTAGAGTTTATCTACGTCGTTTTGATCAAATCGCATATCGCCCAGCAGCGGGACGGATACGGTCAGCTTGTTCTCAAAGCGTGGCCGAGCCGCGTTATAGAGCTTGTCGAGATCGATGTTTCCGGCGTCGTCAAAAATCTGCATCATCTTTACCGCCGGATTTTCGCGCAGCGCAAGGATCTTCTCGCGGCTGCCCTCCATGATGAGCGCCAGCATGATCCCGGCCCCGATGCCCTTGCCGCCCGGCAGGTGCGGGATGACCTCATTGTCCGCGTAGCGCATCGCGCCGCGCATGGCCTGATCTATCGTCACTGTCATTGCAGATTCCCTCCTTTAAGGATGGGGCGGCTATTGCCGCCCCTTTTGCTTAGTTGTTGCAGCAGCCGCCGCACTTCGGGAGCGGATCGTAGAGCGTCTGCGCCGTCGTTGCGGTGCCGGTGGTAATGTCGGCGACCTGCTTGGGATAAAACGTCGCGTTGACGTAGGTCTTCAGCGCATTGTCGCCGCAGCAGCGCCGCTCGGCCTCCATCTTTACCGCGCTGAGCGCCTCCTTGCGGACGCAATCAACGTCCTGCTTTACGAGCGTAAAGCTGTCCTCGGTGCGCTGGTTGTGGACGGCCTGTTTGCACAGCGCCTCACGGACGTCCTTGAGCTGCCCGTCGATATACCCGTACATCTCCAGCATCTTCTGATCGTTGTACGTGTTGGCCTTGAGCAGCGCGATCTCGCTGTCCTTCGCGGCCAGCTTCTGCTCACGCTCCAGCTCGTAGCGCGAGACAGGCATATTCTCGCTGCACGTCGGCTCCTGCTGCCGTGCTGCGAGCATGGCGGCGACCGTCATGGCGGGCGTAACCGCCGCAGCGACGTCAGCGGCTTCCGATCTCTTGTTCTGGTTGAGGCCGCCCAGCAGATTGCCGAGGCCGCCGTTTGCCAGCCCCAGCGCAGCGCCGCCGATGCCAAAGCCCAGCGCAGTCCCTGCGAGTCCTTTGCTTGCGTATTCCATAAATAATACCTCCGAAAAAGTAGTAAACCGGCCGGTTTCTATTCTCAGTTTACCGGATCCCGGTTTTTCGCGGGGGACATCTACGGGACAGTTGTGGGGCGTTTGTGTACCGTCTCCTGTTTTCAATCACTTCTCAAATTTTTTCAAAAAAGCGCTTGACATATACGGTATTACGGTATATAATAGGTACATAAGATAAAGCAAAACAAAACCAACTACGGAGGGTACAGAGATGGCAAAGGCGAAGATCACTTGCAAATGCGAAATCTGCGGAGGCACGTTCGAACACGTCCGCACTTGCGCCAACAGCAGCGCCGCAGATTCCTATGCAGAATGGGCTGCGGAACACGTTACTGTTTGCCCGGCCTGCTATGCCGCAGCGAAAAAGGCCGAGGCGGCTTCCAAACTGAATGCGTACATTGCCGAGAACTTCGGCACCGAGCATCCGCTTCCCAAGATCACCGGTATCTCCGAAAAACAGATCGCTTATGCAGAGTCCCTGCGCACCAAGTTCATCTCTTCCGATCTTTCCGGCTGCAGCGTAAAGCTTTCCCGATTCTTCGCGGCGGAAGATAAAGTCCGGCTCGAAAACATGAGTGAAGAGGGCCGCGCCGCAGCGGAAAAGCAGGCAGAAGCGGAGGGGCTATCTGTTGAAGCGTGGTTCAAGAAAAACCGCCCGGCAATCGTAGCACGCACTTCCAAAATTAGATTCGTCGACATCGTGAAGAAGCTTGAACTGATCGTAAATGAATCCAACGCGTCGAAGATCATCGATGCACTGCGCTGAGAAGGAGGAACTTACAATGGAAAACGTAAAAGAAATCACAAGAATCATGGAGGCCGGGCGCGATGCAGGCCGCGCGCAGGAACCGATGCGGTTTGCGACGCAGGAGGAACGTGACGCATGGTATGAGGAACAAACGGAAATTCTGGCGAAGGTTATGGCTCCAGTAGGAGACGAACCTTACGACAAGAACCTGCAAGGGCATAAGATTGCGGAACGCTTCGCGGATATCCACACATTCGAAATCTATAGACTTACCAATATCCGATACATTATCGGGGACTTCGAAACGTATGAAGAGTACGCGGCCCACAGTTGGGCGGAAACAGAAGCATGGTTCGACAAGCTGCAAGCAGATTTAGAGGAGGAATAAAAAATGACTGCACATCTTTACCGCATCCGTTCTGATTTCCGGAACGTTCCGGACAAAATCATCATTAAGGCAAAGGCGAAGGAAAACTTCCCCGGTACTTGGCTCCACGCCGAAGTTGAACTTCCGGATTTTATCCGGGTGGCCGAAACCGAAGCCGGTGACGGATTCCTATTCACGCAGGATGAAACTATTATGAACGTTTATATCGAAGATGCGGAGCGCTTGGACGGTGACGCAATTAAGGGAACGGTGAGCATCCGCAGAGCAAGCGGACGTATGCTTGCGAAGTGCATCGCCATGTGGCGATGAGAACAGGGAGGATTTTTCCAGATGAAACGATACGACGGAGCATGGACAGTTCGTGGTGCGCTGAAGCATGATGGCCTTTTCACACTCAACGGGCCAGATGATAATCAGATTTATCTGCCCGTTGGGGCGGAGGGCTGGAAGGATGGATGCAACGCCTTCAATCTTTCCACGCAGGAATTTGAGTTGATTCCTGCACACTGGGCGGTTTTTGAGATTGACTTCCCGCGTAGCCGCGCAAATTGGGAGGTTTCCGATGCCGAGTGAGGCACAAAAGCGCGCCCGCGACAAGTGGGACGCCACAAACATGACGCTGGTAAGCTGCAAGATGCGGCGCGACCTTGCTGACGATTTTAAGTCTGCCGCAAAAGCAAACGGCACAACGCCCAGCGCCTTGATCCGTGGGTGGATCGACGCGTATATGCAGAAAAATGAACCTGCCGAATAACCGCTAAGCAAAAAAGCACCCCGTGGGATCATCCCACGGGGTGTTTTTTGCGTTATGCTCCTGTCAGACGGCGGGCGGTGTTGTAGATGTGCGGCAGGCGGCGGGAGATGGTCTTGCGGTCGATGCCGATCTCACCGGCCGCGTCCAGCTGCGGGAGCCTGCGCACGATATAAAGCTTCACGATCTGCTGATCGATCACGTCTAAAAGTCCCTCGTCGGTGACGCGCTCCCAGTCGCTGCGCGTGAGGTGTTCCAGCTCCTTCGGCAGAGCCAGCCGCGCAGTAATTCGCTGTCACTCCCTTCGGCCCGCCGCCGGGCGGGGCTTACTTTTCCTTGTGCTTCAGCACGGCGATATTGCCCTTGTTGCTCACTTCGAGATCCAGCGCGGCGGCGATATCGCGGACTTTGACGTAGTTCGTGCCGTTTTTCAGGATACGCTCAACGGCGACTTCCTTGCCGTCCACGATGATCTTGCTCTTTTCTACCATTTCAATTTCCTCCTCTGCATTTTTTCCATCTTCGAGGGCCATCACGGTATGGCCCTCGCTTACCAGCACGTCGCCGCGCAGGAGATTGGCGTCCGTCGTCAGATATTTGCTGCCGGTCAGCAGCTCGAAGTCTCCCGTCGAAGGCCAATCGTGCAGCATACAGTAGGTTGTGCAGCTGTTGCCCTGCCGACGGTAGAGCACTTCGACCGACGCGCAGCCTGCGGCCACGGCGCAGAGCATCATGAGCGCGGAGCAGTCCGTCTCCACAGGCTTTGCGATCCTGCTCACGTCCCACCCGACGGCTCTGGCTGCCTCATACGCCGTGTTCCTGTTGTCCATGTCGTAGCCGATGTTCCGGTTCTTAATGGCCGCCTCGCACGTCTGCGCGGCCAGCTCGGCCTTTTTGCGGCTCTTGTAGCGCAAGATGCCGAGCCAGTGCCCGTTGTACCAGCGCGAGATATTCAGTTCCCGGCCGGTCTGGTTTCCTGGCTGCTGGTTGCGTCCTCCGGTTTCCCCAAGACTGGCCTGTCCGATCTTGATACTCATGCCCGCTCACTCCCGTACAACTCGTGGTGCAGCTGCAGCACGGCGGCCTCGATCAGCTGATCGATTGTAGATACGTCGAACCGGATTCCGTGTTCGGCCAGAAAATTGATCACATAGGCTTTCTTTTCCTCGCCGTCCGTTGCCGCGTAGAGCTGTTCCGCCGCTTTTACGCCGATCTCTACGTATGTTTTGATGGTTTGCAGTTTGTTGGCGTCGATCTTGGTTTTAAGCCACGGGATCAAAAATGCCGAAACGAGCGCGCTGATGAGCGCGATCACTGCCGAGATGATCTGTGTGTAGTCCATGTGTAATTACTCCTTTCGCTATTCGGCTGTTTCATTTTTCTTCGCAAAAACCCGCTTGAAGGCAAGCAGGCCAAGCTCTGTGATGGTTGCCCAGCCGGTAAATCCGAGCACGTCTGACAGGTCGACCGACGCGCCGAGCTCCGGGCTTCGGATGACTGCAATTAGGACGGCGACGGTTTTCAGAGCGCAGGCCCAGACAATTACCGTCGTGATGAGCTGGAGCAGATACAACACAATGGTTCGCGCCATTTCGCCCTTGCTCCACTTGCCTTTTACCCGCATATCTGCCTCCCAGTTTATTGCGCACTGCTATGCCCGCACTGCGCCTCCAGCTGGTGCAGGAACTTTTTCACGTCGCCGTTCCCGCCCATTTTTTTATACTTCTCTCCGGCAATCAGACGTTCTGCCATTGGCATTTCCTCTGACATGATGGTCAGACGGAGAATTGCGAGATACTGCTCGTTCTGATGCGTCTGCATCTTGTCGAGCTTCTTGTCGATCTCGCCTAGGTGTTCCTCCTGCGTTGAGGCCTTGCCGCGCTTTTTCTGTATCGCGCCGACGACGGCGTTGACAACCGCCGTCAGCGCAGACGAGCCGAGCACGGCGCAGACGAGGGTGACGATGATGGTCTTGGTGTCCATGATCTTTCTCCTTTATGTAATGGTTACAACCTCCACATAAATCCCCACCAACTCTGCCAGCGGGTGGTAGACCGCCGTGCCGGTGTCGCGGGTGCAGTGGTAGGTTTGCCCGGACTGGGTGTAGTACTTGCCCGCGAACAGCTCCATGTTGCCGTTATAGGGGATTGGATCGTACTTTGTGCCGTCGTGGGTTTCGTCGATGCGGGTGAATAGGCTTTCCGTTCCGACGCCGGGCTTCCACCCGGCTTGCGACGTGTGGGCCTGAATAACTTTGTACAGCTCGCCGCCGTAGAGCAGCTTGTAGCCCACGGGGTAGCTCTGGCCATCTGCCCACTCCGGGTAAAATTCCCGCATTCTATACGCGGTTGCATCATCGACGGCCAGTGTGTTGATCTGCTGGCGCAGGAGCATGGCCGTCACCTCCTCCTGCGCCAGCGGGCGGTGCTTTTCCTCTGCCTCTGCCCGCGCCTGCGCTTCCTGCATGGCGGTTACTTCTGCTTCCGTCATTTCGCGGATCGTGCCGTTTTCGTAGATTTTCATCATGTGCCCTCCTGTGTTGTAATTGAGCCTCGCAGGCCATAGATGATAAGCTCGCCTGATGCAATCGGATATATCTCATTGTCGCTCAGTTCTATTTTCGTAATCTGCGAAACAATAAAGGGAAGCAAATTATAGGAAGCCAACAAGCTCCCTTGAGCGTAATTTGTTGGTGAATTCGCCGCACCGGTTAGAACATTTAGGATTCCTTCTGGCGTGGCAATGTAAAACGATACGCCGCTTCCTGTAAATCCTGATTTTTGATACGGGATCTGCCCGGAAAACGCGGCAGGTTTAATCCCATTTAAATTACACCTCAACAGGCTTGCAGTAGCGGTCGATCCCGTCATTCTGACCCGCTTGAAAAGCAGAGCTTTGTATCCCGGTAAATTATCAAAAGTCCACGCGTGCACATCCACCGCAACATCGGCCGCGAAATCTATTTCTCCAATCTTCTCCCACGCGTCTTCCCCGCCCGTCGGCATATCCACTGCTTCCGTCTCCGTGATCTTGCCCGCCGCGTCGACGGCCTTGATCTTGACGATCTGGCCCACGGCGGCGGAAGCGGGGGCGGGGACGGAGGTTCCGGCGAGAGCTGCGGCTGCCTCTGCCGCGATCTCGGTTTTGTCCGCGTCGGTGAGGGTGTAATCCGCGCCGGGTGGGCCTTTGAGGTTGACGGGCGCGGGGTTGGCCTTGCCGCCGTCGTTTGTCCAGCTCAGATCGCCCGCAGCGGAGACGGACGGCGTGAATGTTGTGCCGTCTGCGCCGTCGGCTCCATCCTTGCCGTTCGTGCCGGCTTTTCCCGGTGCGCCGTCCTTGCCGTTTTTGATCTCGGCGGTCGTTGTGCCGGTTTTGTCGGTGATGGTGATAGTCGCGCCGGTGCTGGTTTGAGCCACGGAGGCGGAGGGGCTGAAGCCGTCCTGCCCGGGTGCGCCGTCGGCGCCGTCCTTGCCGGGGCTTCCGTCTTTGCCGGGCGCTCCCTGCGGGCCGGTCGCGCCGGTGTCGCCCTTTTCGCCCTTCTCGCCTTTGAGGTCGGCGAGGGCGATCAGGTTTTCCCACGTCGCCCCGCCGTCGTTGGAATACTGGATATAGCCGTCTGCCGTGCGCAGATCGATGGAGCCAGCGCCGCCGCTGCCGGTCTTCGCCGCCTCGTTGATCGCGGCGACAAGATTCTCTTTTGCTTTGGTGGTGAGGTTGTTCAGGTCGCCGATGATCTCCTGCAGCTGCGCCCAGACGGGGAGCGTGGGATCCGCCGAAGGATCGCCGGACGGCTCCACCGCAGGCTGCACCTTGCCGAGCGTTGCCCAGACGGTTGGGAGGACGACGCCGGAGGCGTTTGTGCCGTACACGCCGACGCGGGCATAGCGCCCCGCCACGGCGAGAATCTCGGCCGGTACGGTCACGGTATCTCCATCCCATTTCGCCGGGAGTACGTCGATGGTGGCCCTTCCGTTTGTAAATACGGCGGTCTTCGTCAGCCCGTCCCAATCGTCAGAAAACACGAACTCAACGGTCACGGCCTTGGCCATGCCCGCCGTCAGAAGCTCCGGCGGCGAGCACAGATGCGCGGAGGCCTTGGTGATGTGGATCTGGATCATGCTTTGTCAACTCCTTCAAATTCCACAAACGGTTCCAGGCACTTGATATCCCCGGCAGAAAGCCGGATATCGAGATCAAGCGGCAGCTTGATCCGCTTGAATTCCGGCAGTTCCGCCTCCAGCTCGTTTAGCTCCGCCTGCGGCCGCCCGCTCATGAGCTGGTTCCCGTAAAATTCAAGCGTCGGATTCAGCTTTGTCGCCAGAATGGCGAGCGCGTAGGCCTGCCGGAGTGGAAGATCCTGCCCGATGAGTTTTTGCAGTGGCTTTGATGCAAGTGCAATATCATATAATTTCATGGCGTCCTCCTAATTGATTGCTGTGCCGTTTACCGTTAATTTCCCCGATGAATTGCATGCGAGTGTGCAGTATCGGTATGAATTGTAATACAGCACGATCTCATCCCCTCTGACTGTCACAGGATAGCTTGATGTCCCGATTTCAAACCCTGTCGCGGACGGGGTGAGCGTCCTGCTCGACAGCGTAAGCTTGTACGAGCCGCTTGTCAGCGCGGCGACGGTCGGAGATACCGTGCCCCATTTTGCTGAGTAGTTGCTGGATCCGCTTTTCAGCAGGACTTGGCCGTCTGTGCCTCCCGTTGGGAGCATTCCGTCAGGGCTGCCCCACTCGACTGCATAGTCGGTTCCTCTGGACTTTTTGAGCACTTGCCCGGTACTGCCGCCGGACGGGAGTGTCCCACTGACGTCGCCCCATGCGCAGGCGTAGTTTGATGCGGACGATTTTTTCAGCACCTGCCCGGTTGTTCCGCCGGTCGGGAGGATGCCGTCCGGGCTGCCCCATGTGCAGGCGTAGTTTGACGCGGATGTTTTTTTCAGCACCTGGCCGGTCGTTCCGCCGGTCGGGAGTGCCCCCGGCAGGCTGCCCCACTTGACGGCGTATTCCTTCGTACCATCCTTGAGGAGTGCCTGCCCGTCTGTCCCGCCGCTCGGGAGGCCTGCAATGGTGCCCCATTCCAGTGCGTAGTCCTCGCCGGACGATTTCTGCAGAACCTGCCCGGTGCTGCCGCCCGCCGGGATACCAACGGCTGCATCCGCGCCCGGAGCGCCGACGGCGAACATGACAACCTTGCTGCCGGACAGCTCCAGCACGGCCACGCGCTGGCCTGCCGCGAATTTTACCGCCGTGTTGCATTTATAGTGCTTCTCGGTAGGCTCTTCCGCGCCGTCCAGCGTCAGGGTCAGTCCGTCTTCCTCTACCGTCGCAACGGTCGCAAGCTGAAAAGGCTGCTGCTGTTCTTCTGCCGGAGCTTCTTCCTCCGGGGTTTCGGTATACAGGCTGTCTACGCCCTCCATTATGCGATCACCGTCCTTTTTGCAGAGTGCGTCATAAGGCTTCCGGCCGACAGCTGCATCTGCCAGCCGGTTTCGAGATAAATGCCGCCGATATCGTCATGCGTGAGCGCGATCACGTCCCCGACGCCGTGGCCGGGATCGTTGAGGGTGTAAAACGTGATCGCACGGGCGGACAGCAGCGACTCGTTCCGCAGGCGGTCGGCATAGGCCTGCAATTCGTCCTGCGAGGCGATATTGTCCACCTTTACGAGCGACGCGATGCGCATATTGCGGCGAAACGTGGATTTCCGCGACTGCGGGTTGTCATTTACCGCTGTTGCCACCATCGGCTGCTCCAAATCCGGGTTTGAGCAGACGCAGATAAATACGTTCGGCGCGTCAAACAGATCTTCTTCGTCCGACCAGCTTGGCCCCGGATGGCGCTCCGGCAGGAACAGTTCCGTTGTGCCATAAGCCCAGTCGATATTCTGTGCGCTCGGCTCCTGATACGGTTCGAGGCGGGCAACGCCGGAGGCGTCGAACCAGAGGCTGTTGTAGTTGATCTCTTCGAGCAGCGCGTTGATGATCGTCAGATAGCTCGTTCCAATGTCCCAATCCTCGCGGTCCGTCTGCAAGGTCGCGTCGGACGGCGTCGCGATGACGAGTGCAATGCCGCAGGCCGTCAGCAGCTTGCGGATCTCGGTAATGTACGACGAGCCAGCCGCAAGGTGCAGGATGGTCTCGGTGCGGTTGCTGTACACGCGCCAGCCGCGGTCATATGCTTCGACCTCGACGCGCTTCTGTCCGGCTGCGCCTTTCACGCTCGGTGTCGCGGCCCGGTAGATGCCGAGCGGCGTCTCTGTGCCGTCGATCGTCATGACGGGGCGCAGCTCGTCGGACAGGTAATCTACCGTATCGTTCGGCAGAAACGTTCCCTTGAGGCTTCCGTGGATCGTCGCGTCGCGGCTGCTCATGATCTGCGGCGAGCTGCCGGTAGCCCATTGCAGCTGCGTGATGGGCGCGCCGTTTCGGAGCACGTCGACGCGGAAGCGGACGTCACGGGTCAAGCGCGATCGCCTCCTCCCGGTTGGTGTGCGAGACGGTAAAGGCGTAGCGGCGCATGAATTCGTCGCTGTTGCTTTCCAGCGACGGAAGCGTACCGATGGCCATATTGCCGTAATGATCTTTCAGGCAGACGAGACGGCCCACAAGGGCCTCCAGTGCGAGGGCGGCGGCCCGCTGGCTGTGCGGCCATGCGCAGGCGACGGAAATGGAGCGGTCGCGCTGCTCGCTGCGCTCTTCGACGGGGTAGGCAAGCCCGGCCAGATGGACGGTCGAGACACCGGCGGTGAAGCTGGTGCGGTTTGTCCGGAGCTGCGTCTCGGACAGGCGCATTTCGAGCCAGACGCCGGTTTCGAGGTCGCAGATCATATTGGTCTCCGGCAGAATCTCGGCGGTGTCCGAATCGGACACGCCGTAATTGTCGCTGTCTGCGTAGCAGCCGCGCACGCGGTACGTCACGCTGCCGATGCTGGTGTGGTCGACGTACTGCTTCTGGATGGTGCGGGCGATGGCGACGCCGTCCCGCTCGATCAGATAAAAATCATAGCTGCCTGCGGTCTGCCACGTCAGTGCGGCCTCATGGCCCGCGTCGACCGACAGTGCGATTGCCTCGCCCTCGGTGTGCGAGATTGGCAGGGCCGCTGCGCTCCACTCCGACCACATGCCGTACTGATTCTGTACGCGGACGCGGACAGTATAGCTGCCGTCGGCGAGATAAACAGGGGAGCGCCACGCCTTTTCCGTGCCGTAGACCGTGCCGGAGGCGTAGCCGGTGGAGAGCGTCAGCTGGTATGCCTCCTGCTCGGAGGTCTGCCATGTGATGCGCGGGCGCGGGCCGGTGGACTGGATGACGATGGACGGCGCGGATGGTGCGTTGATGGCGATAAACTCCGCCTTGTCGCTCCACTCGGACGCCGTGTTGTCCGTGTTGTAGGTGCGCACGCGCCAGTATTTTGTTCCGCTTGTGAATTTGTTCGCCGGAACGTCGTAATACTGGTTTTCTCCCGTTACGGTTGCGAGGGTATTCCACGTCGTGCCGTCGGCGGACCATTGCAGGTCCGCCTTGCTCTGCGGCGTGCCAGTAGAAATGATGTGCTGCCAGCTGAAGCGGTTTGGGATCGTGGCGTCGATGACAACACCGACAGGCGATGTCGGCTTGGCCGATGGGGCAGCTTCGGCGGTAGACAGCGTGATCCAGTCGCTTGTTACGGTCGCGCCGGTGTTCAGTGTGACAGACACCGACCACTGGATTTCGTTTGCGGTAAACGTCCCGGCAGGGACGGTCACTTTCTGCGCCGTTCCGCAGGCGATGGTTTTGATCGTGCCGGAGGTTCCGGCGCGCCAGCGGAAGGTCGTTGACGCGGCCTTGATATCCTCAATGCAAAGTCCGGTTTGGTATATGCCCCACGAAAAAACGTTATCCTTTGTTTTTGGAATGTACCCGCTCTTGGGCGTCAGCCCGCCCACGCTTGCCGTTGCATTGCTGTCAAGGTAAGTTATAACCATGTACGGCTTGTAGTTGCTGCGCGATGTATCTATGCGCGTAACGTCCTGCACGCAGATCCCGTATTTGCATCCGCGGATACCCCATTTATCGGCAGTTCTCTCGCCGTGATACCACTGTGCAGCGTCGCTTTTACTCGCCTCTACCAGCACACCCCCAGCCGGAATATCCGGTTTGTTATTGTATGTTACCGAATTTTCGTCGAATGTATCTCCCAGCGGCTTAAACGAGAAGTGTTGATAAATTTTGTATACATACGATCCAACGCCATGAAGATATAGCGCAATCTTGTCTACGATTTTAAATTTTACCGATTCAGGGACTGCTGCAAAGCCAATTAAAACTATGTCTCTTTCGTCAGCCGGTATGAAAGTTGCGCTGCTATGGTCGTTGGTGTTTGGATACATATAGGGCAGGTACGCAGACTTGTTCGCGTAAATTGTCACCTGCGGCATTTACTTCGCCCCCATTCTGGCTGTGATCCTCGCGTTTTTGGCGATGCGGAGGATGGTGTCGAGGTCTTCGACGTGGTCGACGTAGA
>OIYO01000598.1_pt1 | contig 27701 bp, 30 predicted proteins | sample 1588191 | NCBI WGS metagenome assembly OIYO01 (sample SAMN03283275) | human gut metagenome | biome: human-associated habitat; material: feces | host: Homo sapiens | place: Peru | collected 2012 | reverse complement strand
AAAATTTTCTAATTAATTTACCTATTTTTTCTGTTCCAAGTATATTTTCTTTTTGTTCCATAATAACTCCTTTCACATAGAAAAAACGCAATACTAACAAAGTATTGCATTTTTGCAACTTGATTATTATATCACAATTTTTTATTATAGTAAAGTTTATCTTTTATTTTTCTACTCTTTTATTTTCCTACTTTATTCTCTCATCATTTAATATATATTCAAATTCATCTATATTATTTTGTAAATGCTTTAAAAGATTTTGGGGCAAAAATAAATAATCTTTAAAATTATTTACATCTATCCAGAAAAATTCTAACTTATCTTTTTTTCTTTCTTCTATTGATTTAAATACTTCCTTTTGATACATTGATTCATCACAAAACTTCATTTCATGAACAATCAATATCTCATGATATTTTTTCCCTTTTAGTTCAAAAAAATTTTCAACATAAGATGATGATTTAACATATTCTGTATCTGCTCCTATTTCTTCTAAAATTTCTCTTTTTAAAGCAGTTATGCTATCTTCACCTGATTTGATTCTACCACCAATTAAAGTTACATGTTTTTTACTCTTTTCATGGTGGACCAATATTTTATTCTTGTTCTTTATTATTGCTCCTACTCTAAAATTAAATAAATTATCACATAGTTATTTATTTATTGGCACAGATGGCATAGGGAAAAAAATGATTGCAAAAGAATTTGCAAAAATGATATTATGTATTGAAAATGAAAAATATTGTAATAGGTGTAAATCTTGTATAGAATTTGATACAAATAATAATCCGGATTTTAAAATGATAGAACCAGATGGAAATAGTTTGAAAATAGAGCAAATAAGAGAATTTCAAAGTAAAGTTACTGAAAAACCAATAATTTCGAGTAGAAAAGTTTATATAATAAATGATAGTGACAAGATGACATCAGAAGCTCAGAACTGTTTATTAAAAACTTTAGAAGAACCACCAGAATTTGTTACAATTATTTTAATAGGCTCAAATGAAAATGCATTTCTAAGCACTATAAAATCAAGATGTATGATATTACATTTTAATAAAATATCAAATGATGAAATAAAAGTGTTTTTAGAAGAAAATTATCAGACAAAAATAAACAGTAAAGTAATGTTAGATGCGTTTCAGGGAAGCATAGGAAAAGCACTTCAGTTGCAAGACAAGCAAGAAGAATACGAAAGAATTGAACAAATAATATATAGTTTAGAAAATAAAGATAAGATAGATATATTAAATATGTCAGAACCGATTTATAAAGCAAAAGATGAAAAATTTGAGATGCTTGATTATATGAATATAGTGTTTATAAATTTAGCAAAAGAATCAAATAAATATGCAAATTGTATAAACATAGTTGAAGATACAAAAAGAAGATTACAATCAAATGCAAATTATGATATGTGTATAGATAATATGTTATTAAATTTATGGGAACAAGTAAATTATTAATGAGCAAAATGAGTGAAGGGAAGTGGAATTTAGATTTGAAAAATATCATAGGAATAAGATTCAAAAAATTAGGAAAAATATATTTTTTTAATCCAAAAGGATTAAGAGTAAAAAAAAGAGATAAAGTAATAGTAGAAACTTCACAAGGGGAAGAATATGCAGAAGTATTAATTCCTAATAGATATGTAGAAGATGATAAAATAGTAGCTCCATTAAAAAAGATATTAAGAATAGCAACTTATAAAGATACAAAAAGACATGAAGAATGTAAAAAAATAGAGAAAGAAGCATTTAAAGTTTGCGAAGAAAAAATAAAAGAGCACAAATTAAACATGGTACTTACAGAAGTTGAATGCAAATTTGACAACAGCAAAATTATATTCTATTTCACAGCAGACGGAAGAATTGACTTCAGAGATTTAGTAAAAGATTTAGCCGCTATATATAAAACAAGAATAGAAATGAGACAAATAGGTGTTAGGGATGAAGTAAAAAGAATAGGCGGAAATGGTGTATGTGGTAGAGAATTATGTTGTTGCACATTTTTAAGCGATTTTGAAACAGTATCAATAAAAATGGCAAAAGAACAAAACATATCATTAAATCCATCTAAAATATCAGGAAACTGCGGAAGACTTATGTGTTGCTTAAAATACGAAAATGATGTATATGAAGAAAAACTTCAACATCTTCCCAATATAGGTGCAATAGTAAAAACAGAAGATGGAGAGGGAGAAGTAGATAGTATAGAAATCTTAAAAGAAAAATTAAGAATCAAATTTAAAAATGAAGATGGAGTATATACATATAAAAAATACGATGCAAAAGATGTTAAAATTATCAAAGATGTTGCAAGAGAACAAATAGATGAAGAAGAAATTCAAAATAAAAAAGAATTAGAAGAGCTTGAAAAATTAGAACAAGAAGACAAGAAAGTTTTAGGAGGTGAGTAAAATGGCATATAAAATTACAGATAAATGTATATCTTGTGGAGCTTGTGCAGCAGAATGCCCAGTAGGATGCATATCACAAGGTGATGAAAGATTTGTTATAGATCAATCAGCATGTATTTCATGTGGTACTTGTGCTGGTGTTTGCCCAGTTGGAGCACCAGAAGAAGAATAATCTGAAAAAGCAAAAGGGAAAAGAAGGGTCCAGCAGTTTCTGCTGGACCCTTCTAAATTAATTTTTATTTGTCATTTCTTCTAAATCTAATAATTCTTGCCATCTTTTATCAACTTCTTTTTGGAACTCTTCTATCATCCACTCGTTTCCAGGTTTAAACATATGTTTAAACCTTTTTTGAGGTTTTAGGAATTCTTCTATTGGAAGTTTTTTAGCTGGTTTATAAGTAATATGGTAAACACCATCAACTACTTCATATAATGGCCAGTAGCATGTTTCAACAGCTAATTTGTTGATTTGCATTAGGCTATCTGTTGGGTATCCCCATCCTCTTGGACATGGTGCCATTACATTTAAGAATGTTGGACCTTCTGTATATATTGCTTTTTCTGCTTTTTCGTATAAGTCTTTCATGTTATTTACAGCAATTGATTGTGCAACGTATGGTAAGTGATGTCCTACCATTATTTTTGTTAAGTCTTTTCTTGATTGCATTTTTCCAGGAATTACTTTTCCTGCAGGTGATGTTGTTGTGTCTGCAAATTTTGGTGTTGCTGATGAACGTTGGATTCCTGTGTTCATGTATGCTCCATTGTCATAACATACATATAGCATGTCATGTCCTCTTTCCATTGCTCCTGATAATGACTGTAATCCTATATCATATGTTCCACCATCTCCACCAAATGCGATGAATTTTGTGTGTTCATCTTCTGGTAATTTTCCTTGTTTTTTAAGTGATTTATAAGCAGCTTCTGCTCCTGATAAAGTTGCTCCTGCTGATTCAAATGCTGTGTGTACAAATGAGTCTGTCCATGCTGTGTATGGGTAAATAAATGTTGATACTTCCATACATCCTGTTGCTGTTGCAATTACTGCATGGTCTTCTTCTTTAAGTGCTCTTAATATATGTCTTGCTACAACTGGTGCACCACATCCTGCACACATTCTGTGCCCTTCTGTAAATCTTGAAGGCTTATTTGCTACTACTTCTTTTAAATTATATGCCATAATTATTTAGCCTCCCTTCTTAATCCTAAATATCTATAAGGATTTTCTATTTTTCCATTTTTAGCGATTTCAGCTAAATCTGTATATACTGATTCAATATCTTTTTCAGTAGTATCTCTACCACCAATACCATAAACATAGTTTACAGTAGGTATATTCTTTTGAGCAACATACATGCTTGATGTTACATCCTCAAATAGAGCTCCACCAATTGCATTTAATGAATCAGCTTTGTCTAATACTGCAACAGCTTTTAAATGACTTAAAACTTCTGCAACTTCTTCTCCTGGGAAAGGTCTATAAACTCTGATTTTTAATAAACCAGCTTTTACACCTTTTTCTCTTAATTTATCTACAACAGCTTTTGTTGTACCAGCAGTTGAGTTCATACAAACTATTGCAATTTCTGCGTCATCTAATTTGTATTTTTCAAATAGACCATAGCTTCTACCAGTCCATTTTTCAAAATCTTTAGATACATCTAAAATAACTTGCTTAGCAGCTTTCATAGCTTCACCTTGTTGAGCTTTGTGCTCAAATAAATATGCTTGTAAATCTAATGGTCCAACTGCTATTGGTTCTTGTTTATTTAATAAATAATGTTCAGGATGATATTCTCCAATGAATTTTTTAACTTCTGAATCTTCTTCTAATTCGATATTTTCAATTGAATGTGATGTTATAAATCCATCTTGGCATATCATAATAGGTAATTGCACATTTTCATTTTCAGCAATTCTATGTGCCATTAAGTTGTTATCATAAGCTTCTTGATTATTTTCTGAAAATAGCATTATCCATCCAGCATCTCTAACACCCATTGCATCTGAATGGTCACAGTGAATGTTTAATGGTCCTGATACAGCTCTGTTTACTAAATTTAAAACTATAGGAAGTCTTAAACTTGAAGCTATATAAATCATTTCCCACATTAATGATAAACCATTTGCAGATGTGGCAGTCATAGCTCTTGAACCAGCTGCTTCAGCTCCTATACAAGCGCTCATTGCGCTGTGTTCACTTTCAACTGCAACAAATTCAGTATCAACTGAACCATTTGCTACAAAAGTTGAAAAATATTGAGGAATTTCTGTTGATGGTGTAATAGGGAATGCAGCAACAACATCTGGATTAATTTGTTTCATAGCAGTTGCAACAGCTTCATTACCACTTAATCTTTCTCTAATACTCATTATTCATCAACACCTTCTTCCTTCATTTCGATTGCTCCAAAAGGACATACTTTTGCACATACGCCACATCCTTTACAATAATCGTAATTATAATCTGTTCTTTTTAAAGAATCTTTACATACTGGAATTGCGTTATCTGGGCAAACTGGGAAACATAGTCCGCATTGTTTGCATTTTTCTTCTAACCATATAGGTTTAACACTTCTCCAGTCACCTGTTTTGAATTCTTTTGCATTTGCTGCTGTATAAATATTTCCACCTATTGTTAAATCTTCCATAGGTGTTGTTTTATCTATATTTGTTGACATTTTAAAATCTCCTTTCTTTTATAGAAGTTAGAGGTTTGTGAAATAGAGGTTAGATTTTAAATTTAATATCTGACATCTAATATCTAACTTCCAACGTCTACTGAATTTTTTGTACTTCTTTTAAAGCCATTTCTAATGCTTTCATATTACCTTCAATAACTTCAGGTTTTTTAGCAAATTTATGCTTGAATGAACCTTTCATATCTTCTAAAAAAGCTTCATCTGCCATAATTCCACTAACTTTAACTATAGCTGCAAGCATTGGAGTATTTGGAAAATATTTTCCTAATGTTTCTATTGATATTTTTCTTGCATCTATTGTATAAATATTGCCATTATATCCTTTTAAAGATTTTTTTACTATTTCAGGTGATTTTGTTGTATTGATTACAATTGCTCCTGTTTCTTTTAATCCAGCTGTAACTGGAACTACATCTAAAAGTGTATCATCAACTACAACTACGTAGTCTGGTTCATAAATATTACTATGAACTGTAATAGGTTTGTCACTAATTCTGTTATATGCAGTAATTGGTGCTCCCATTCTTTCTGGACCATATTCAGGAAATCCTTGAATATATTTACCAGTATTAAATGCTGCATCGGCTAGTAATAATGATGCTGTTTTTGCACCTTGACCGCCTCTACCATGCCATCTAATTTCTATTAGGTTGTCCATGTAAATGCCTCCTTTTTATTAAATTGTCAAATGAATTTGGTTCTTTTGACAGCTTTTATTTTATGTGTTTAGTATATGCCAAATAGATATTGATGTCAAGGGATTTTTTTGTACAGTTTAGTCGAATTTATAATTGATAGGAGTAGAAAAATGTCGAAATTTGCGATGAGTTTTTCTTGCAAAATTTGTTTTTTTGTAGTATTATACTAGATGTATTTAATTCAAGTTTTAATTCAAATATTTTTATCAAAAATTATCCCAAAAAATTAAATTAAAGTGAAAGAAGGTAATAAAAACAGATATTAACTTCAAAATAAATATTGACAAAAAGTGAAGATAGTTTTATAATCCACTTAATTAAATTAATAGAATAATATTTACATATAACAAATATTTGGAGTATAAAATGAATAGTAAAAAAATATTAAAAAGAAAGAGAGATGTAAAATGAATATTAATGACGAAAATTTTGAGGAAGAGTTTTATAATTATCTTGTAGAAAATAATATAAAGTTTTTTAGTTATCAAGATTATTTAGAATTTAAAAATAAGGATTTATCTAAGTTAATGTTAATTGAAAAGTACAAAAAAGGCAACGATTTGATGAAATGCTTAGATAAAGTAGTTGATGAAATTTATAGTAACAAGGAAGAATACAAAGGAGAAGGAAAAGAAGTAATTTTTTTAGCGTTAGATAAAATATTAAGAGAAAAAGTTGGATATGAAAAAACAGAACAATTAATTAAAAAGTTGAAAGGAGATGATAGAGAAATGCTACAAATTTTAGAAACAATAAGAGAAGAAAACGAGGATATAAGAAATGAAGGAAGAATTGAAGAAAAAAAAGAAATTATAAGAGAGATGCTAAAAAGAAATATGCCAGTAGATTTAATTTCTGAAATAACACATTTTAGCAAACAAAAAATAAAACAAATGATAAAATTATGATAAGAGTATTAATTTTTTAAGAAGTAATATAGCAAATAAAAACTATATTGCTTCTTTTGTTAAATTGAGATAATAGAGAAAAATAATAGAAGCAAGATGTAAAAATTTCTTGCTTTTTGCCTTTTTATATAGTAAAATGAACAAAGAAAAAAATAAAAACAAAATGTGTCAAAAAGGGCCGTCCCTAATGACCAAGAAGGTGAAAAAATGTATTTAAAAAGATTAGAATTACAAGGATTTAAATCCTTTGCAGATAAAACAGTATTAGAACTAATGCCAGGAATTACAACAGTAATAGGACCAAACGGTTCAGGAAAAAGTAATATATCAGATGCAATAAGATGGGTGCTAGGGGAGCAAAGTATGAAATCCCTAAGGGGAACGAAATCATTAGATGTCATATTTGCTGGTACTCAAAACAGAAAGTCTCTAGGTTTTGCTGAGGCTTCTTTGGTGTTTGATAATTCTGATGGTGCTTTGCCAATTGAATATACAGAAGTTACTGTTACAAGAAAGATTTACAGAAGTGGTGAAACTGGTTATTATATAAATAAAGTTCCATGTAGATTAAAAGATGTATTGGAATTATTTATGGATACAGGTATTGGTAAAGATGGATATTCAATAATTGGACAAGGTAAAATTGATGAGATTTTAAGTAATAAATCTGAAGATAGAAGACATATTTTTGAAGAGGCAGCAGGAATTGTAAAATATAGAACTAGAAAAGAAGAGTCTGAGAAAAAATTGGAGCATACTAAATTAAATCTTCTTAGAATAAATGATATTTTGTCTGAAATTGAAGGAAATTTAGAGCCATTGCAAATGCAAGCTGATAAGGCTAAAAAATATTTGAATTTAAGAGAAGAATTAAAAAATATTGAAATTGGTTTATTTGTATATAACATTGAAAAATATAAAAAGGACTTGGAAGAATTAATAAAATCAATTGATGTAATGCAAGCTCAGTCTAATGATGAAGAAGAAAAATTAGACAAAATAAAAGCTTTAAAAGAAGAACTAAAACAAAGTATTGACCAAATCACAGAAGAAATTGAAAATATGTCTAATATAGGATTTGAAAGTCAAAAGCAAATTGAACAATTAAATTCTGACATAAATGTGGCAAAAACTAGAATTGCAAATAATAATGAAAATAGTGAAAGATATTCAAAAGAAATCGAAGAACAAAATGCAAAAATCGTAGAATTAAATGAAGAAATTGAACAAAAAGAGCAAAGAAGAGAAAGCCTAAAACAAAACAAAGAAAAATTTGAAAAAGAGTTAAATGAAAAACAGGCAGAACTTGATAAATTAACTGAAAAATTATCTTCTAAAGAGCTAGAAATTGAAGGATATAAACAGACTGTAGAGCAAAATACGGACAAAAAATATGAACTTCAATCAGATATCAATACACAAAATATTAATTATCAAAACTATGAAAAAAGACAAGCTCAAATCAAACAAGAAATGCAATCAACAATTTCCGAATTAGATAGTACACGTCTTAATAAAGAAGACATAGCTAAGCAATTTAATGAAATAGAAAATAAGAAAAATAAGGCTCAAAAATCATTAGATGATGTTGCAAAACAAAGAGAAGAGGCAAATCAAAAAATAAAATCATTTGAAAGCAATATTAACATTTTATCTAGTGATATGAGAGTAAAAGAGTCAAAACTAAAATTTTTAATTGAAACAGAAAAAGAAAAAGATGGCTATATTAAAAGTGTAAAATCTTTGCTACAAGACTGCGAGAATATTAAAGATTTAGGAAAAGGTATGCATGGTGTTTTAGCAAATATTATTGAAGTTCCAGATGAATTAGAAACTGCAATTGAAATGTGCTTAGGAGCAAGCCTTCAAAATATTGTAACAGAAACAGAAGAGGATGCAAAAAAATTAGTTGAACATTTAAGAAAAAATAATTTAGGAAGAGCATCATTTTTACCAATTTCTTCTGTTAAAGGTAAAAAATTAGACAAAATAAAAGGGCAAGATAAAGGTCTAATTGGTATTGCATCAGATTTAGTAAAATATAATAAAAAATATGAGCAAATTATCTTAAATTTACTTGGAAGAACAGTTATTGTTGATAATATGGAAACAGCAATTAAACTTGCAAAACAAAATGGATATTCATTTAGAATTGTTACAACAGAAGGTGACTTAATTAATCCATCAGGAGCTATAACAGGTGGTTCAGTTGCTAAAAAAACTGTAAATATTCTAGGTAGAGGAAAAGAAATTGAAAAACTTGAAAAAGAAATCAATAATTTAAAACAAAAAATAGAAAAATTACAAAATGATAAACAAAATTATGAAGAATCAATTGAAGGAATTTTAGAGTTATCTGCTAATCTAGAAAAAGAATTGCAAGAAATTGATATTACATATGCAACTGAAAAACAAAAAGTAATTTCAATAGATGAAAATATTGATAAACTTCAAAAACGCTTAAATAGACTAAAAGAAGAACAAGCAAATCTTGAAAAACAAAAAGAAGAAGCAGTATCAACTAAAGGAAATTTACAAGTAGAAATAAATAAAATTGCTGAACAAAATCAAGAGCTTTCAAAAATAATAGCAGAATTTGCAGAACTTAACAAAGATGACCAAAAATATATTGATGATTTAAATTTTGATATTACAAACTTAAAAATTTCAGTATCATCATTTGATGAAAGCGAAGCATCAATACAAGAAATTCAAGAAAGAATTAATCAAGAACTAGAAAATGCTAACCAAAGTATTGAAAATAAAAAGGCTCAAATAGAGCAAATCAAAGTAGATAATGAAAATCTAGAAAAATCAATACAAGATATACGTCAAAAAATTGAAGAAGTTAAAGCAAATGTTCAAAATAGTAGTTCAAAAATTGAAGAGTTAAAACAAGAGAGAACTTTGAAAAACGAAAAACTTGCAAAGCAAGAAAATGAAATAACTGACAAATTCAAAGTAATTGAAGATTTAAAAGGCCAACTTGTAAAATTAGATGTTAAGAAAACAAAAATTGAAGAAGACATTAATGGAATTTACAATAAAATGTGGGAAGAATATGAACTTACACCAAATAATGTTGGAGAATATCAAAAACCAGAAAATGTTCAAACAACACAAAGAAGAGTAAATGCATTAAGAACCGAAATTAAAGAATTAGGAAGTGTTAATGTAGATTCAATTGAAGAATACAAAAACTTAAAAGATAGATATGACTTTATGAGTGAACAAAGATTAGATTTAGAAAATACAATGAGCAAACTAAGAAATGTTATTTCTGAAATGACTCAAATTATGAAAGAACAATTTAAAGAAAAATTCAAAGTAATTAATAAAAACTTTGGTGAAGTATTTGCAGAACTATTTGGTGGAGGAAAGGCAGAGCTTATACTTGAAGATGAAAATAATATTTTAGACTGTGGAATAGAAATTACTGTACAACCACCAGGAAAAAAATTACAAAATATGATGCTATTATCAGGAGGAGAAAAGGCATTTACAGCAATAGCTTTACTATTTGCAATTTTGAAAATAAATCCAGCTCCATTCTGTGTCCTAGATGAAATTGAAGCAGCTTTAGATGATGTAAATGTATTTAGATATGCTGAATATTTAAAGAAATTTACTGAACATACTCAATTTTTAGTTATTACTCATAGAAAAGGTACAATGGAAGTTGCTGATACTGTTTATGGTGTTACTATGGAAGAAAGCGGTATTTCTAAATTGTTATCAATGAAGTTGAATAAATAAAAGAAAACGATGGAAATAATTATTTTCCATCGTTTTTTGCAATATACTTTAATGCAAATGCATCATTTAGTAGTGATGCGAGGTGCTTTCAATTTGATGAGTGAATCTTGTCTTCTTTTTTGAAAAGCCATACCTGGTAAAACTTTTAAACCGAGTATCTCAGCTTTTTTTCTAATTCTATATGAATTTCGAAAATTTGAAAAAAACTGCAAAGTTACGTTTTCAGAAGAATCTAACCAAGTATAAATATTTTCAGTGCTAGATACAAGATGCAAATCTTGTAAATAGTTAAAGAAAGCTTGAGTAGAATCTGAAACAGAAATTACTTTTCCATTGTTTAGAGCTACCTCCAATAAAATCTTAAAATCTTCATCCTCAAACCGAAATGTAATTGCTGATGTTGAAACTATGGGTGCCATACGCAATACCTCCAAAAAATTTTGTAAAGCTATTATAACAAAAAGTATATAATTTTACAAGTATAAAAAAATTTTTTAAAAAAAATTTTTCAATAGTCCAATTATGATTAGTAAAGAGCCAGAAATTATAGACCAAATATTTTTGGGCAATCTATAAAGTTTACTAATATGGATGCCAATAAAAGTACCAATACTTAAAAAAAATAACTGAAAAATACTAACTAATAAAGGAAATAGAGCTAAATTAATATCAACAATACTTCCACAAATTCCAATACAAAAGCTATCCAAAGAAAGAGCAACTGCTAAAAATAAAGATTCTTTAGAATCGATTATTTTGGAATTATCTAAATCAGAAGATATTGGGTTATTAAAAACATTAGAAGAATTACTTTTATTTTTTAGTGCTTCAAAACATACATATATTCCCATAAAAATTAATATACCACTGCCTATTAATTTTGTTAAGAAACGCGGAAAAATGCTTTGTATAAAGTTCCCTAAAAATATTGAAAAATAGGCTATTGTTATAGAAATAATGAATAGAATTATTTTTCCTATTAATGAAATTTTTGTATTTTTTATTCCGTATGTAATTCCTATTCCTAATGAATCTATGCTGCTTGAAATTGCTAATAAAATTGAGTTTATCATAAAAACACCTCTTACAACATAATATGACAAAAAAATAAGTTAGTGATTGTGATGTACAATTATATATTATCACTAATTTATTTGTAATAAATAAGTACAAGCTACATATACTTTATTAATATTCATAAGAAAAAGGAGTGAAATATATGTGGCAAACTTTAAAAAAAGATGAGACCTTAAGAAGTTTAGGTACAAATGAAAAAACTGGATTATCAGATGAAGATGTTAAGCAAAGGCAAGAAAAGTATGGTAAAAATAAGTTGCAGGAAAAGAAGAAAGAGAGTTTATTTATCAAATTTTTAAAACAATTTAATGATTTTATGATTATCATTTTAATAATAGCTTCAATAATATCTGCAGTTGTTGCTAAAATGCAAGGAGAAAATGATTACGTAGATTCTATTATAATTATAGGAATAGTAGTGTTTAATGCTTTGATGGGGGTTATACAAGAGGCTAAGGCTGAAAAGTCAATTGAAGCTTTAAAGCAGATGACACCTCAAATTGCAAAAGTTATTAGAAATTGCAAAAAAATAGAAATAAATGCAGAAGATTTGGTGAATGGAGATATTATAGAACTAGAAGCTGGAAATTATGTTCCAGCTGATTGTAGAATTTTAGAAAGTCATAATTTAAAAATAGAAGAGTCATCCTTAACTGGTGAAACAGAGCCGTCTCTAAAAGATGCAGATATAATTTGTAAAAAAGATATTCCTTTAGGTGATATGAAAAATATGGCTTTTATGGCAAGTATTACAGTAAATGGACATGGAAAAGCAGTTGTTACAGAAACAGGAATGAATACAAAAGTTGGACAAATTGCTAATATGATTATAGAAGACAAAGCACCAGAAACACCATTGCAAAAGAAGTTAGGAGAAGTTGGAAAGGTACTTGGGTTAGCGTGTTTAGTAATATGTGTAATAATATTTGCAATGGGCTTAATAAAACACATAGAACCAGTTGAAATGTTTATGACATCAGTAGGTTTAGCAGTTGCAGCAATTCCAGAAGGTCTACCTGCAATAGTTACAATTATGCTTTCAATTGGTGTTACAAAAATGGCCAAGAAGAATAGTATAATTAGAAAATTGCCAGCAGTTGAAACTCTTGGAAGTAGTAGTGTAATTTGTTCAGATAAAACAGGAACACTTACTCAAAACAAAATGAAAGTTGTAGAGGTTAGAAGTCAAAATAAGAAATTTATAACAGAACTAGCTACATTATGCACAGATTGTGAGATTTCTGTGGAAAATGGTAATAGAATTGTATCAGGTGAACCTACAGAAAAGGCTATTGTAGAGGAAGGTATAGATATAGGAAGCTTAAAAAATGAACTAGAAATGTTGATGCCAAGAGTTAATGAAGTTCCTTTTGATTCTAATAGAAAAATGATGACAACAATACATAGAATTGGAAATAAATATCGTGTAATTACAAAAGGTGCACCAGATGTTTTATTGCAAAAATGTACAAAAGAGATTTTAGAGGTTAATGGAAGACAAGGACAGTATAATATAAGAGTTCAGGGTTTGCAAACTTCAAAAATCCAAAGTGATAATAGACAAATGGCGCAAAAAGCATTAAGGGTAATAGCTGTTGCATATAAGGATATAGATTTTTTACCAAGTAAAATTGATTCAGCTAATCTTGAAAATAATTTAACATTTGTAGGCCTTATAGGGATGATAGACCCACCAAGGGAAGGCGTAAAAGAAGCGGTAAAAACTTGTAAAAATGCTGGAATAAAAACAGTAATGATTACAGGAGACCACTTAGAAACAGCAAAGGCAATTGCAAAAGATTTAGGAATTTTGAATTTTAATGATAAAGCAATAACAGGTCAAGAATTAGACAAGATGACACAAAGTCAATTAGAGAAAAACATAAGAGAATATTCAGTATTTGCAAGAGTTACTCCAGAACATAAAGTTAGAATTGTAAAAGCATGGCAAAGAAATGGTGCAGTTGTTGCAATGACAGGAGATGGAGTAAATGACAGTCCGGCACTAAAAAATGCTGATATAGGAATAGCAATGGGAAAGAATGGCACAGATGTTGCCAAAAATGCAGCTGATATAATTCTTACAGATGATAATTTTGTAACAATAGTAGAAGCGGTAAAACAAGGTAGAAACATATATGATAATATCAAAAAAGCAATTCATTTTTTAATTGCAACAAACATAGGAGAAATAGTAACAATTTTTATGGGACTAGTTTTAGGATTAAAATCACCTTTACTTGCAATTCAATTATTATGGATAAATTTAGTTACAGATTCGTTACCAGCAATAGCTTTAGGATTAGAAAATCCTGAAAAAGATATAATGAATAGAAAACCAGTAAATAGTAAAAAAGGAATATTTGCAGATGGGTTATGGAATAAAATAATTGTTGAAGGAATTATGATTGGTGTTTTGACACTTGTAGCCTTTAGTATTGGAAATAAATATTATGGCCTAGAAGTTGGAAGAACTATGGCATTTTTATCAATAGGATTTTTGGAATTGGTGCATAGTTTTAATGTTAAAAATGAAAAATCAATTTTTGAAGCTGGACTTTTTGAAAATAAATACCTATTAGGTAGTTTTGTTTTAGGAATATTTATTCAGGCAATAGTAGTTGTTGTTCCTGCTTTGGCTAATATATTTGAAGTTGTTCCTTTAAATTTAACTCAATGGATTATTACAATTGCTATTTCGTTGCTACCGGTTCCTGTTATCGAATTACAGAAAAAGTTGGATTTTAGAAATAGTTCTAAAAAATTTTTTTCAAAAAACGATTGCCAAATGGAGAAAAATGTGGTAAAATAGCTATGCTTGAAAATAGTATAGCTATTTTTAAGTTCTCTACTTAACTAAAAAGTTAGGTTGTATAATCCATAGGGAGGTGAAAATAATGAATAAATACGAAAGTGTTATCATTGTTAATCCAAATGTTGATGAAGCTGGTTTAAAAGCTTTAGAAGAAAAATTCACAGGATTAATCAATGAAAACGGAAAAGTAGAATCTGTTGAAAACATGGGCAAAAAAAGATTAGCTTATGAAATCAAAAAATTCAAAGAAGGTACATATATGTTATTTAACTTTGAAGCAAAACCAGATTCAGTAGCTGAACTTGAAAGAGTTTACAGAATTACAGATGATATAATTAAATTCATCATTGTAAGAAAATAAATGAATGTGTTATAGCATTGCTATTACAAATCATTATATTCGATGAAATCGAAGAAGCTTAATTAAAAAAGCTAAATAAAAAAATATAAACGTGGGACCTAAATTAAAGTAAAGAAAAGAGGAATAAAAATGAATAAAGTAATATTAATGGGAAGACTTACAAGAGATCCAGAAGTAAGATATACACAAACAAACAATACATTAGTTGCTTCATTTAGTTTAGCAGTAAATAGAAGGTTTGTAAGACAAGGCGAAGAAAGACAAGCAGACTTTATAAATATTGTTGCTTGGAGCAAATTAGGAGAATTTTGCAGTAAATACTTTAAGAAAGGTCAACAAGTTGGAATAATCGGTAGACTTCAAACAAGAACTTGGGATGATGATCAAGGTGTTAAACACTATGTAACAGAAGTTGTTGCAGAAGAAGCATATTTCGCTGATAGTAAAAGAGATGGAGATATGGGAGCAGGAGCTTTTGAAAATACTTTTGGTAGCACAATGCCAGGAAGTATGGGAGCAGAATTTGAAACATCATCAGCAGATGATTTACCATTTTAAAATAATTACGAGAGGGGGAAAATTACAAAATGGCAGATAAAAAACAAAGAAGAAATAATAATAAAGATTATGATGAAGATTATAATCCAAAATTTAGAAAACAAAGAAAAAAAGTTTGCGTTTTATGTAGTGACAAAAACTTTGAATTAGATTACAAAAATGCAGATCAATTAAAGAAATTTGTTAATGATAAAGGAAAAATCTTACCAAGAAGAACAACAGGATGTTGTGCAAAACATCAAAGAGATATTACTACAGCAGTTAAAAGAGCTAGACATATAGCTGTATTACCATACTCACAACAATAATAAATTATTTAATAAAAAGTTAGAAATTTTTGAATTTCTAACTTTTTATCTTTCTATTTCACATGTATTAAATTTTTCTAATAATTTAGGTAATGAATTTCTTGTATAATCTTCGATTTCAAAGTCCATAACTGAACTTTCAGTAGACATTAAGCCCACCTTTTCTAGCCATTCTGATTGACATTTGTACACATGTTCAAGATAATATTCTGAATCAATAGAATTAGAATTATGTCCATCTATTTGTTCTCTTATTACATGTGCTAAACATTCGTAAGGGTCATCATAATGAATTTTTACTCTATTTTTGGCAGAGGAATCTTTATCTAATCTTGCTGTAGCATGATATGCTGAGATATTTTTGGCCCACGAATCATAAATTTTACAACCATTTTTATATAGAATATCTTTAAGTAAGCTGAGTTCTTCATCATTTAAAGTACATATATTTTTTAAATCACGTAAATATTTATCTTCTATTTGTATACCTATTGGGCAATTATTTTTTAAAACGACATTGGATTGATTTGTAATACATTTTAATAATTTGATATTATCTTTATTTATATTTTTAATATTGCAAATTTTATTAAATAAGTGTAATTCATCGTTTGAAATAAATGTAGAATTTCCCATATTATTTAATAGTAACAGATTTCTATTAACATATGCTGATGGCACTTCCATAAAATTTGCTTTTTTACCAGGCATTTTACTATGAGCTGAATAGCCTATAATACTTTCTTGGTGTTCATTTGTATACATTATTTGTAATTCAGTCTTTATAGGAATAATGCTAGAATCTATACCAAAGAAATCTGAAACATAACCGCTTGATTCCCTTTTATTTTTAATCCTAGAAGGGTCTTTACTAATTGATATTCCAAGATTTTTTAGAATAGAAGAATTTTCTACTATATCTGGTAAAGCATTAGAATAAAGTTTTAACCCTAATTTACTGTCTATTCTAGAATCAAAATTTTTTAATAATTGTTTGAAATCTATTTTAGATGAATTTCTATCATTTTCTAAACTTTCTATATCGATTTTTGAATTATAGTCACCTAAAGCTGTTAATATTTCTAATTTCTTCTCACATTCACTAATTAAATTATTGTATTTTGTTTTTAGCTCGCTTGCATACTCTTTTGAATATACAGTCTCTGAATCAAATATGCTTAAAATATCATTAAGAATGTTTTTACTTTGTGTATAATATTCTAAGTATGTGCAATCTGCATCATTTATTTTTGATTCAAAATTATGATATTGTTTGGAAAGTTCAATATTTTTTTCTCTTTCATCTGAAATTTCTTTAAATGTTTTATATTCAGGGTTATTTTTACTAATTGTTATATTACGAGGTATTTTTTCAATTATAATACGTAATCCAATTAAGTCGGTAATATCTTTAATAGAAATAGAAGAGGAACTTTCTTTTAATCTACGAATATAATCTGATAGTTTTTCAATATCACTTTTTTGAGATTTTATTCTGTATGTTATATAAATAGAATAATTTGGTTCTGGAAACTTTTTATTAATTTCTAATAGTAAACTAGAAACTATTATTTCTAAATATTTCATTATATCTATGTCATTTGATAAAATCATTTCATTTAAATCTTTTAATATATAATCATTGTACAAACATTCATATTTTTTATCTTCGATATCGTTATTAAATGGTTTATTCATATATAGTACCTCCTTCTAATAATATTAACACTCGTATACAATTATACCATAATTTACATAAAGATGCAAATTTTAAGTTTCGGTGTTTTTTTTGAATTTTTCCTTCCAGGGATTCCTACTTATTATTATTGTATGTATGATTGATTGAAATGAGTTTTAGAATTTGTTATTGTTTAGATTGAGGAATGTTCACGGACAAAATTAATATAGTTCTATTTTTCTAATTTTCTCGGTTCAATACGAGCTCTAAAAAAATCTAAAATTGCGTGTTTGAGCCTCTCCGACTTTGCGCACCCTCAAACACGCAATTTAATATTTTTTAAGATACTCTCCAATCACATTCGAAAATTTTTAAAATAGAACTATATTAATTTTGAGCCTGAGTGAAAGCGGACCAATCTAAACAATTAAAAATTCTAAACGAATGTAATGAACGAATACATACAATAATAATAAGTAGGAATCCCCGGAAGGAAAACTTCAAAAACACTGAAACCCAAAGATGCAAATCCATTGCAATCTGTCCAAAAATATAGTAAAATATTAAATAGATTAAAAATTAATTATTAGATAATGATGTGTAAAGCAAAGTATAATATAGTGAAGGGAAGATATATATGTTAAAAGAATTAGGAATTGATGAAGATTTAGAAAGAATATCAAATGAAGTAGAAGAAGAAATAAAAGAACAATTTGAAAATATAGAAAAAATAAGTGAAAAAAATAGCTTAAAAGTATTATCAGCATTTCAAAATAGTGACTTACAAGAAATGCATTTAAATTCATCAACAGGCTATGGAATAGACGAAGCTGGTAGAAATAAAATAGAAGAAATATATGCAAAAGTATTTAAAGCAGAAGATAGTTTAGTACGTGCGCAATTTATATCTGGAACACATGCTTTAGCAATAACACTATCAGCATTATTAAGACCAAATGATACAATGATAAGCATTACAGGAGCTCCTTATGATACACTTCAAACTGTAATCGGATGTGGAGCAGAAGCAAGCCAAAGTTCTTTAAAAGCATATGGAATTAAATATGAACAAATAGAACTTATAGATAATGATTTTGATATAAAATCAATACAAGAAAGATTAAAAAAACGAGATGTAAAACTAGTTGAAATTCAAAGGTCAAGAGGGTATTCAACAAGAAAGAGCTTAACAATTGAAAAAATAGAAAAGGCAATAAAAGCAATTAGAGAAGTAAACACAGAAGTAATTATCATGGTAGATAATTGCTATGGTGAATTTGTACAAGATAGAGAACCAATAGAAGTAGGAGCAGATATAGCTGTTGGTTCACTAATGAAAAATTTAGGAGCTGGAATTGCAACATCAGGGGCATATGTAGTTGGAAGAAAAGAATTAATTGAATTATGTGCAGAAAGATTAACAGCACCAGGAATAGGAAAAGAAATAGGACCATCACTAGGACAAAATACACAATTGTTAAAAGGACTATTTTTTGCACCACAAGTTGTAGAATCAAGTGTAAAAACAGCAATATTTGCAAGTAAAATTTTAGAAAAACTAGGATACGATGTAGATCCAAAATTTGATGAAATAAGAGCAGATATTGTTCAAACTATAAAACTTGGAACAGAAGAAAATTTAGTAAAATTCTGTCAAGGTATTCAAAAAGGTTCACCAATTGATTCAAATGTAATACCAATTCCAAGTGAAATGGGTGGATATGAAGATAAAGTAATAATGGCAGCAGGAACATTTACAGAAGGTTCAACAATAGAATTGAGTTGTGATGGACCAATTAGAGAACCATTTATTGCATATATGCAAGGTGGACTAACTTATAATTATGGAAAATTTGGAATATTAAAAGCAATACAAGAAATGAAAAAAAGGGATTAAGGTGACAATGAAAGTTATAGTAATTGGAGGCGGACCTGCCGGAATGATGGCAGCTATAACCGCAGCAGAGGCTGGAAATAAAGTTATTTTATTAGAAAAAATGGAGAGACTAGGAAGAAAATTATTGATTACGGGTAAAGGAAGATGTAATATAACTTCTTCTTTACCAATTGATGATTTTATTCAAAATACCCCAGGAAATGGACAATTTTTATATAGCTGTTTTAAAAATTATACTAATAAAGATATAATACAATTTTTAAAATCGCAGGGTCTAGAGGTGAAAGAAGAAAGAGGAAATAGAATATTTCCCGTGACTGATAAATCTTTAGATGTTTTAGAGTGTTTCAAAAAAAGGTTAAAAGAATTAAATGTTGAAATAATCTATAATGTTAGAGTAACAGAAGTTATGCGAAAAAACGGACAAGGAAATTTGCAAGTTAAAACAGAAGATAATAAATTATTTGATGCTCAAAAAATAATTTTGGCAACAGGAGGAAAAAGCTATCCTTTAACAGGTTCAACAGGTGATGGATATGAAATTGCTGAAAAATTAGGACATACAGTAACAAAAATAAGACCTTCTCTAGTTCCATTAGAATGTTATGATAAAAATACGTGTAAAAGTTTACAAGGATTATCTTTAAGAAATGTAAAAATAGAATTAAAAAATATAGAAAATAATAAAGTAATTTATGAAGATTTTGGAGAAATGCTATTTACACATTTTGGAGTGTCTGGACCAACTATTTTGAGTGGCTCAGCGCATTTAGTAAGATATAAAAATATAGATGAGCTTTTAAAAAACAAAAAGATTATCTTAAAAATAGATTTTAAACCAGCACTTTCAGAAGAAAAACTAGATGAAAGAATATTAAGAGACTTTAGTGAGTTTAAAAATAAACAATTTAAAAATAGTTTAGATAAGCTTTTACCTCAAAAATTAATACCTGTAATAATTGAGAAAAGTAAAATAAATCCTGATAAAAAGGTAAATGAAATTTCTAAACAAGAAAGAAAGAATTTAGTTAAATTATTAAAGAATTTTGAATTAACTATTAGTAATTTTAGACCAATTGATGAAGCTATAATCACAAGTGGTGGTATAAATATTAAAGAAATAAATCCAAAAACTATGGAATCAAAATTAGTACCAGGTTTATATTTTGCAGGAGAAATAATTGATGTTGATAGTTATACAGGTGGTTTTAATCTTCAAATAGCTTATTCTACAGGATATACAGCAGGAAAGTAAGTGAATTTGAGACAACTAGGGACAGTGCAAAAATGTCTCAAGAAGGAGTAATATGGAAAGTTTTATTTCAATTAAAGAAAATATACAAACTGAAATTGTTGTAAAAAAATCAAAATTTATATGCAATTTAATTAAAGTTGAAAATCAAGAAGAAGCAGAAAATACTATAAAACAAATAAAAAAGCAATATTATGATGCAAGGCATAATTGTGTAGCATTTAGGATAGTTGAAAATGAACAAATTATTGAAAAAGCAAGTGATGATGGAGAACCTTCAGGAACAGCAGGTGGACCAATGTTAAATATTCTTCAGAAAAATAATTTGTGTAATGTTTTAGTTGTTGTAACAAGATATTTTGGAGGTATATTGCTTGGAACAGGAGGACTTGTAAGAGCTTATTCTGATGCAACTTTAGAAGCAATAGATGTTGCAGAAAAAATTGAAAAATGTATTGGACAAGAAGCGGAAGTAGAAATTGAATATAATAATTTAGAAAATTTTAAACATTATTGTAAAATTAATAACATATTTATAGGAGATTTTGTTTATTCAGATATAATTTTTTGTAAAATTCAGTTACAAGAAAGTAGCAAACAAAGATTAATAGAAGATTTTGAGACAAAAAAAATAAATTTGATAAATTTAAAGTTTTTATCTAAAAAATTAATAGATAAATGTATAATAAAATAACACTTTTGTAAAAAAATGGAAAAAATAATTTTATATGTAATATAATCGGGACTGTAAAAAATTTACAGTTCTTTAATTTGCTGTTATGCAAATGTTTTATAAAACATTTTACATAATTTAAATAAACAAATGAAGAAAATATTTTATTTAGGGGGTTATTTAAATGAAAGAAAAAACAACTATCTTGATAACAGATGATAATCAAGAATTTAGTCAAACACTTGCTAATTACATACACGAGCAAGAAGATATGGAGGTAATAGGAATTGCAAAAGACGGTGAAGAAGCAGTAGATATGATAAGTAATATAACGCCAGACGTAGTTTTATTAGATGTAATAATGCCACATTTAGATGGAATAGGTGTATTAGAAAAAATAAGTATGATAAAAAGTAATAATAAACCAATTTGTATAATGCTTTCAGCAGTAGGACAAGATAAAATTACACAAAAAGCAATAAATTTAGGTGCTGAATACTATGTAGTAAAACCTTTTGATATTGAATTATTAATAAAAAGAATTAGAGAGCTTAAAAATTATAAGCCTAATCAAAATGTTAATAATTTTATAGAAAGAGAAACAAAACAACAATATGTTGAAATTCCTGGAGATAGAGAAAAGAGTGAAGAAAATTTAGAAGCTCTAGTAACAAATATTATTCATGAAGTTGGTGTTCCAGCACATATAAAAGGATATCAATATTTAAGAGAAGCTATTATTATGGTTGTTAATGATATTGATGTTATAAATCAAATTACTAAAAGCTTATATCCTAGAATTGCTTCTAAATTTAATACAACTCCATCACGTGTTGAACGTGCTATCCGCCACGCAATTGAAGTGGCTTGGGGTAGAGGAGACCAACAAACTGTTGAGAAAATTTTTGGCTATACAATTTCAGCAGCTAAGGGAAAACCTACAAATAGTGAATTTATCGCGATGATTAGTGATAAGCTAAGGCTTGAACTTAAGTCAGCATAATAAAAAACCGTGTCTAAATTGCAGACACGGTTTTGCTTAATTCTCCTCGCGTAATGAAGGAAAAAGTAATGAAATTACCTCATCGATAAGTTCATCAATTGCCTGTTTAAAGTCTTTCCAAAAGCCTTTCATAGTGTCATCCTTTCTAATTAAGCAAGTTATAAGTATCAATTTAATTGTAGCAAATTTCTACCGAAAAGTCAATTTATGTAAATTATTAATAAAAAAAGAATAAAATTGTATATTAAATGCAAACTAATAAAAGGTGATAAAAATGAAGATATCTTTTATAAAATACGAAAAAGAAGAAAATTTTAAAATACCTAAATTATTGGGGATGAATGTAGAAGAAATAAAAGAACCAGAACAAATAGATGAAAAAATAGAAGAACTAAAAAATCAGAAATATACAACAATAGTTATACCAAATGAATTAGCAAGTTTTTCGGAAAATATAATAAATAAATATAAAAATGATAGTTTTTTTAATATCATTATTACTCCTTCTAAGAATGAGTAAGTTTAATAATTAAAGATAAAAAATTTTAATAAGTGTATATATATAAGATATTGTAATGACGAGTGTGCCGTGAAATAACTGTATAAATTCTTATTCCAAGTAAATGAGGGTGCGTTTTCAAGGAGAGGCTCATTTGCTTAGAATTAGAATTTATAAGTTATGTAACAAGCCGAGGAATGAAAATATCTTATATATATACACTTATGAAAATCTTTTTCTCTTAAGTAATTATAAAATAGTCATAAATAAAAATGTAGCACATATAGATTTATAAAGAAAAACTGTAAGGAGGTAAAAAATGATAGAAGCACAAAGAGAAAATTTGAGCATAAACAAACTAATAGCAGAAAAGAAAGAAATTATATTTGCAGAAGGAGACATGATAGTACCAGATTCAAAACCTGATATTTTGAACACAATTTGTACAAGTGGGGTTGTATCAATATACAAAAAAGAAGCACAAGAAGGAAAGGTAAAACTTGATGGTGCTATAAATACATATATAATGTATATGCCAGATGGTACAGATGACACAGTAAGAGGGCTAAATACTAGTATAGACTTTTCTGAAAATATGAATGTTCCAAATTGCAAAGAAGGAATGAATGTAATTTCTGATGTAAGTGTGAAATCGATAGAAGGAAAAGTGATAAATGGAAGAAAAGTTGGTATTAAAGCAACTTTGGAAGTTAGTTTGAAAATTTATTTAAATGAGGAAGTAGAAGTAATAAACGAAATTCAAGATGAAAGTGATGTTCAAATTTTAAAAGAAGATTTAAGAGTGAATTCATTAGTTGGCCAGGGTGAAACAAAAATTTATGCAAAAGATAATATACAAATAGATAATATGGACAATTTGGCAGAGATTTTAAAAGCACAAGTATGTTTAGTTGATAAGGATATAAAAATCAGCTATAATAAAGTTTTAACAAAAGCAGAAGCGGAAATAAAAATAATGTATTTAACAGAAGATAACAGAATAAATACTGTTAATTATAAAATACCAGTTGTAGGTTTTATAGATATTCCAGATGTTTCTGAAGAAAATATATGTGATGTAAATTATGAAATAAGAAATATAATTATAAAACCAAACTCACAAGAGGAACATTCAATATATATTGAAATTGAAATAGGAGTTGCATGTTACGTATATGAAGAAAAACAAATGAATTTAATTCAAGACATGTACAGTCCTATGGAAAATATTGAATTTAACAAAAAGCAAATAATGGCGATAACAGATAAGCAAAATGTAACAAGCATTGAACAAATAAGAGAAAAAATTAATTTAAAGGATATTGATGGACTAAATCTAATTGATGTAGATATTATGCCATCAATTGCAAACGAAAGTAAAATTAACTCAAAAATTTTATATGAAGCAGAGCTGAACATGAAATTTATTTTTCAAAATTCTAGAACACAAATTATAACTAAAGATGCAAAAATCCCATTTGAATACACAATAGAAAATTTACAAAATGGTGAAAGCTTAAATACAAATAGCAATATAGAAGTTAAATCTCAAGATTTTATTATTCAAGATGGTGGAGATATCAACTGCAATGTAGATGTTCAAACAGATACAAATATGTATAGAACAGCAAATATAAATATGATTGATGAAATTCAAGAAAATGGAGATAGAGATGAACAAGATTACAGTATAGTAATTTATATTGTAAAAAAAGGAGATACTTTATGGAATATAGCTAAAGAATTTGGAAGTACAGTTGATGGAATTGCTAGAGTTAATGGAATTGAAAATAGAGATTTAATAATGCCTGGACAAAAATTGTATATTCCAAAATTTGAGAAAATTTCGGAGAAAACTTAAAGTAGTCTATTTTGAGGAGGGAATAAAATAAATTTTGAGTAAGATTTATTCTAGACCAAGAATTAGAATTCCTAAAATATTTTTAGCAAATATAGGAGATAAAAATCTTAAGAAAAAGCAAAAAATAACAAAAATTTTTATAATAATGATAATTGCATTTAGTACTGTAAAAATTGTATTAGATGCAATTTTGCCAATATTTGATACTCTTTGCAAAGATAAAGCAAAATCAATAGCTACAATAATATCAAATGAACAAGCAACAAATGTTATGAGAGAACATACTTATGATGAGCTATTTACCATTGAAAAAGATAATGATGGAAATGTTACTATGATAAAGTCAAATGTGTATGCTATAAATGAAATAATATCTGATGTCGCAGTAAAAATCCAAAATGAAATAGATGAAAAAGGAAGAGAAGATGTAGAAATTGCAATTCGGCAGTTTCACAGGATTTAAATTGCTATCAGGAAAAGGCCCAGGAGTACCTATAAAAATATCATCAATTGGAAATGTTGAAACAGACTTAAGAAGCGAATTTTCATCGCAAGGTATTAATCAAACATTGCATAGAGTTTATTTGCAAGTAGTGTGTAATGTTAGTGTTTTGACTCCATATGATAGTATTACTGAAACAATAACAAGTCAAGTTTTAATTGCAGAAAATGTAATTGTTGGAAAAATTCCAAATACTTACTATAATTTTGAAGGAACTGATACAAATAGTGCAATTGAAGTTATAGAATAAGTTCTCTTTTTTAATTGAAAAAATACTAGTTATATGATATAAAAATATGGGTGATAATTATGAAATTTGTAGTTCAAAGAGTGAAAAATGCACAAGTTGAGGTGGATAATAAAACAGTAGGAAAAATAGATAATGGATTTTTAGTTCTAATAGGTATAACACATACAGATACAAAAGAAACAGCAGATTATTTAGTAAAAAAGTTAATTAATTTAAGAATATTTAAAGATGAGAATGAAAAAATGAATTTAGCATTAAAAGATGTTAATGGTTCTATTCTTTTAGTATCTCAATTTACTTTATATGCAGACTGTTCAGGTGGAAATAGACCAGCTTTTACAGAAGCGGCAAAGCCAGAATTTGCAAATGAATTGTATGAATATATAATAAATGAGTGCAAGAAAAAAGTTGATAAAGTGGAAACTGGTATTTTTGGGGCAGATATGAAAGTTAGTTTGTTAAATGATGGACCAGTAACTATAATTTTGGAAAAATAATATTTTGATATATCATATAAAAGTCGAGGCAGGATATTAATCCTGTCTCAAACTATGCTGATAATGGAAAAATAGAGTTGCCAGAAAAACCTATATTAATTCACTTTGTTTCAATTACAGCAGTTGCAATATTTTCATTAGCAAAAGTTTCAGGAGAAAATGTTATATATTGACGCTTATTTGTCAATAAATAGGGCAGATGATTAGTTGAAAATTATCTGCCCTTTATGATATAATCGAAAACAAAGAGCAATATGTTGTTAAAATTAAATTTTAACTTTTAACAAAATATAAATAAAAAGGATAAAGGAGAATATACACATGCTACACAAAATGAAATTAAATGAAGGACCATTTGAAAGAATAAAAAATGGAACGAAGACTATAGAATTTAGATTATATGATGAAAAAAGGCGACAAATAAAAATTGGAGACAAAATAGAATTTTCAAAATTACCAGAATTACAAGAAAAAATTGTAGTTGAAGTACTAGATATTTATAAGGATGAAACATTTGAAAATTTGTTTAGAAAAATTTATACAGACGAGGAAGAAATAAAGAAAAAAACTAAGTCAATGTGTCAATACTATTCGCATGAACAAGAAAAAGAATATGGTGTTATAGGAATAAAAATATTGTTATTAGAAAATAAATTTAGATATACCTATAACAAATTAGTTAGAGACAAAATACCTGAAAGTATTGACAGTGAACAAGGAAAAAAATGCAAGTATAAAATTCTTGATGATACAGAATATCTACAAGAATTAAATAAAAAAGTTTTAGAAGAAGCTAATGAATTCATAGAAGAGAACAGTATTGAAAAGCTTGGAGATTTAATGGAAGTTATAGAAACTATAATGAATTTAAAAGGTTACAATATAGAAGATGTCAAAGAAATTATGAAGATTAAAACAGAAAAGAAGAGAGCATTTAATAATAAAGTTTTCTTAGAATATATTGATGAAGAAAAAAGAAATTTCGAAGAAGAAAAGAAATTGAATAAAGATTTTAGAAAGTAATACTAAACGATTAAATAAAAAAATAAAAACAAGGAGATAGTAATAATGGATTTAAAAAGTATTCAAAAAGAAATATATCAAAACAAAGTGAATAAAGGGTTCAATGTAACAGATGTCAATAAAGAATTTTGTCTAACATATGGAGAGATGGCAGAAGCATATGAAGCATGGAGAAAACACAAAGATGATTTAGGGGAAGAACTAGCAGATGTTGCTATATATTTATTAGGTTTATCAGAAATTTTGGGTATAGATTTAGAAGATGAAATTCAAAAAAAGGTTTATAAAAATTCAAGAAGAGAATATAAAGTTATTGATGGTGTAAATACAAGAGTGAAAGAATTTGATGAAAAATCTGAAAGATAACCTCGCCCATAAATTACAATGTTGTAGGAGAGATGAAAATGTTTATAGAAAGAGTTAAAAATAAAGAAGATGTAATTAAATGTGATGAACTTTTAACATCAACCAAACTAATTGAAGAAGCTAAAAAGCGGAGTAAAGAAATTGGAGCTAGAATATTTGAATTGAATGTCATATCAGAAATGTAAATGCATGTGAATTATATAGAAAAATAGGTTTTAAAGATTTCGAAAAGAAAATGAGATTAAAGCTATAACTATTTTATAGACAGATATATTGTTGTGGTATTGGTGTTTATATAAAATTCTGAAGGAAAGTTTTTAATTCAAAAGAGAAGTGAAATAGAAGATATAACAAAATTGAAATTGCAAGAGGAAAAAGTTGAATCTGTTGAATGACTTTCTGGAAATGAAATTAAAAATTTAATGAAAGAAGATAAATTCTTTAAAAAATCATTATGAAGAATTTGAAATTTTGATAGAATGGTTAAAGAATAGATAAAATACAAACATAAATAGTAATTTGAAAGTGAGGTAATATATTATAATGGATTATTTCATAATGGAAATGTGGAGTGGTATATGGACATTAAGAAATA
>OIYO01000597.1_pt1 | contig 27730 bp, 24 predicted proteins | sample 1588191 | NCBI WGS metagenome assembly OIYO01 (sample SAMN03283275) | human gut metagenome | biome: human-associated habitat; material: feces | host: Homo sapiens | place: Peru | collected 2012 | reverse complement strand
CTACAAGATGGTATTGAACTTACAAGCTTCGCCTCATTGGTGAAACTACAAGCTTTTCTGTAGAAAAAGTAACCAAAAAGACTTATCATATAAGGTCGGCTGCTTGGTAAAAACTACAAGATGGTATTGAACTTACAAGCTTCGCCTCATTGGTGAAACTACAAGCTTGGCGTATTCCCTCTCCTAGCAGGAGAGGGTTAGGGTGAGGTAGAGTGCTATGCATGTAGACTCGGTCTTGCCTTTTTGGTTTTAGTAGATTTTACTTTGAGGCGGAGTTAGTAATTTTAATACGATTTTGTAGTTATGATTTAGAAGCCGACCATGTGTGATAAGTCTTTTTGTCTTTTTTGTTTAGTAGATTTTACTTCGAGGCGGAGTTTGTAGTTATTGTATAATTTTGTAGATTATACCAAGGAGCCGATATTAGTGTTCTTTTCTTTTTGCTTACTTTTTCTTTTTAGTAAAGAAAAAGTAAGGGTTGAATTTTTATTTTGTTAGCAATATAACGGTAGATGGAAAAATTAGTACATAGTTTTGGGAATGTAAGTAGTTATGGAAATTTATTTTTTATCACTAGGAATGCTACTTTTGGGAGCTTTGCTTTCCGTTGTAGTAAAAGAGCATTGGAAATTTAAAGTATGCTCTATCTTTTCATTTTTGTCAGCAGGGTTAATGTTATTGCCTGCTGCAGCAGTTTTGCTTACAGGTGTACCACTTGTAAAAACTGTTTATTTATCCCCAATTTGTGGAAATGTAGATTTCGTGATTGATCCGTTATCTGCATTTTTTGTAATAGTAATCTCATTAATGAGTTTCTTGGGGACTGTTTATGCTAACGGTTATATGAAACCATATTTAGACAAAGGCATGAATGTTTCATCACATTGTTTCTTTTTGATGATGCTGATTGCGTCTATGTTAATGGTTGTAACTGTTCAGAACGCATTATTCTTCCTAATTGTTTGGGAAGTAATGTCACTTTCATCATTCTTCCTTGTAATCTTCGAAGGCGAGAAGAAGGAAGTTATAAAAGCAGGTGTTAAGTATTTGGTTTATATGCACTTCTCTGTATTATTTATATTAACAGCGTTTGTAATGTTAAATTTACATTCAGGAAGTATGAATTTTGCAGACTTTGCAGCTTATGCTCATCAGGGTGATAAGTTTGCAAGCTTGATATTTATGCTTGCGTTCATCGGTTTTGGAATTAAGGCAGGTTTTGTACCATTCCACAACTGGTTACCGGATGCTCACCCTGCAGCACCATCACATGTGTCAGCGGTTATGTCAGGTGTAATGATTAAAACCGGTTTGTACGGAATCCTGAGAGTTTTATTTATGTTGGGAACTCCGACAAAAAGTGTTGCTTATACAGTATTCGTAATAGCTTTGGTCACTGCATTGTATGGTATATTATACGCATTGGCTCAAAGAGATTTGAAAAAACTTTTGGCTTATTCATCAATAGAAAATATTGGTATTATAGGTCTTGGTATTGGTTTGGGTATGATAGGCTTGGCTTATGAAAATCCACTTGTTGCAATGCTTGGTTTTGCAGGTGGAATTTTGCATATTCTAAACCACTCTATATTTAAAGAATTAATGTTCTTCGGAGCTGGTTCTGTTTATAACAGAACACATACAAGAGATATGGAAGTTTTGGGCGGCTTGATTAAAAAAATGCCTAAAACTGCTTTCTTATTTATAATTGGTGCAGCTGCAATCAGTGGCTTACCTCCATTTAACGGATTTGTAAGTGAATTTTTGATTTACTTCGGTATGTTAAAAGGAACTTTGGGCAGCAATACTGCGTTGTTAATAACATTGATATTAGCAATGGCAGGTTTGGCTATGGTTGGAACAATGGCAATGCTTTGCTTCACAAAAGCAGCAAGTATTACATTCTTGGGTCAACCTAGAAATGCTGAAATTTATGAGCACGTAGAAAAAGATGTTCCAAAATCAATGTGGGTTCCAATGGCTATATTGGCAGTTGCTGCATTAACAATTGGTTTGTTCCCACATATATTTGTAGCATTAATTTTAGGTCCTGTAAGTTTGTTTGTAAAAACACAACTTATCGAGGTTCCAATGACTGTAATCGGTATGATGCAAATCTTGTCAATATGCTTCTTGATATTGGCAGCTATGATTACAGGTTTGTATTTGTGCAAAATGCTTGCTCACAAAAAAGTTGCAGAACATACAACTTGGGGTTGCGGTTATAACAGAGGCAATACTCACGTTCAATATACCGGAGCTTCTTATGTTAGCTTGTTCTTATCAACATTAAAACCATTGTTCAAGAGAGTTACACACATCAAAAAACCAAAGGAATTGTTCCCTTGTGAAGCTCATTATGAACAGGATATTGAAGATATTGAAGAAGCTTATATTGTTAAACCTCTTATCAAGTGGGATGAAAAAATATTATCTAAATTTGAAAGAATTCAGAGCGGTAATATTCAACAATACATTTCATACGGTTTAGCATTTCTTGTATTGACAATAGTATGTCTGATTTGGTTTGGAGGATTAAACTAAAATGATGAATTTAATAATATTATTAATAAATATATTAATTCTTTTAATTGCTCCATTCTTGATGGTAGGCGTAATTAAGAAAACAAAGGCATTCTTTGCCGGAAGAAAAGGTGTAAGTATTTGGCAGCCTTTATGGGATTTCTTAAGACTTATGAAAAAAGAGTTCGTTATTAGTACAACGACTTCTTGGGTGTTTAAGTTTGCTCCTGTAGTTGGTTTTGCTACAACAATATTTGCAGCATTATTTGTTCCAATGGCAGGCGGTATTTCAATTGTGAATGTACCTTGTGCTTTTATTATCTTTGCTTATTCATTAAGTTTGGGTAAATTCTTTGCATTATTATCTGCAATGGATACAGGAAGCAGTTTTGAAGGTATGGGTGCAGCTCGTGAAGCTTGTTTTTCAACAATTGTTGAACCGGCATTCTTCATTGCAATGGCTTCTGTAGTAGCATTGACAGGTCATTTTTCTTTCGGAAACTTGAGAATGATTCTTGAGAATGCAGGAGTTTATGGAGTTCTTATTATAATTCTTCTTGCAATAACATTATTTGTAATGTTGTTAATAGAAGGTTGTAGAGTTCCGGTAGATGATCCTACAACTCACTTAGAGTTAACAATGATTCACGAGGTTATGATTCTTGATAACTCCGGTATGGATTTGGGATTGATTACTTGGGCATCCGCTATCAAGATGTTATTGTTTGAATCTTTGATTGCAAATTTAATTATTCCTTCTTCTTGGGTTGGAATAGAAGCTGTTTTGGCTTATGTTGCAATTCTATTTATTCTTTCAGTAATCATTGGTACCGTAGAATCATCTATGGCAAGATTCAGAATGACACACGTGTTTGAATTCATATTCATTATGTCTTTAACAGCACTTCTAATTCTTGCTCTAGTTACTTATAGAGTATATGGAGGCTGATAAATAGTGCAATTTTAATTGCACTATTTATCACTAAACTAAAGTCGAAAAAGGTAGTTTAAAGGTAAATATTATGGAAAACATATTTATAATTTTATTAGGTTTATCTATGATATACATTGCAGCAACGAGTCGTTTGGCAGCGCACGTAAATATGCTTGTGGCTCAAGGTTGGTTGTTGTTCTTTGTATGTTTGTCAGGATTTGCAAAAGAACCTTGGTTTAACTGGACAATGATTTCCGGTCCGGAAGCAATATTTGCAAATATGCACCATATCATAGGATTTTTATTTGTAATAATCGAAACATTGATAGTAAAAGCGTTTGTAATCCCGTTCTTCTTAAAGAAAGTTGTTAAGAAAACACACGCACACAGAGATACTGATGCAAATATTCCTCACTTTTACTGTTTGTTTATATCAAGTGTAATCTTGTTTGCAGGATTTTTGGTAGCGAATATTGATGCTCCTCAATTCAAGTTGGTTGACCCAATGTATTTTGGTGTATCAATTGCGATAATCATTACAAGTTTGTGGTTGATTACAATTAAACATAAGGTTTTATCAAATGTTATCGGGTTTATCACAATGGAGAATGGTATTTTCTTATTATCATTATCTGTTGCAAAAGAAATGCCTATTATCGTAAATTTAGGTGTTTTACTTGATATCTTTATCGCCGTATTCATTTTGGGTATGTTAGTTAAAGAAATTAACAATGAATTTGACGATTTGGAAGTTTCACAATTATCAGATTTGAAGGATTACGAGTACAATGATTAATTTAATTTTATTATTTCCGCTTTTAGCGTGTCTAATATTGTTCTTATTTAAGAGCAAATTTTTAAACAATTTAATGATTAATTTATATGCAATATTGCATTTCGTTGTATCAGTTGCATTCTGCATGGGAAAAGATTTTTTACCTATGTGGCAGCCATGCAAGTTTTTTGCAGTTGATGATACAAACAAAATATTCTTGATGGTAATGTCAATCGTATTTTTAGCTGTAGCAATTTATAATAACGGTTACACTAAAAATGATAGCTCTTTAACAAGAAAACTAAGACATTATACTTATATGGTATTGTTCTTTGTATTTTCAATGACAGGTGCTGTTTTGAGTACAAACTTGGGTGCTTCTTGGGTATTCATCGAAGGTACAACTTTGGCAAGTGCATATTTGATTTATTTCCACAAAACAAAACATTCAATTGAAGCAGCTTGGAAATATGTATTTATTTGTTCAATCGGTATTGCTTTAGCATTCGTTGGTATAATTCTTATGACAGTTGCAACAGGCAGCTTGAATACTTTGTTCTTCAGCGAATTATATAACAATGCACCGTTGTTCAATCATTTCTGGCTTCAATTGTCATTTGTATTTATATTATTTGGTATTGGTACAAAAATGGGTCTGGCTCCTGTTCATTTCTGGTTACCGGATGCCCACGCAGAAGCTCCATCTCCTATTTCAGCATTGTTATCAGCAGCACTTTTAAACTCTGCATTCTTGATGATTTTGAATGTATTCAGAATTATGGTTTTGGCTGGTTGTGATAGCTATGCAAGAATCATGCTTTTGGCAATGGGTTTCTTGTCATTGTTTGTAACAGCAGTATTTGTTTATCATATCAATAACTACAAGAGAATGCTTGCATATTCTTCAATTGAAAATATGGGTATTTTAGCAATCGGTACTGCAATGGGCGGAATTGGTATGTTGGCAGCAATGATTCATTTGATTGGTCATTCTCTAATCAAAGCTTCATTCTTCTTAACATCCGGTAACGTTCTTGAAAGATACAATACAAAGAAAATTAAATCTGTTACAGGTTTGTTGAAAAATGATAGAAAAACAGGTTGGTTATGGATTGCATCTTTTGCCGGTATTACAGCGTTTCCACCATCAGTATTGTTCATCAGTGAATTTATGATGGTAAAAACAATGTTTATCAAACATCATTACATCCAATGTGTATTGTTCTTGTTGTTACTAACAATTGTTTTATTCGGTTTGGGTAAAGCCGTTATAGGAATGGCATTCTCTTCTCACAAAGAAGGAGAAGCACATCAAGTTTCAACAGAAAAATTCTCTTGGACAATGTACGCTCCTCAAATTGTAATGCTTTTAGTAGCGTTCTTTATCGGTGTTTATATGCCGGAAGGACTTGTTACAATGATTGAAGCGGCTGTACAAGGTTTTTAATAGATAAATAAAGAAAAATATAAGATAAAGAAGGTAATTATGAATTGGATAATCACTGAAAATAATAGAAAAATCAATGCTCTTGATATCCCGACAATTTCATTGGAGGATATCAAAGCTGATGTTGAAAAAATGAAAATGCGTGTTATCGGATTCTTTGGTAAACAAGAGTTCGCAAATGTAAGATTGTACGTGGTTATGGCTGACGATAAAGTTGGTAAATTATATGTAACATCTACTCTGTTTACTCCTGATGTGAAATCATATGAATCATTTACGCAAAAATTCCCTGCTTTTCATATTTTCGAAAGAGAATTCTATGAAGAGTTTGGTATTGAGCCTCTTCACCATCCTTGGTTGAAGCCTGTTAGAGCAAATCAAGATAAGTATCCTTTCTTTGAAATGCAGGGCGAAGATATTCACCAAGTTGCGGTTGGACCAATCCACGCAGGTGTAATTGAACCGGGACATTTTAGATTTATGTGCCAAGGTGAAAAAGTATATGACTTGGAAATTATGCTTGGATATCAACATAGAGGTGTTGAAGAAATTCTAAAAAATTATAATGGTTATAATAACAGACTTGCGGAATCAATATGCGGCGATTCTGTAATTGCCTATAATATGGCTTATTCTCAAGCAATGGAAGAATTATCAAACACTGCAGTATCATCAAAAGCACAAATCATAAGACGTGTTGCTTTAGAAATGGAAAGAATAGCTATTCATATCGGTGATATGGGCGCTATTGGTGGTGATATGGCTTATTTAATGGGCGCTTCAATATTCGGCATTACAAGAACACTTGTTATTAATACAATGTTGGAAATCTCAGGCAGTCGTTTTGGTCGTGGTTTGATTGATGTTGGTGGTGTAAACTTCGATATTGATGAAAAAATGGCTGAAAAAATAATATCTATGCTTGATGGAGTAGCTAAAACTGTTGATAGAACAACTAAAGTTATGTTAAAAGCTCCGTCTTGTATTTCAAGAATGGAAAGAACCGGTGTTGTAAGTCAAGATACCGCAAAATCATTAGGTGCTGTTGGTATGGCTGCTCGTTCATCTGGTGTTGATATTGATTCAAGATTCGATTTTAACGACAAGTGGTACACTTCTCTTGATGTGGTTAAACCTTTTAAGGCAACAGGTGATGTTCATTCAAGATTTAAGCTTAGATATAAAGAAATTAAACAATCTATGCAGATTGTTAAAAAACTTCTTGCTAAACTTAAGGAATACAAAGCTGAACCATTGAAAGTAACTCCAAACAAATCATTAGCTCCAAATTCTTTTGTAGTTTCTATGACAGAAGGCTGGAGAGGTGAAGTTGTTCATATTGGTGTTACCGGTGCAAATGGTGAAATTTTGAGATATAAGATGAAAGACCCATCATTTACAAACTGGTATATGCTTGCAATGGCAGTTAGAAATAATGGTGTTTCAGATTTCCCACTATGTAACAAGAGTTTTAACTTGTCATATTGTGGAAATGACTTATAGAAAAGTGATTGGTGAGAAGTGATTAGTGAAGAAATGTAGTTCTATTCACTATTCACAAATCACTGTTCACCGAGGAAAAGGAATTTATTATGCTAGATACATTAAAATTAAAATATTTTCAAGGAAAACAATTTATACCGGATATTCCAAACGCTCCAATGCGTAGTCAATTCAGAGGATTTCCTATTTTGAAACAATGTGGTGACGTTGATGAAAGTGTTTGTCCAACAGGTGCACTAAAGGCAAATCCATTATCAATTGATATGGGAAAATGTACTTTGTGTGGTGCTTGCAAATGTCAATCTGTACAATTCAGTAACTATTATAAATTATCTTCTACTGATAGAAATAAATTAATTGTTACTGAAAATATGACACCGGAGGACTTTGAAAAAGTTGCGGTAGAAGCGAGAAAAGAAATTAAAAGAGTTTTCTCAAAATCTTTAAAACTAAGACAAGTTTCTGCTGCCGGCTGTAACGGTTGTGAAATGGAATTGAACGCTTGTTCAAACTGTAACTTCGATATGGGCAGATTTGGTATTAATTTTGTAGCATCACCAAGACACGCTGATGGTTTGGTTATAACAGGTCCTATTTCAGAAAATATGGCTTGGGCTTTAGAAGATGCTTATAAAGCAACACCGGATCCAAAAATTGTAATTCTTGCAGGTGCTTGTGCAATTTCAGGCGGTGTGTTCCAAAATTCTTCTAAATTGAATAGAGAATTCTTGGATAAATATCCAATCGACTTGTACATCCCAGGATGTCCTGTCCATCCATTAACATTTATTAATGGTATTTTGGATTTCATTTCTTATAAGAAATAAAATTTGATATAAAAATATGTAAAAAAACACAAGGTGGAAAATCTGCCTTGTGTTTTTGTATGTTATAATTTTTTTATGAAAATTGATAATATATCGTTTGGAAATAGAATAGAAAATTATCAAGTCGGTAGAATTAAATATTCTAGAGAATATTCCGATGATAATATCTTGTTAGTTAACAAAGAATTGGATGCACAAACAGATAAATTTTTAAAAGTACAACATTTTGATGTTGAAGGGAATTTGCTTGATACTCAGGAATATACGTATTTGCCCAATAAAATGGTGGAATATTATAAAAACAAAAGTCAAGAGTATACAAGAACTATTACTGATAAAATGAAAGAAGGAGTTCATTGTATAAAAGAAATTTTTTGTTCAGTAACAAGCCCTAATTGTAATTACACAAGAGAAACTATTAAGGATGCTACAGGAAAAATTCTTAATATTTATCAAGATGGCAAAAAACTTCTTTGATGAAATTATATTCCAAAATACATTCTGTTTAATTCTGCTAAAGTCATTGCTCCAAGCCGCTGTTCTTCCATTTGCGCACGTTTAGAATCTTGTGTATCTTGAACACCTTCTAGCGGTTGTACTTGCAATGATTGTTTTTCTTCTTCGTTGTTTCGAGTTTGAATTTTTTGAATAAGCTCTGTTTTTGCTTGTTCAAGTTTATTTTTATCAACAGATTTCTTGCCGCTTGGTGTAATGCCAAGACGCATCAGTTCTTGAAGTATTCTTTGATACTCTGCATCAGTATATGATGATGAACCAATTGCACTAATTGCTAATGCCAAATTAACACTCCTTTCTTTATAGCAATAAATCTATTGGGGTAAATTAGTAGTAACAAATTGTAACAATTTTATACTGCTGTATATATTATATTAATTCCACATTCTGTTATTTTTATAACGCTTTTATATATGCATCTTTACAAATCGTAATAAATGAGTTAAAATAGGTTATACGTTGGTTAATATTTTGTAACAAATTGGCAATAAAAATTTGTTTTGGGTTTTTAATTGAAATATAATGTCAATAGTACAATAATATTAAGACCCAATAATGAAAATTTAGGAATACGGAAACTATGAAGAAACAGATAAGTTACGCATTAGCGTTATTTTGTATTTTGATGATGCCAAAAGCTTTCGCCGATGTTTTTCCTATGCAGGCAGAAGTTGGCGGATACAACCCCGGTGCATTTAACAAGACTGAAATGCAAAATATTAATCATTATGAAATAGACAAGAGCTATATTCAATCATTTGATGATGTGAACAAGGATGAACAGATTTATGATGCTACGGTTGAAGAAAACCAAGCAAGAGAAGGTTTGTTATATAATCCTCACTTCTTGTTGCAAAGAATAAATTTTGAAGGCAATACGAAAATATCTTCAACAGAACTTGAAGCATTAGGTAATGAAGTTCTTGGTGAAGATATTTATTTTGATGAATTATTAGAAGTTTGTCAAAAGGTAACTAATTATTATCGTGCAAAAGGTTATTTGACTTCATATGCAACAGTTCCGCCGCAAAGAATTGTGGATGGTGTTGCAACGATTAAGATTGTTGAAAGTAAAGTTGGCGAGATGAACATTGAAGGTGAAAAATGGACTCGTGAATGGTACTTGAAACACATTATTATGGGTAAAGCAGGCTTGAGAGAAGGCGATGTATTCAATGCTAAAAACCTTCAAAGAGCTATGAAAGAAATAAACAGAGAAGATTATGTTCAAGTACAAACTGAAGTTGAAAGACAACAAGAAGGTGATGAAAATACAACAATCACGTTGAATGTTCGTGACAGATTCCCTGTTAACTTGAACTTCTCATATGATGACTACGGTCGTTCTTATACCGGTGCTCAAAGAGTTTCATTCCTAGTTGGTATGGATAATTTGACCGGTTTGGGCGATAAAATATATGGCGGTACAATCTTATCATCCGGAGCAACAGGTTGGATGGCAGGATATTCACTTCCTGTATCATCTTATGGTACTAGATTGTCATTCGATTTTTCTGACTCTCACGTAAGATTAGGTGGACCTTACAAGAACTTAAATGTAAAAGGTAATGCACAAAGTTACTTCTTTAAATTAACTCAACCAATTATTCAAACAGCAAAGTCTGATTTGATTTTCTATACTGGTTATGATTATGTAAATGCTGATACTTCAGCAAATATTGGCGGCAATCCTTTAAGATTGTCAAACTATAACTTGAATGTATGGCGTTCAGGATTTTATGGTATGACTGATGACAGCTACGGTCGTTGGTTAGGCAATATCGGATTTGACTTTGGTATGGGTGGTGACGGTCACGGTGCAATTCAAGATACAACATTCTTCAAGTTGACAGCAGGTGCTACTCGTGTTCAGAGATTGTTTGGTAGAGGTCTTGGTATTGTAAGAGTTAACGGTCAATATTCACCAAATAAATTGTTCGCAGCAGAACAAATGCAAATGGGTGGTCCTTACACATTAAGAGGTTATCAACCTGCTGAATTGATTGGTGACTATGGTGTTACAGGTACTGTTGAATACAGATTCCCATTCCCATTCATGAATAGAATATCTCAAAAGATTGATGAAAGATTGAAGCTTGCAGTGTTCTATGATTGGGGCTGGTTGGGTGAAAACGGCAATATCTATAATTATCCACAATCATTCTTGCATTCAGTTGGTTTTGGTACATATATCAACTTTACAGATTGGTTAACTGCTCAAGTTGGTGTAGGTTTCCCTCTCGGTCGTTCTTATAACGAAAACACAGCAAGATTCTATTTTAGTGTAAACTCTGATTTGGATAGATTAATTCCATTAAGAAATCCGCAAAAACTGTAGATTAAATAAAATATATTAAAACACAAAAGAACCTGAATTATTCAGGTTCTTTTGCGTTTAATATTTAAAATACGCTAAATTAGTCTTTTATATAAAAATCATTTAGTGCAAGCGGGTGTTGAAAATCATTGTGAGAAAATACTTGCATTACGTAACGTCCTTTTTCGTGTAAAACAAAATAGTTGGTGTGATAATATCTTTCATCTATCATAAGCCTATAGTCTTTTGTTCTAACGACTTCATTGCCGCCCCAAGGTGCTAAATCAGTCATCTTGAAAATTTGGACTCTGATAAATTCATTATCCATTTTTTTAGGAGCAATGAATAGATAGTAAATCTTTTGTCCGACATTGAATGTTTTTTGATCGGCAAGAGCGTTCTCTCTTGTAACAGGTTGCGTGTTAAATAAAATCAAGCCTCGTTCATACGTACAAGAACATAGTGTAACACTCAAAATAATTAAGCAGAATAACTTTAATAGATTTTTAATCATTTTTCTAACTGCTTAATTTTTTGATTTACTACGTTTAACATTTTTTCATCTTTTTCCAAACCGGAATATAGATAATAATACTCTAACGCTTTATCTATATCGTTTTTCTGCTCATAAGCTAAACCTAAAGAGTAGTAAGCATAAGGATAATCCGGCGAAAGAGTGATTACTTTTTCAAAACATTTTATGCAGTCATCATATTTTTTTTGGTTAGCCAAAACTAAACCTTTGTTAAAATAAGCATCAACATTATTTGAATCTATTGTTAATATTTTATCGTAAAAACTTATTGCTTTTGCATTATTGCCTGTTAGCTTGTATAAGTTTGCGATTTTTTGTAGTGTTACTTTATCTTCTGGCACAAAAACAACTGCTTTTGTATAATAATCAATCGCTTCTGCGTATTTTTGTTGTTTATAAGAGCTGTCACCAAGTTTAATCAATGAGTCATAAGAAAGTGCCTGCTCATTTACTTTTGAGTCTGTAGTTTTTTGTACAGAACTAGCCTCTGTTTGAACTTTGTGAGCGTTTCTAAAATCTCTTAGAGCAATATTGTATTCTCTATTTGCAGGTGATAAAGATACAGCCTTTTCGTAGTTCGTAAGAGCGATATCCGTGCAGCCCATTTTTTCGTTAGCTTGCGCATAACCATAATAAGCAGAAGCTTCTCTATCGTTCAAGTCAATTGCATCTTGGAAATACAAAATAGCTTGTCCATAATCTTGTTTGTCCAATAACTCATAACCGTAAGCGATTGATGCTGCAGTTAAATTCTGTTTTAATCTATCATTATCTTGTTTCTCTAATAAAGATTTATAGATTTCAATTGCAGATACATAATTATCCATTGCGTGCAATGTCAACGCTTTGTTTGCAAGTAATTCATAGTTATCAGGGTCTGATTTTAATGCTAAATCATAATATTTAAGCGCATTAAAGTAATCCTGTTTCTTGTGATAACATAGTGCAAGCTCTTTTTTTGTTTCAATGTTAGAAGAATCTTTTGAATATGATTTTTCAAAGTTGAATAAAGCAAGCTCGTCATTATTCATTTTTTTGTAAACCAAACCAAGATTTCTGTATGCATCAGCATCATCAGGATAAGCTGTTAAATATTCTTTATACTGTTCTACAGCTTCTTCATTTTTATTCATGTTTCCTAGAAGATTTGCGTAATCAAATTTTAAAGCAACCAGTTTGGGATTAACTTCAAATACTTTTTTGAAAGTTTCAAATGCTTTATCATTTTCATCCATATTCTGGTAGGATAATGCAAGTTTTGCTAACAAAACCTCGTCATCAGAATCATCTTCAAGTGCTTTTACTAACATTTCTGATGCAGCTTGAAATTGTTTTGTGTCATACAAAGCCATACCATAATTTGCATAGTCTTTGAATGCAGATGGGTATTTTTTATAAACATTTTCGTAAATTTCGCAAGCTTTGTCCGGTTCATTTGCTGCATAATATACATTCGCTAAGTTTTCACTAGCTTCCTGATGTTCAGGATAAGCGCTTAAAAAAGTATTGTAATTTTCAATTGCGCTTTTATAATTCTTTCTGAAGTATTCAATATTTGCTAAATTCAAATAATTGTACTTGTATTCAGGGTAAATCTGTTGTGCCTGCATAAAAGAGTTATATGCGTTTTCGTAATCTCCCATTGTTTGGAGAATGTTACCAATGCTAATGTAAATAAAAGCATCATTAGGTCGCAACTTTATTGCTTTTTTGTAAGCTCCGAGGGCATCTTCATATCTTCCTACATCAGAATAAAGTCCGGCAATTTTGGTATAAAGCATTGCATCGTCGCCATTTATAGCCAAAGCTTTTTGAATAGAACTGATTGCAGACAAATAATCACTTCTGTATTCATAGTTACATGCCTGTTGATATAATGCGTGCGCTTCTTTAGTCATCTTTGCTTCAACTTGAATAGAAGAAAGTGATATTAAGATTGCAAATAACGAGATATAGATTTTTTTATTCATAACATAAGCCCTCAGTACTATTCTATCAAAAAAAGGTGAGAATAAGTATAAGATTAAGATATATTAAAAAGAAGCGATGCCTAAAAAATCAAACACCGCTTCTTTTAGATTAAAATATTCTACAAATTAGAACATCAAACCAGCTTCTCTAGCTGCATCTGCAAGAGCTGCGATTCTACCATGGTATAAGAAACCGCCTCTATCAAATACAACACATTCAACACCTTTAGCCAAAGCTTTCTTTGCGATAGCTTCACCAACAACCTTAGCAGCTTCGATGTTACCACCGTGAGCTAATTTTTCTTTAAGATCTTTGTCAACTGAAGATGCAGAACATACAGTTACATGTTTTTCATCATCAATTAATTGAGCATAAATGTGTTTTGTGCTTCTGTATACAGCCAATCTAGGGAATTCAGTTGTTCCTGAAAGTTTAACTCTGATTGCCTGATGTCTTTTTTGTACTTTTGGTTTTCTAATTTCTTGTTTAATCATTTTGGTTTTCCTTTCTTTGCCCAAATCTGCTTGATACCACTCAAGGATTTATGTGGGCGTTTTTCTTTGAAGTCTTTAAGTCGTTGAGTCGTTAAGTCTTTAAGTTCGTTAAAATAGTAATGACTTGCAGACCTAACGTCTTAATTATTTGTAGTGTTAATCGATTGAACCAATAGCTAATTTTGCTAAAATCAACCGACCAATTGTCTACGTGCGTACCTAGTTTACCTTGGTTTGGTAATTTTACCAATGAGGTTGACCAGTAGTTTTTAAACCAACCGGTAATCATACCGATGTCAACCGACCAATTGTCTACGTGCGTAGCACCACGTAGTGTTCCGCCTTCAGTTCACCGGCTCACCGCCGCTGAATTCAGGCTTCACACCGAGCTACGCTGCACTATTTCTTACCAGCTTTACCAGCTTTACGTCTGATATGTTCGCCTTCGTATTTAACACCTTTTCCTTTGTAAACTTCAGGTGGACGTTTGCTTCTGATGAATGCTGCAACATCACCAACAGTTTGTTTGTTGGTACCTTTTACAGAGATTTTAGTGTTAGCTTCAACTGCAAGAGTGATACCTGTAGGTGGAACAACTACTACTGGGTGAGAGTAACCAAGAACTAAGTTAAGGTTTGAGCCTTCCATATTAGCACGGTAACCAACACCAACGATTTCAAGTTTCTTTTCAAACCCTTGAGAAACACCGTGAATTGCGTTTGCGATAAGAGTTCTGAATAAACCATGAAGAGCATTTGTTTTTCTATCTTCTGAGTTTGGTTCCACAATTACGTGGTTATCAGCAACAGAAACTTTTACTTCATCTCTAAAAGTAACTGATTCAGTACCTTTAGGTCCTTTTACAGTAATCATATTTCCTTCGATTTTTACTTCAACACCTGAAGGAATTTCAATAGGTTTTTTACCAATTCTTGACATATTAATTTTCTCCTTTTTGTCTGAATGAACATTATTCATTCTTTTTTTAGTGTGTAATGTCGGGGTTTTCTGTCAATTGCACCCGACAACATTTTGTAGGGGGTTAACCCTAATTCATTAATAAATGTAAGCTAAGATTTCGCCACCAAGGTTTTCTTTTCTAGCTTTACGGTCAGTTAAAAGACCTTTGCTAGTAGAAACAATAGCGATACCCATACCACCTAATACTTGTGGAAGGTTTTTAGCTTTGCAGTAATTTCTCAAACCTGGTTTAGAAACTCTTTTTAATTTTGAAATAACCGGCTTGTTAGCTTCATCATATTTCAATTCGATTGATAAAGTCTTGAAGCAGCCTTCAGCTTTTTCAGAGTAGTTAGAAATATAACCTTCTTCTTTTAATAATCTAGCTAAAGCAACTTTTAGCTTTGAAGATGGCATTTCAACTGATGGATGAGAAACAACGTTTGCGTTTCTGATTCTTGTTAGCATATCTGCTATAGGATCTGTGTTCATACAAATTTCCTTTTCTAATTGCGGACTTCCGGAAGATTTTTGGCTATACAGAATACCGTTTGAACGGAATTCCTTAGAACTTTCGCCCCTGAGTGCATCCTGTACCTTGTTTGTACCTTTGGACTCGGTTCCCTTTGCCAATGAGTGCAATCTCTGCACCCTTACTCCCACCGGAGTATCCATTCTACTCGTCGCTTACTAAATTAATTGTTGCTCATAAAAAGCGTCTTTTAGCAGTCCGACAGATAAATCGTACCATGAGCATGCTCTTCTTGCAAGTAAAAAGTTAAAAATTCGCCTTTACAAAACTTTATAAACACAAGTCAAAAAGTCAATTTTTTTAAAGTTAAATACTTTATATATACATAAGAGATATCTAAGACAAAGAGAGCAGAAGAACCTAAAAGTAAGGACTTTAATAGGTTTAGTAAACTTTGTCTTAAATAAAAAAAAGAGAGTACAAAAGATTATATAGGAGTATTTATTATGGCAATTGGCGCAAGAGATTTTATTGACAAATTATTAGTAGAAAAATATGCCCAAGAAAAAGTTGATAACCACGACGAGGGAGCTTTAAAGTCACATGTTTCTGCCGATGATATGATGAGTGCAATGAATTGTTCCGCTAATAATTTCAGAACAATGTTGGCATTGAATAACCGTTTAACAATGGTATGCTATGGTGTTGTAGCGAAATCAGCAAAATATGTTTGTAAGGAAGAAGTCGCATAGGTTAAGGTGAATTATTTAATTGCATATTGCCAAAATCTTCTTCTATAATATCAGGTAGTTCAAATTTCTGAATAGTTTTTAATACTTTTGGTCTGTATTTCTCAAATTGCTTTTTTACTCCATCAACTTGATTTGCATTTGTAATCTGATATCTCTTAGCGTATTGAAATGCTACAGTGCCGCAATTCTTTGCTTTAACATATTTAAACACATTGAATTCAAGTATAATCATGTGATTTTCGTTACCAGTGCCGTCGTCAATTAACAAAAAATCAAGTATGCAGGTGTTATCATCGTCGTTGATATATAGTGCGCTTGGACACTTGTTTTGTGCAAGGTATTCTCTAAAAGTGTGTGCCAAATCAATTGGAGAATAAACATTTGGAAAATGATGCAAAGCAATCATCTCTGTCCAATTTTTGTCAGTTTCTCCGTTTTTTAAATATTGGTTGTAATATCCGGCATGTTCATTGCTTTTTGCGCTGAATACAAGGTTGTAGTTTTCTTTATTATATTTTACACAATTGCTCTCATTTGCAAACGCAATATTTGCTGAGAATAATAAAACTGTTATTAAAATAAAAAAGAATTTAGCCATAAAAATAAGATAGCATAGTGAGGATGTTTTTATCAACCTGCATATGCACGAGCCAGCAATTCTGCCGGTTCAGCAACTGCTGTACTATAAATTGCAAAATCGTTATCAGGTGCAAAATATTTACGCATAGCAGAACGATTTGTCACTTTTTCATAGCAAACAAACGAATCAACATTGTCCTTCAAATAGCCGGCAAAAATCCGCTGCTTGTGGGACAAATTATAGTCCTTCAAGTTTTTGACGATATACATATACCTATATTATATAACATTTGTATCAGTTTTTGTATAAATATTAATATAAATTTACATATTAATGCTAAAATGAGTGTTAAAAAAATGGCGCTCGGCATTTTGCCGAGCGCCATTTTGTATATTAATTTATACTTCTTTTTTCTTCTTTTCTGGGTCATCATCACCAGTGCTTGGTGTTGTTTCTCCTTCGGTCGGAGCTGTAACACCACCTCCCTCTGTGTTGTCAGGAGCGCCGGTTGTTTCAGAAGTATCGTTGCTGCCGGAAGAACGACCTAGAGGATACTTACCACTATTTACGTCATCAAGTAAACTCTTCATGTCATTTTCCAAATCGCTGTATTCGCTTGAGTTATCGTATTTATCTAATTGTTGTTTTAAGTCTTCTTCAGAACCTTCATAAACAGAGCCGTCAGCGTTCTTATAAACAGCATTTCCGTCTTCACCGGTAGTTTTTGTAATAGAATTACCGTCTTTGTCTGTGTACAAGAAGTTGCCATCTTCATCTGTTTTTGGGTATCCTCTTTGAGCAAAGACTTCATCAAGACCTTCGTAATCGCTGCCATCAAGGTTTTCGTAAACAGGGTTGCCTTCGTCATCAACCATTAATGTGCCATCTTCGCCCATTCTTTGGCGTAGTTGTGCTCCATTAAGAGTTGTAAATAATGGTCTACCACTGTCATCTGTCATTTGTATAGCTTTTGATTCATCTAAGAAAGAAGCATTACCACCCATACCGCAGCCATAGTTGTGTGTTGTTTCTGATACAAGGTTCATTACAGTGTAATCAACTTCATATGCTGCAATTGCTGCTAATTGTTGTTTTGTTAATTCTTTGCCGGCTTCTTGCATTTTAAGGAGCTTTTTGTATTCAGCTTTATTAAGCATTGGTAATTCTTGCTCTTCACTCAACTCAAATAAAGCTCTAATAGACGCATACATTTGTTGTTGATAATATTGAACCATATTTGTAATGTATTCACGATATCTAACTTCATCTGTGTCAAGTCGTTTAGTTACGTTTGTAATTTGACCTTCAGAATTAAATTTCATATTAACATTTTTCAAACCTTCATCAGTGCTAACAACATAATCACCATCAGAGTTTTTGTATAAGCCGGAAACCATTGTGCGTTCTAAAGGTGTACACTTTTTGTCGCAAGGAGTAGATTGACAAGAGACAGTTTCTCCTTCATGGAACGTTGTTTCCATATCAATTTCATTATCAATGTAAACATCGTTATGAATGTTTCCGTCTTCATCTTCGTATAAATGTTGAACAACACCATATTGAGCATAAACAGATGGGTCATACATGCCATCCATTGCTTCAAAGTCGAAGTTTACGTTGAACGTAATCATGTCAGCCAAAGCCGGATTTTGTTGAATCATTGTAACCATTTTGTCTAAGCCGGTTAATGTGCTTACGGTTACTTCGTAATGGTCAATGCCTGTAGTAGGGTCTGTTACAGGGGTTAATGCGTCAATACCATCGATGTTTAAGATGTCATCAACAGGAAGACCTCCAGGGATGTCATAAATAGTAACTTGTGCATCATTCATGTACCAGCCATAGTAATCCCCTTTGAAATCACCATCAACGTCAAGATTGCCGGAGTAAGTAGAGTTACAGATTGCAATGTAAGAACCATCAACACAGCCAACAAATCCACCTGCACGACCGGTTTCCATCAAGAATGATAGGTCGCCGTCATTTTCGTTGTTATTCCAAGTCAGGTTAACATTACTTTCGCTGTTTGTAATTGTAATAATAGTTTTTCCGGATTGACCAATCAAACCGCCGGCAGCTTCTTCATCAAAGACAATATTTCCGGAAGTGTTACAGTTTGAAATTTTTAAATCTCTTGTTGCAACGCCTTCTATGGTATTTGTGTCTGCAATAGAACCAACTAAACCACCGACAAAGTATTTGCCGGAAGCATCAACAGCTGTAGTAACATTTGAAATAGAGCTATTTCCTACTTCAATTACATCAAGTCCTTTCTTGTAAGAATTATCATTAATAACACCTGCTAAAGGACCAACACTTTCGTAACCTGCAACAGTACCGGAAATGTCGATGTTGTCGAATTTTGTGCCTCTTGCAGTACCGGCAACGATACCAACAGCGCTAGAGCCTCCAATAAAGTCGGTTGGTGTAGTAATGTTTGCATTTGTAAATGAAACATTTTCAATTGTTGCATTCTCTGTAACACCAAAGAAACCAACATTTTGTACATCATCATTAGTAACATTGATGTTTAAATTATCAATGGAATAGCCGTTACCATTGAACACACCCTTGAAAGGATCGTCACTATCGCCGACGGATTTCCAATCAATTCCACTTAAATCAACATCGCAGCTTAAAATATATTTTCCATTTAAGTCAATACCACCGTTTTGGAAAATTTCTAGGAATTGCTCTTTAGAAGCGATGTTAGTGTAACCTTCTTCAGCAACCAGTTTTTCAACTTCTTCTTGAGAAAGGTGTGTAACTTCGTCTGTTCCGTTTGCACCTTTTGCACTGTCGGCTTTTTCTGCATCTTCAGCTTCTTTTAGTGCAGCTTCTGCTGTTTCAAGTTCTTTTGCTGCTGCAGTTAAAGCTGTATCGGCTTTTTCTAATTCTGCTTTTGCAGTTTCTGCATCTCTCTTGGCTTGTTCAGCTTCTGTTTTAGCAATATTTGCTTTTTGTTGTGCTTCGTTTGCTTCTTGAACTTCTTTGTCAAGTTGTGCTTGGGCTTCTGTTGCTTCTGCTTGTGCGTTTTGTAATTCTTGATAAGTACTTTCAACCATTTGTTGAGCACTTGCAACTGCTGCCTTTGCACTTGCAATAGCTTTTTCATCACCACTTGCTTGTGCGGAACTTAATTGATTTTGAGCTTGTGCTAATTGAGTGTTAGCATTTTGGTATGAACTTTGTGCTGTACTAACTCTAACATTTGCTGAATTTACTTTTTCTTGTGCGGCAGAAACATCTGCATTTTCTTTTTCAGCTGCAGCACTCGCTTCACTGTATGCAGTATCTTTTGTTGTAGAAATAGCGTCCGCATCAGAACTCTTAGTTGCAGCGGTGTTTTTACTCTCTTCTGCTTTAGCTTTTGCTTCTGCTGCGGCTTTTTGTCGTGCTCGTGCTTGTTCTAAAACTTCATTATTGCCGGAATTTACGCTAATACCCATAAAATCTCCTTTCAAAAAGTATTAATATCATAATTATATATAGTGTATTACGGCATAATTTTTGAAAACTTTAATAAATTTGAAAGAATATTTACAAAAGTTTATATAAAAGATGCAAATGCAGTCAGATTAAAAGCAAAGCTTTTGTAATTGAGTTTTATTTATATAGAAGAAATAAAAATTAAAATGTTACGTATTCAGACGCTTTTGTACTTTTAGTGATAGGAATTTTGAATCCAAAAATATTTTTATTATCAGGATAACTTTTAACATAAATTGTGCCATTGTGAGCTTCGATTATTTTTTTAGAAGCGTACAGTCCTAATCCGATTCCTAATTCTTTGTGAATACCAGCAAACGACACGTATTGTGCAAAGATTGATTTTTGTTTATCTTCCGGAATATATGGACTATTGTTTTGTAGTTGAAAACCGGTGTAGTTTTGTTCTTTAAAAATTTTTATATCAATACAAGAATTCTTAAACGCATATTTGATGCTATTTGATAATAAATTCATAATGACTCTTTTTATTTGGATTTTATCGGCGTAAATATTGGAAGGAGTGTAATTGTTTTGCAATGATATTTGTACATTTTTGTCTTTTGCTAAATACACCATTTCTTCAACGCATTCTGCTGTTAATTCCATAAGTGACATGTTTTCATATTTTAGAACAATAGCGCCTTTTTCACTTCTGTAAGTAGAAAGTAAAGAGGCTAACATTGCGTTCATATACTTACAAGAATCCAGAATCATTTCTAAAATTTCTTTTTGCTCAGGTTGAACGTTTCCAAAATTACCTTTGAGTAAAAGTTCTAATGCTCTTATTTGAGCAAGTGTTGGATTTTTTAAGTCATGTCCAAGCGATGCAACAAAAGTTTCTTTTTGTACTTGCAAATTTTCTTCTTCATTAGAATTAAGCATAAAGAACCTCGCTATAAATAAAAGACCAATTATAGCTAAATTCTATAATGATAAAAAAGTGTGTAGAATTAATCGGTTGTACTATTTTTTTATTTTAATGTAAATTGGGTTGTAAGTAAGAGTTGGTCTGCCTGAACAAAAATTGTTATACCCTTTTTCAAAGTTTAGCATGTCAGATTTTGTCCATTTTGTTTCGTCAATTGCATTAACTCCTGTTAATTGAATATGTTTAAGAATATCTTTTGGGGTTTTGAATGCTAATATATGTGCTTCTTCTTCCACTGAAAAATTGTAATCTTTAAGCATAGTTTTGTATTCTTTTGCGGAGCGATAGGGTAAATTTTTTTCTAGCACAAAAGAAATTTCTCTAAAATTTTCTAGTCCAAATGTTGAAAACAAAAGTACACCATTAGGTTCTAATTTTTCATAAAGGGTAGAAATAAATCCCTCAATGTCCTCTATCCATTGAAAAACCGCATTAGATATGATTAAATCATACTTATTATTGCTATCTTTTATTATGTTTTCTATGTCTGCCTGAATGAATTTGATTTCAGGTGATAATTGTTCAATTAAATCTTTGCAATCTCCAACAATATCGTTAGCTGTATAGGTTCTGAAATTCAGTTTTTCAATAGCAATTTTAGTCAATAATCCTGTTCCGCAACCTATCTCGAGTATCTTGTCAAAGTCATTGCGTTCTAAAAGTGAAAACAATTTTTCAGCCATTCTTTTTTGAATTTTAGCATTCTCATCATATGTTGTAATACATTTTGAAAATCTTTTTTTGATTAATTCTTTGTTTATCATAGGAGTTCTTCCCATTTTTTGAACAACATAAACGGACAATGACCGCTGGAAATATTAGGTTCAATTCCCCAGAATGCAATTTGATTCTTTGTTGGAATAATTTTGTCGTTATCACTCAAGATTATTCTATTGTATTTAAAATTACTATTTGCAGTGTAATTTTTTAGTGCAGACAGTTCGCTTTTCTGGTTTTCAATATCTCTACTTATTTGAGGCAGCTTAATATTTTCATTAAACATGCTTTTGATAAATCTTTGAGCACCTTTTTCATTAAATCCTTTTATGGTTAAATCGTATATTCTTTGAGGAATGCCGAATTCATTGTCAATAGGCTTTAATGTTCCATTTATAGCGGTTGCAGAAGTGTATTTCTGATTAAACAGAGTTGCTACCATAACTCCCATTGACCAAGCAACAAGGCTTTTGTTCTTGTATTTATCAAGAGAATTGAAGTCAAAATTTGTATCAAGGTTATTGTAGTCATAAAACATTAAAACATCATAATCGCTGAATTCAAGGTGGTGAACTACGCTTTCATCCATCCCCCAGCCATTAAAAAATACTATGACTTTATTATTTTGATTTATATTTAACCATTTATATTTCATAAGAGTATTTTACCATATAAATAGCATTTTGAATTCTTCATCAATACTTTCTTGATTTTTTAGTTAAAATCATTAAATTATATGAGGTTAAAACAAATAGGGCGCTGTATAATACAATAGGGAATTAAGTATTTGCAAATACTTAGAAATAAGGAATACGTATGCCAATAGAAGGTTTTGATTATAAGGCGTTTGCCGCATCAATGACAGAACAAGCCAAAGAGCTTGTGCCAAAAGAACTTAAAGACCAAGAGAAAGAATATATTGTAAAAACTCTTGGCAATTTTACATTACTTGCCGGAGAGGCGCTTTATAAAGATGAACAAAACCTGAATCTTACACCGGAACAAGCTGTATTTATTACTCAAATTATAGCAGAGTGGTCATTCCATAAATCAATTGACTTGATTCATTCGGGCATTTTACCGCAATATTGGGATAGTATAATGCAAAAAATTGCATTTACAATCTTTGAGGTTGCAAAGCAAGCTGTTATTAGAAAAATTCCGCAAGATCAATTGCTACAAGCTGTAGAACATCATGTTATAAAATGTTATAACGCTGCAATTGAAGAATTGCAACAAAAAGGTGTTATTGACGAAGAGGTTAAAGCTCGTGCGGAAAGTCAATCTAATATTGATGCAATGGCGCAGCAAGCTCAAGCTGAACAGCAAAGACAGCAACAAGCTGCAGCAGAAGAATCAGAACGTAATCTTGAAGAAGCAAGAAAACGTAAAGAAGAAGCACGTAAAAAGCAAAGGGCTGATAAACAAATGGCATCTATGCCACAAGGTATTAGTAATAAGCAAATGAAGCTTATGACGCTTGCGCTTGTTTTAAAAATCCTTTCTCAAGATAAAGTTACAACAATTCTTAATAAATTTGATTCTAATGACTCGCTTCAGATTTCTCAATATATGAATATGGCAGATTTGGAATCTCATCTTGATGGAGATTTGATTACAGATTGTCTTAAAGAAATGAAAGAGTATTTGCCGCTAAAACGCAAACTTACAAAAGAAAATGTATTGGGAGATTTGTTGAGAATATATCGTGCAACACCACGTGAGAAAATCGAAAAAATAATTAAGAATGAACGTCCGCTGGTAAAACGTTTCGTATCACAAGCATACGATGGAGAATACTCAGGTTTACCATTAAGAGTTGCGGGAATTGTTGCACAATATATTGAAGATAGTATATAATAACGAAAGAATCGTATTGAATCGACTGATTAAAAATTATGATAATTAAGAAGAATAGTCAAAAATATAGGGAGGTTGTGAAGCCAAAAGTGGTTCAAAAATCGGTTGTTGAAGAACCGGTTGTTGAAGAATCTTTTTCGCCTGAAATTACTTATCCGCAAACTTCCGAAGAAGTAGACGAAGATAATGACGATGATTTTCAAGCACAACCGCAAGAAAACTTGCCTAAAGAACCTGAAATTGATTTATTCGATATTGAAAATATCGACTTTGAACAACGACAAGAACGTAGAAGAGGCTCCAGAAGAAGAGGTTACAGACGTATTGATGACAGAAATCTAGTATCTCGTGCCCAAGAAGAAGCCGAGGCTATCAAAAAATCCGCATTTGAAGAAGGATACAGAAAAGGTTTAGAACAAGCAGAAAGTGATATGCAGGCGTTTAGACAAAATATGGCAAGCTTTATGAATGCTACAAAGAATGTGTTTGAATATATTGCACCTGATATTTTAGAAATAAGTGTTGATATTGCAAAAAAAATCATTAAAAAAGAAGTTGAATCAGACCCGCAAGTACTTATAAATACAATTGTAGACGTGCTTAAGACTGTTTCAAAAAACGAACCGAAGATTAATATTAAGGTTAAACCTCAAGCGGTTCAATTTATCAAAGATACTCTGCCAAATATTACATATCAATATGGTATTGATGCTAAAATAAATATTGTGGCAGACCCGTCAATTGAAGAAGGTGGATGTATTTTCCAAACAAATAATGGTATAGTTGATGCTTCAATCGATACGCAACTGGAAATCATTAAAAAAGCCCTAGATGGAGGGGGGTAACATATCTGTCCCTCGCCCCTTGTGGGAGGGGGTAAATGGAAGGTGGTAAAATTTCAAGTTGAGAGCGAAAGCTAGAAACTTAGAAATTTGGGTGAGGGGTAAGTTAGTAATAATTAGTAATAATTAGTAAATTTACAAAAGGACTAAATGGCAGCAGAAGGACAAAATAATAAACCAATAAGTGAAATTTTCTTGGCACTTTTCGTAATGGTGTTGGTATTAATCCTCATCATGGAAATGCCCAATTGGGTTATCAATTTTTCCATCAGTATGAATATTACGTTGGGCATTGTTCTGCTGATGATATCTTTGTATGTCCAAAAACCTCTTGAATTGGCTGCATTTCCTTCTATTATTCTTTTAGGAACAATGTTTCGTCTGGTACTGTCAATCGCATCAACCCGTTTGATTCTTGCAAAAGGTGATGCAGGAGAAGTTGTTCACGCATTCGGAACTTTTGTAACCGGCGGCAATATGATTGTTGGTGGTGTAATATTCTTGATTATTACAGTTGTGCAGTTCATGGTAATTACAAAAGGTGCGGAACGTATCGCCGAAGTTTCAGCTCGTTTCGCCTTAGACGCTATGCCGGGTAAACAGATGACAATTGATGCTGACTTCAACGCAGGATTGATTTCGCCGGAAGAAGCTGTAAAAAGACGTGAAGACTTACAACGAGAATCAAGTTTATTTGGTTCTATGGATGGTTCCATGAAGTTCGTAAAAGGTGATACCATGGCGGGTATCATCATTGTTATTATTAACATTATTGGTGGTTTGACAATCGGTTGTTTGGTTAACCAAATGCCAATTGCCGATGCCGTTAGTAAATATACGGTTTTAACAATTGGTGATGGTTTGGCATCACAATTACCATCATTATTGATGTCAATATCAGCCGGTATTGTGATGACTCGTGCTTCTGCAGGTCATAATTCATTGGGTGGTGATTTGACTTCTCAAATCTTGGCAAAACCTTATTCATTGTTTTTTGCGGCACTATTCCTCGGATTAATCACAGTAACTTGTCCAATTACAGGTTTACCATTTTTACCATTCTTATGTTTTACTGTTCTTTTGGCAGTTGCCGGATTCTCTGTATTAGTTAATGCAGATGTTCAATCTCAATTGGGTCAATTGGAAAGCGTACGTCAAAATATGCAAGACTTGGTTAACCCTAATAAGATGTACGAAAGATTGGGTGTTGACGTATTAAGTTTACAAGTTGGTGCAGGCTTGTTGGTTATCGCCGATCCGGATCAAGAAGGTCAATTGCTTGCTAAAATTGCTGCTTTACGTCAAAGAGTTACAGATGAATTAGGTTATATTTTGCCTAACATAAGAATTATGGACTCTTCTGCTTTGGAAGCTAATGAATACGTTATTTCTATTCGTAATAACGTTGTTGCATCAGGTTTTGTATACCCTGGAAAATACATGGTTATTGCAGACCAATGGGATTCTGTTAAGAAATCAATTCCTGAGGATGCAATCGTCGGTGTCGACCCAACTTACCAAACGCAAGCTTACTGGATTTCAGCAGAAGATGCGAAGTCAGCTAAGAACGTTACTGCAGTTGATGCGACAGACGTTCTTGTTACACACTTGCAAGAATGTGTAAGAAAACACGTTGACGAGGTTATGACAAAAACAGATGTACTTAAACTTATGGAACTTGTTCGCTCTCAAGACCCAACGCTTGTAAATGACCTTGTACCTGCAATTATTTCAACATCAGATTTAAGAAAGATTTTTGTTAATCTTATCCGTGAAAAAGTATCTATCAAAGATATTATATTTGTATTTGAACGTTTGTGTGACTATGCGAGATTCTCTAAAGAACCGGATATTCTGTCTGAACGTTTGAGAGCGGCTCTTGGTCGTCAAATCTGCTTAAATAATGTTGATAGGGATCACGTTCTTTACGCTCTAACCCTTTCTCCTGAATGGGAAAAAACGCTTGATGATAGCTGTCAAAGAACCGAATTAGGAACAATGTTCTTGCTTAACCCAATGCAAGTTCAGGATTTGATTGAATCAACTGCTATGACACTTATGAGAGCTCACCAATCAATCGGTCAACAACCTGTAATATTGTGTTCTCCAAGAATTAGATTACCTTTATATCAACTTCTTGAACGTCACATTCCGACTATTGTTGTAATATCATACTCTGAACTTATTACTGACATCAAAGTCGAAGCCGTTGATACTATTGGTGATAACTCCGGTTATTAAATTTAACCTCCCTTGTTAGGGAGGTCACAGTCGTGTGAACGTTAGTGAACTACGAATGTGGGTAGGTATTAATTTTATATTTGTGTCTGCAACCTACCCGCATCTGTAAGGCTCAGCATAGCTTCTCCAACAGCTGCGACCTCCCTAATAAGAGAGGTTTGCGTGAAAAACAAAACTCACCTTAACAAAACTTCATAAAAACAACTATAAAAGTCAATTTTTTTAAAGTTAAATACTTTATATATACATAAGAGATATCTAAGACAAAGAGAGCAGAAGAACCTAAAAGTAAGGACTTTAATAGGTTTAGTAAACTTTGTCTTAAATAAAAAAGAGAGAGTACAAAAGATTATATAGGAGTATTTATTATGGCAATTGGAGCAAGAGATTTTATTGACAAATTATTAGTTGAAAAATATGCACAAGAAAAAGTTGATAACCACGATGAAGGAGCTTTAAAATCCCATGTTTCAGCTGATGATATGATGAATGCAATGAATTGTTCTGCCAATAATTTTAGAACTATGTTAGCTTTAAACAACAGACTTACAATGGTTTGTTATGGTGTTGTTGCTAAATCTGCAAAATACGTCTCTACTGAAGCTGCATAAGCTATTTTATAATCGCAGAATTGTCTATAAAACCACTATAACCAAATTTTGCCAACTCGTCTATTGTATAGATTTTTCTAATTAATCCATCACGCCTGTTAATTTCTTTAAATTCACCAACCTCTTGATTGCCGATTATGCCTTCAGTTTTAGTCTTTACTACTGTTCTATCGCCATTTGGTGGCACAATACTGATATTTGCATTTCCTTCTATTACAGTTATTTTCCCAGTTTTTTTATCTATAGATTCAATTATTCCTATGTGACTGGCTTCATATTCTGAGATTCCGTTTTTTCCAATGACATTTGCAGCGAATTGGGCTTTCCAAATGATATAATCACCTTCATGCATGTTATTCAGTTGTTGCTTAATCTGAACAGCTCTTTTTGCACGTTCTGCCTTATAATTTTCAGCAGTCATTTTTGTTGTATT
>OIYO01000594.1_pt1 | contig 27948 bp, 27 predicted proteins | sample 1588191 | NCBI WGS metagenome assembly OIYO01 (sample SAMN03283275) | human gut metagenome | biome: human-associated habitat; material: feces | host: Homo sapiens | place: Peru | collected 2012 | reverse complement strand
GCATTGACTAATAAATATGAGACACAATTAGGGATTGAAATTTTCTCTTAACTATAAATATATGACTTGCTCGTAGGACGATAAGGGAAATTTCTGGGTTCCCTAATTTGGTTCATATTATTAGTCAAAATGAGCGGACGTCCTTCATATTAAATTAAGATTCTTCCCTTCAATCGATTCTAATTCAAAGCTTGCACAAGATTTTTATTTTTGTATTAAGTATATTACTTAAGGATTTTGTTTATACTGGAAGTATACCAATAAAACATTGAAAAATCAACATTTAATAACAAAAAGTTTTAAATTAATTTTTATAAAAATTATTAAAAAGCATTTGAATATAATCGCTAAAAATGTGAATGTCTCTTAGGAGTATCGTGATTTAAGAAAATATAGGATTCCCTTAAGTAATATACTTAATTCAAAACTTATTTTTATGTAATCCAAATTTAATCTTATTTCATTTAGATTTTATAACAATTTGTTATATCTTGCAATACCTTTTTATTATTCCATATACACACAATTCTTCCAAAAGCTTACTCTCATAATTAACATAAATTGACTTTTTGCATAAAATTTGTTACAATATATACAGTTAGTTTATCTAACAATCTTTAAGGAGGAATTGGAATGCGTGGATTTTCTGTAATTCCAGACAACGAGAAGGCAAACGGTTGGATTGTTGAAGCTATGTCTTCCTACAGTTCACCAACTATCCTTTTACGTCGGTATGGAACTGACAACGGAACTTATCAGGTTATACGAGAAGAACCTCTTGAAGTTGATTATTCCTTATCAGGTTCCAAAATTCTATTTGATTTACAGAGGAAAGCTCGAGAAATCGTAGGTCCTTGCAAAAGGATCCGCTTTAGTAAATCTCTTTACAACCTGTATATCAACGAGTAAACTTAACAATTCCACCGGGAGGAAGATTTCTTCCTCCCACACTTTTTGTAGAAAGAAGTTTTTATATGTTACAAGAATTAGAAAAATGCACAATATGCCCACATATGTGTAAAATAAATAGATTAAACGGTTCAATTGGCAGATGCAAATGCACAGATAAAATAAAAATAGCTTTAGTATCACTACATCAATTTGAAGAGCCATGTATTAGTGGAACTAAAGGCTCTGGTACAATATTTTTCTCTAACTGTAATTTAAATTGCATTTATTGCCAGAATTATAAAATTAGTCAAGAAGGAAACGGATATTATATTACTATAGACGATTTAGCCAATATCTTTTTAGATCAGCAATCTGAAGGTGCTCATAATATAAATTTGGTAACACCTACAATGTATGTTTATCAAATTATAGAAGCTATAAAAATTGCTAGAGAAAATGGATTGTCTATTCCTATTATATATAATACCAATAGCTATGAAAATGTTGAAACAATTCAGGCTTTAAATGGCTATATTGATGTTTATTTGCCAGACTTAAAATATTACACTAATACACTATCTTTAAAGTATTCTAAAGTTAATAACTATTTTAAATATGCAACTGCATCAATACAAGAAATGATAAAACAAGTTGGAAATCCTGTATTTGACGAAAATGGCATAATTCAAAAAGGTGTTATAATAAGACACTTAGTATTACCAGGTCATATTCAAAACTCTAAAAATATTCTTAAATGGATAAAAAATAACCTAGGTCCTGAAGTTTATGTTAGTGTGATGGCTCAATACTTTCCGACTTATCAGTCAAAGTCCGACCAATACTTAAACAGAAAATTATCTAACAAAGAATACAAGGAAATCGAAAATTTTCTATATACTTTAGATTTAGAAAATGGGTATATTCAGGAACTAGGAAAACACGAAGAAGAATATGTACCCAATTTTGATTGTTAAGTTTGCATTGACAAGTATATTAAATAATTGTACAATTAATTTATGTAAAAAGAAGGGGAGATTTTATAATGTTTGGACATAGATCAGATGGTAAAAAAGTAAAGAATTTACCACCGTTTTTTAGGGTAATTCCTAATATAATGACAGAAAGGGCAGATTCTCAAGTTTATTTTAAGCAAGATATTCCATTAAAAACACTTGATGAATATATTGATAAAAAAGCTTCTGAAGGAATAAAACTTTCTTATATGAATATCATTTATGCTGCTTTAGTACGAATAATTGCTGAAAGACCTAAATTAAACCGATTTATAATGAATGGAAGTACATATCAAAGAAACACCATTTACGTTTCTTTGGTTATAAAAAAGAGTCTTACTGATGAAGGGCAAGAAACTTCTATTAAATTACCGTTTAAGGGAAATGAGAATCTTTTTGAAATAAAAGAAATATTAGATTCAGCTGTTGAAAAAAATAAAGAGACTACTACAACCAATAATACGGACTCACTAGCTAAAACTTTAAGCTTAATTCCAGACGGATTAATCCGTTTTGCTGTTAAAATATTATCTTTTTTAGACAAACATGGTATTATGCCAAAAGCTGTTATTGATGCGAGTCCATTTCATACCAGCGTGTTCCTTACAAATGTTGGTTCTTTAGGTATAGATACAATTTATCATCATATTTACAATTTTGGCACAACTAGTATGTTTTTCGCTATGGGAAAAAAGAAAAAGAGTTATATTTATGATGATGATGAAATAAAAGAAGAAAAATGTATAACTTTAGCTTTTGTTGGAGATGAAAGAATTTGCGATGGTTATTATTATGCTAACTCTTTCAAATTATTAAATAAATACCTTAAAAAGCCAGAGCTATTAGAAACATATCAAGAAAAAGAACCAGCTATTTCTAAATAGATGTCAAAACAAGAATGTAATTTTGTTTTTATTACATTCTTGTTTTTTGTATTTTTAATTATTTTTTAACTATAAAATCTAGTTCAAACTTTCTTTGAAACTTTCTCCTGTTCCTAGCTGTGGTAAATTTAACATATCTAATACTGTTGCAGCAATATCAGCATATGTAGCCCTAACTCCAATATTTACATTATTTTTCAAATTCTTGCCATACATCAATATTGGTGTATATTCTCTAGAATGGTCTGTACTAGGAGTGCTTGGATCATTTCCATGGTCTGCTGTTATTATAAGCACATCATCATCATTCATGGTGTTTATTATTTCAGGAATTTTTTCATCAAAGTATTCTAATGCTCTTGCATAACCTTCAATATCATTTCTATGTCCATATAGCATATCTGTATCAACCAAGTTTGTAAATATAAGGCCTTTTGTATCTTTCTTTATCTCGTCTATTGTCTTTTCTATTCCATCAGCATTTCCTTGTGTATGAATAGCTCTTGTTATTCCTCTGCCTACAAATAAGTCTTCTATTTTTCCTATTGCTATTACATCTAATTTATTTTCCTTTATAACATCTAGCATAGTTCTACCAAATGTTGAAGCTTCAAAATCTTTTCTATTATATGTTCTTTTAAAGTTTTCTGATTTATCTCCCACAAAAGGTCTAGCGATTACTGTTCCTATATTATATTCTGACTTATTTAACATTTCTCTAGCTATCCTACAAATTTCATATAATTTTTCAACTGGTATAACGTCCTCATGTGCAGCTATTTGAAACACACTATCAGCTGACGTATATATTATTGGATATCCTGTTTTTACATGTTCTTCTCCAAATCGTTTTAATATTTCAGTTCCCGAGCCAACCTCATTGCATAAAATTCCTTTCACTCCTGTTTTTTCTATAAACTCGTCTATCATTTCTTTTGGAAAAGCATCTGGATATGTTTTAAATGCTGGATGTTGAATATAACCAGACATTTCCCAATGACCAACTGGACTATTTTTTCCATCGCATTGTTCTGCTGCCTTTCCATATATACCTATTGGAGATTCTTCTTTTTCATCTAAATTTATTCCATCAATATTGTATATTCCTAATTTCTTCATATTTGGAATGTTTAATTTTGTGTTGTTGTAAATTCCTGCTAGAGTATTGCTTCCTTCGTCGCCATACTTATTAGCATCTGGAAGTTCTCCTACTCCAAATCCATCTAAAACCATTACTATAACTCTATTTATCATCAGCCTTTGCTCCTTTCTTTTCTGTAAGATTATATTCAAACACATTAACTTTTCTTATGATTCTATCAAATTCACTACAAACATTTATATTGAATTGCTCTTTATCTTTTATCTCCATATTATAAGCGTCCAAATCTATAAGAGTTTCTTGTGATATATCCATTCCAAGTGGAAGTGTATCATTATTATTTTCAAAAAACACAATATTAGTATAAAAAATTAGATTTGTTCCTTCTGGAATGTTTATTTTATATAAATATAACTCATTCTCCTTAGAACTTTTTTCTATTTGTTCAAACGTTTCTTGTGGATTTAAACTAAATTTTCCAAACCCGTCTGTTTCTAATAGTTTATCACTAGCCTGATATACAGATATATCATATGGAGTTTCTATTTTATTAGATTCTTCTTTTAGAATATTCTTTATCTCCATAAGTTTTTCCATAAAATCTTCTAATTGTGTATTAAGATTTACATTTAATATCTTAAATTTATCTTTTTCATTTTCCCTATGTGTATTATTTTTCAACGATTTTATCTTTGTCTTATCTTCACTTATGTTGCCAAATATATCAAAGTCTTTTTCCTCTATTCTTTCAATATCATCTTTGTACTCAATTTGAAGTTTTTCTAATAGATTCTTTATTTTTTCTTCGTCTTCCCTTACAATTTTATCTTTTGATAAAATGTTGATTCCATCTAGTACAAATTTTGCTGCAAATGCCGCATTTAACTCTTTATCCGTTAGTTTTGCCCTTTGTTTTGAATCTATTTTGCTAGCAAATAAATCTATGTCTTGCTCATAATTAAATGTTCTTTTTAAACTTTCGTCTCCTTTTTTGCCTTCGGCATCTCCCTCTTGTAAAGTTTTAACTTCATCTTTATTAGCAAATTTCCAAAATTCAAATATACTCTTTTTATGCTTTTCTATTTCTTCTATATATTGAGTTGCATTTTTTATTTTTCGGTCCAAATTTTCAATTTTGTTCTGTAAAGCTTTTATATCCATTTTTAGATTTTTTTGTTTTTTTATGCTTTCATTTAATTCCTTGCATATTTTCATCATGTCCTCAACAGTATATTGTTTGTCATCCGCCTCTGTCTCTGCATATATTTTTTCTTTTTCCTTATCATGAGACAATATGTCTTTCATTCTATCTTTACTTATAGAATTTGTCTTGTAATCTTCTTTTACCTTTTTGCTCTTAAAGAAGTATTTTACCTTTCCTAAAAATGTTTTTTTACACTCTAAGAATGTATATATCTGTCTTTCCTTTTTTAAATACTCTTCATTCTGCTCCTGACTATGCCTTTGCATATCTATAATGTCAGCCTCTAAATTCTTTATTTCCAAATTAACTTTTACATTCTCTTGAATTCTCTTTATTGCTTGATTTTTCATAAATTCTGGTAAATTTTCATATTCAATTTTCTCACCTTCATAACAGAAAATCAAATTTCCATTCTCGTCAATTTTTGTATCAAACTCAAATTCATCCGGAATTTCATATGCTAATATAAATAATGCTTTTATTAACTTAAATTCTTTTTGTGCTTCCTTTTTATCTGTGTACTTTAAATTAAATTTGCTTATCAAATTATCATATATTTGTGCTTGACCTACAATTTGTAAAGACAATTCATCATCTATGTCTGTAACTTCATATATTGATGGCCATTCCTTTGTAAAAAACCATAAATAGTTTTCCAAATCTGCAATCTCAGACTTTTTCAAAATTCTTTCTGAATACTCTTCATTACTAATAGGTATAAAAATCTTTTTCTTTTTTCTTCTTTTATCATTGTTAGCTTCTATTTTCTTTTTTAATAAATAAAATAATTGTGAATTATCAGTTTCTTCTGTTGACGCCATCATAAAGTATTTATCTGCAAAATCCGAATAGTAAATCTCCCACTTAAAATTTCCTGGATATTTCACCTCAAAGGGAGGCTGTTTATCCATTTTATCCTGTTCCAATTCTATTTTTTCTATATCTACTAAATTAGTTTGATTAATCATTTTTAAAAATCTTGCATATTTTTCAATATCCTCATTTGTTTCCGCCTTCATATATGTAAAAAGAGGGCTTGCATATTTATACTTTTTTTCTAGTTCATCCAGTCTATTGGTTGGAGTTACTAAAATATCTATATCATCAATTGATACATATTTATAGACTTTATATGTTGTTTCATCATACACTTTTGGAACCCTATAATTAAGTTCTTCAAAAGTTTGCAAAAACTCTGGAACTTCGCCTAGTTCAAATCCTATATATTTCACCTTATTATTCAACATATTTAAGTTTTCTGTTGTTCCTTTTACCTGTTTCCTCTGCACTTTCGGCTTCCTCCGTTTTTATAAAATTAATATCAGCTTTTAGTATATCACACCATGTTGTTTATTTCCATAGTTTAGGAAATAAAAATATATCACCTTTCACTTAACTTTTAATTTTTAGAATACTTCGTTTATATATATGAAAACGAAAAACGACAGAAAACCTCTTTTTTTGCATCCTTTGTATAACATTTTGTTTTATTTTTCAATGTTCCCCCTTTTTTATTCTATAATCCATTTTAGAGGAAATAAAAAGTTGGAAATATATTTGTATTTTATTTTTCTGGCCATATTTTCCATAGGAAGGAATGAAATAAATTATGATGAGAACCCGTATCAGAAGTTTAAGAAAAGACAACGACCTTACCCAAAAAGATTTATGTAGGGTACTTAATATTTCACAAGTAGCTTATTCATATTATGAACTTAGCAAACGAAATATTCCTTTAGAGCTACTATCTAAATTAGCAGATTTCTATGATACTAGTGTAGATTACTTAATGTATAGAACTGATAGCATGGCTCCATATCCTAAAACTAAAAAGATGTCAACTATTGAAGTTGAAGAAGAAATACCAGTTTAAAAGGCAACTGCTCGTCTTTTATTTTTTTGTCAGAAATTTCTTAATAAATTGTAATATTTTGTCACTTTATTTTCACTTTTTTGCTTTATAATATGTTATAATAAAAATGAATCAAAGAGGTGATTTTATTGAAATTTATAAGAAGATTATTTTTACTAATCGTTTTAATTATAATTATCGTTGGCTCTGTATTTTACATTAATGGAAACAAACTATATAAAGAATCTATTGCAAAAACAAGCATTAGTGATAAAGTATCTCAAATTAGAGAAGATGAAAACTTTACTTCTATAAATGATGTTCCTGCTTATTATAAAAATGCTATTGTTGCAGTAGAAGACCATCGATTTTACAATCACGGTACCATCGACCCTATTGCTTTAGCCAGAGCAACAGTTAGCAATATAAAACAAAAAGATTTTAAAGAAGGTGGAAGTACACTTACTCAGCAAACAGCAAAAAATTTATACTTCATTTCAGAGGATGAAGTTATTAACAGAAAAATTGCTGAAGTATTAGTCGGAATTGACTTAGAAAAAGATTATTCAAAAGATGAAATTCTCGAACTATATTTTAACACAATCTATTTTGGCGACGGTTATTACGGTATAAAAGAAGCATGTAATGGATATTTAAACAAAGAACCTAAAGATATGACTTTATCAGATGCAACTTTACTTGCTGGCATACCTAACGCACCTAGCGTATATGCACCAACAAAAAATCCAGACTTAGCTATCAAAAGACAAAAGAAAGTAATTTCTTCAATGGTAGAATATGGCTATCTGTCACAAGAAGAAGCTGATGCAATAAAATAAGGTGTAATTATTTTTCATTTACTTCCACAGCTGATTATTCTACTTCTGACATCCGCTCATTTTGCATAAAAAAATGTTGTAAATCAGGGAATCCTTATCTTCTTATGACAAAGACAATCTCCATAGTCTATGGGGGTGAAAAAATCTTCCCAACATGACTTTTAAAAATCTCATGTTGGGAAATATCTTATCTTATTAGATCCTCCAGTGTTTTACTATTTACATATTCTTCTATTACATTATCTAAGCCCTGCCAAAAAGGAAATGTTTTGCACTCGCACTTTTTATCACAATTTCCTTGCACACACTCTATTGGAGATAAATCACCTTCTGCGACCTTCAAAATATCTCCTACCCTATACTCTTTGGCCTCTTTACTTAATTTGTATCCTCCATTATTACCTCTAGAACTTTGTACATATCCAGCCTTATTTAAAATAGACACTATCTTCTCTAAATATTTCATAGAAATCTGTTGCCTTTCAGCGATATCCTTTAAAGATACATATTCATCAGTGTTATTTTTAGCTAGATCCATCATTATTTGTAGTGCATATCTGCCTTTTGTTGAAATTCTCATTTATTTTTCATTCCTTCCTTTAGTTATAATAACACTTTTTTAATCTTTTGTAAACATAATTAATATTATATTTTATACATTTCTTCTTTATGATATGTAGTATGTAAATATTTATGAGCTATTTTGCTACCTGGCTCTTCGATAAATTCTTCATATATCTTTTTAACTACTGGATTTTGATGTGACTTTCTTATTACACTTTGCTCATCAATACTATATATGCTATCTGCTCTTAGCTTTCTAACATCAGTAGTACTTCTAATTTTTGAGCTCTTTATTGGCTGTCCTCCACCCATTATGCAACCTCCTGGGCATGCCATTATCTCTACAAATTGATAATCAGCTTTTCCTGATTTTATTTCTTCCATAATAGTTCTTGCATTTTTCAAGCCTGATGCAACAACAACTTTAATATCTTTATCTGCAATTGTTACAGTCGCTCTTTTTATTCCTTTCTTTCCTCTAACTTCTTCATACTCAAAATTTCCTAAATCTTTTCGTTCTATTACATCTGCTGCTGTTCTTAGTGCAGCCTCCATAACTCCACCTGTTGTTCCAAAAATTGCTGCAGCTCCTGTTGCTTCTCCCATTGGGTCATCATACTCGCTATCTTCTAATGATATAAATTCAATATTTCCTTGTTTTATCATTCTTGCAAGCTCTCGTGTAGTTATAACAGCATCAACATCCCTAATTCCATCTTGTTGCATTTCTTCTCTTACACACTCTGATTTTTTTGCAATACATGGCATTACAGAAACCACATATATTTTTTCAGGGGCTATTCCCATCTTTTTAGCATAGTAAGATTTTAAAAGTGCTCCAAACATTTGATGTGGAGATTTACAACTAGATAAATGTCCTAATAAATCTGGATAATTTTTTTCAGCAAATCTAATCCATGCAGGACAACAAGAAGTAATCATTGGTAATGTTTTTCCTTCGTTTATTCTGTCTATGAACTCATTCGATTCTTCCATTATTGTAAAATCTGCCCCAGTATTTGTGTCAAACACTTTATCAAATCCCAACTTTTTCAATGCTGTAATCATTTTCCCTTGAGCATTTTGACCTATAGGCATTCCAAATTCTTCGCCTAATGCTACTCTAACAGCGGGCGCTGTTTGAACTATCGTGTATGTATCTGGATCTTTTAATTTAAGCCATACTTTTTTTGTATCGTCTTTTTCGTGCAAAGCTCCAGTTGGGCAAGCTTCTATACATTGTCCACAATATGTACAATCTACATCAGCCAAACTATGATCTCCTGCTGTAGATACACAAGATTCGAAGCCTCTATTTATACAGTCAATTGCTCCTATGCCCTGAACATTTTTACAGGCACCAACACATCTTCTGCATAATATACACTTGTTAAAATCTCTTACAATTGCGGGGGACTTATCATCTATTTGATGTTTTGTTCTTTCTCCTTCATATTCTATTCCCAGTACATTAAATTTAATTGCAAGTTTTTGTAGTTCACAATTACCAGACCTTGTACATGTTAAACACTCTTTATCATGATTTGATATAATTAAATCTAACACCATTCTTCTAGCTTCAAGAACTGCTGGAGTATGCGTATGCACAACCATTCCTTCCTCTGCTTTTTGTATGCAAGATGTTGCAAAACCTTTCCTTCCTTCTACTTCCACAATACACATTCTGCAATCGCCCATCTCGTTTATTCCTTTTAAATAGCATAGTGTAGGAATATCTATCTTTGCTTTTCTAGCTGCTTCTAAAATTGTTTTTCCTTCTTCAACTTGCACCTTAGTTCCATCTATAACTAAATTTATCATTGCATTTTTTCCTTCTTTCTCTAAATTTATATTCTTTTAGAAATATTCACACTATTAGTTCTGTCATAAAAATTAGCATTCAAAATTCTCATTTTTTATAATTGTTGGTTGACCCGCTCCAATAGCTTTAAATGGACATTTTTGCATACAGCTTCTACATTTTATACACTTATTTTGATCTATTGTATGTACCTTTCCTATATCTCCTGAAATTGCGCCAACAGGACAAACCTTTTTACATATATCGCATCCTCTACACTTTTCAGGGTCTATTTTTATTTTTGCTAAGGCTTTACATTCCATTGCCTCACATTCATATGCCATAACATGTCTTCTATATTCTTCTCTAAAATATTTCATTGTGCTCATTACTGGATTCGGTGCTGTTTGCCCTAAACCACATATTGCAGAACTCTTAATATTAAAAGCTAATTTTTCAAGTTTATATAAATCTTCTTCTGTTCCGTTACCTTCGCAAATTCTTTCTAATATTTCTAGCATTCTCTTAGTTCCAATTCTGCAAGGCGTACATTTTCCACAGCTTTCACTAACTGTAAAATCTAAATAGAACCTAGCTATATTTACCATACATTTTGTATCATCCATTACTATAAGTCCACCAGATCCCATCATAGAACCAATTTCAGCAAGGCTTTCGTAATCAATTTTCGTATCTAAATGTTCTTTCGGAATACATCCACCAGAAGGTCCACCAGTTTGAGCCGCTTTAAACTCTCTTCCATTTGGTATTCCTCCACCTATATCATATATTATTTCTCTTAATGTAGTTCCCATAGGTACTTCAACTAAACCAACATTATTAACATTTCCACCAAGAGCAAATACCTTTGTTCCTTTTGATGTTTCTGTTCCAATTGATGCATACCACTCCGCACTATTTAGTATAATTCTAGTAACATTTGCAAATGTCTCAACATTGTTTATTAATGTAGGTTTTCCCCATAATCCACAGTGAGCTGGATATGGAGGTTTAACTCTAGGCTGACCTCTTTTACCTTCCACTGACTCTATTAATGCAGTTTCTTCTCCACAAACAAAAGCTCCTGCTCCAAGTCTAATTTCCACATCAAATTCAAAGTCTGTTCCTAATATATTTTTTCCAAGCAATCCATATTCTCTCTCTTGAGCAATTGCTATTTTTAATCTCTCTACTGCTATAGGATATTCAGCTCTCACATAAATATATCCTTTGCTTGCTCCCACGGCATAACCAGCAATTGCCATTGCTTCTATAACTGAATGTGGATCACCTTCTAGTATACTTCTATCCATAAAAGCTCCTGGGTCTCCCTCATCAGCATTACATATTACATATTTTTGACCATCTGGCTCTGATTTCACAAAAGACCATTTTTTTCCAGTTGGAAATCCTGCTCCTCCACGGCCTCTTAGTCCAGATTTCGATATAACATCTACTACTTCGTCTCTAGACATTGTTGTTAACACTTTTTCTAATGCTTTAAATCCATCAAAAGCTATGTATTCATCAATATCTTCTGGGTTTATAACTCCACAATTCTTTAACGCTATACGCATTTGTTTTTTGTAGAAAGGTAGCTCATCTAGTTTATTTACAACTGTACCATCTATATCTTTACACAGTAATCTTTCCACAGTTTTTCCACCAATTATATGTGTATTAATAATCTCCTCACAGTCTTCTGGCTTAACCATAGAATAAAATGTATCTTCTGGTCTTATTATAATGATAGGCCCTTTTGAGCAAAGTCCAAAACATCCTGTTTTTATAACTCTTACATTACTTAAATTTTTTTCTTGTATTATTTTTCTAAAGTTTTCTAATATCTCTTGAGATTTAGAAGATGTGCATCCTGTTCCATGGCACACTAAAATGTGTTTTTCTGTTGTCTGCAAGTTTGAATTTATTCGAATTTCTAATTCTTTTCTTTTTGCTGTACGTATATCATCTATTTCATTTATAGTTTTTGGCATAAGTATGTTCCTTCTTTCTTTTTTATTATATATATTATTCCTTCATATATTTATCTAAAACTTCATCTAGTTTTTTTACTGTTGCTTTTCCATACACCTCATCATTTACTGTAAATACAGGTGCTAATCCACACGCTCCCACACATCTTGTTGTATCTAAAGAAAACTTTCCATTTTCTGTTGTTTTCCCTTCTTCTATGCCAAGTTTAGCCTTAGCTCTTTCTAAAATTTCTCTTGAACCTTTTACAAAACATGCTGTTCCTAAACATACAGATACATTGTACTTTCCCTTTGGAACTAAAGTAAATCTTGAATAAAATGTTATAACTCCATAAACTTCTGCTAACGCTATATTTAAATAATCTGCAATTTCTAATTGTGCAATCTTCGGTATATATCCATATTTAACCTGAACTTCATTTAATATTTGAATTAAATTTTCTTTATCGTGTGAATAACTACTTAGCAACACTCTCATTTCTTCTTTCAACTTTTTTTCCACACAATTTCCACATTTTTTTTCTTCTTCCATTAGATTTCCTCCAAACTACTACAAATATTTTACTTCTTTAATTTCAAATTATTTCTTTAAATCATCATCACTAAATGGGTAAGGACATAATTCTTCCACCTTATACTTTTCTTCTTTTCCATTTGGCGATATACAAATAATTTCTTTATCTTTTTCAAACATTTCACTTATAACTTGCCTACAAATGAAACATGGCTTTCCTACTAACTCACTATCACACATTACATATAATCTTTCAAAATCATGCCTTTTATATCCATTGCTAATCGCCGAAAATATAGCACTTCTTTCCGCACAATTGCTTACTCCGTAGCTTGCATTTTCCACATTTACTCCACAAAATTCTTTTCCATCTTTCATAACTGCAATTGCTGCAACTCTAAAATTTGAATATGGACTATATGAGCTCTTTAATAACTCTTGTAATTTTTCTTGCATACATGTACTCCTTATTAATCTTTTTACTTTAATTAATGTATATCACAAAAGAAAATAATTATCAATGATTTTGACTGTTTTATAATTTTTTACAATAAAATTTCTCACAACTTTTTCATCCTGTAACTAATTTGTTTAATTTTCATAATATATATAAAGCAATGTATTGCTAAGTTTATTTTTAGAAAGGAAGTTTTGATTATGGAATACGACAAAAATATATGTCCAGTCGTAAATGTTGATGGTGTTATCGAAAGAGGTAAACAATACGACTTAGACATTATTCTGCCAGAGGATAATCGTAATGTTATCTATGGAATAGTACGTGATTGCTATAAAGATCCAATTGCTGATGCTGTTGTAAAACTAATTGAAGTAGAATGCAAATTAGGAAAAGATGAAAGGAAACCAGTATCTCACACGTTTACCGATGAACATGGAGAATTTGTATTTGGTCCTTTATGTGCTAACAGAGTTTACGAAGTTGAGATATGGGTTAACAATGTAAAACATGCTAAAATATGTACTGAATGCCATAGAAAAGGTGAATGTTTAAAAGGTGTAGATATTGATTGCAAACCTTGTAAACCAGAACCTCCAAAACCACCAATACCACACGACAAATGTGAGTAGACATTTGAGTGTTTAAATTCAAATATTTTATTTGTTAAAAAAATCATCATGATTTTCTAAACATGCCAAAAATGAGTGAGAAATTTCACTCATTTTTCTTTGTAAAAGTGCTATAAACATTAAAGTTTACAACACCTTTAATACATACAATTATTATAAACTACTAATTTACATTATTCCCATCTTTTTAACAAGTTGTTTACCCTTTTTCATCATTTTTTTAGGATTAGTTTTATTATAATTATTAGTATACATTAAAGTTGCTCCCGTAGCCAAAAGTCCTCCAACAATCATACCTTCCATAAACCTCATAGTAATACCTCCTCATATTTTATATTATCTTACAATCTTTTCATCGGCTTTGTAATTCCTTTTCTACAATATTATTATGGCTTGTTTTTCTTTTTATATACTTTTATAGAATAGAATTCATTTAATGAAATTCCAATTAAAAAAATTCCAAACAATTTTCTTAAATACTCAACATTCAATTTACTTGAGATTGTTGCACCAATAATAGAACCAATTATTCCCCAAGCAATAATAGGCAGTGCTATTTTAAATTTTATGTTTTTATTTTTCATACTGACAAGTATACTAATTATTGCAGAAGGTACAAAACATAAAATATTTGTTGCTTGCGCTATATGCTGATCAAAATTCAAAAATAAATCTAATAATAAAATTAATACAGAACCTCCACCTAATCCCATACCAGTACATATTCCAGATGCCAATCCAATTATAACAGCAGTCATTATCTTCTCCTATCTTTATCTTGTATAAATTTTCTAACTAAATAATGCAATTTTTCCTCCTGCATATAATAAAAATATAGCAAAAATCAATTTTAAATATTTAGGCTTAATCCTATTTAGTAAGTTTGCTCCAACAAACCCTCCAAAGATTCCTCCTATCGCACACTGAGTTCCAATTTTCCAGTCTATATAATTATGTGATTGATAGAAAAAAGCTGTAATTAGTACCATAGGCAAAATGCAAAATATGGTTGTTGCTCTTGCTTCTTTTTCTGGCATGTAAAAGAAACGTACAAATATTGGAATTAATATTAAACCTCCACCTGCAGTAAAAAGCCCACTAACTATTCCTGTTACTAAACCTATAATAATCTTTTTTAAATTTTTTTTCATAACAAAATTCCTTTACATTATTATTGCACACTGTTTATTTATATATACTAATTACATCTAGTTTTTTCTCTTATTCTGTTATATAATAGTTGTAAATGTATTAAAAGGAGCAATATATAATTATTATGAACCAAAAAGACGTTGTAAAAATTATTGAAATATTAAAAGATACTTATCCTGATGCAAAATGTAGCTTAGATTTTTCTACGCCATTCGAATTGTTAGTTGCTGTAGTACTGTCTGCTCAATGTACTGACAATAGAGTAAATCTAACTACTCCAAGCATATTTTGTAAATATTCAACTCCAGAAGATTTTGCAAATATTGATTTAAAAGAACTTGAAGATTTAGTTAATCCTTGCGGTTTTTATAGAAATAAAGCAAAAAATATTAAAGCAGCTGCACAAAAAATTGTTTCAGATTTTAATGGAATAGTTCCAAATAATATGGAAGATTTAATGTCTCTTCCTGGTGTAGGCAGAAAAAGTGCAAATGTAATTATGCTTGAGGCTTTTAATCAACCTCAAGGAATTGCTGTAGATACTCATGCCAAAAGATTGTCTAATAGAATTGGTCTTTCTTCTGAAACAGATCCATTAAAAATAGAAATGGATTTAAAGAATATAATTCCATATTCATATTTTAAAGATGTTAATCATCTATTTATGTGGCATGGTAGAAATATTTGTACATCACAAAATCCAAAATGTAGTACCTGCCCAATTGCAAAATATTGTAAAAATCCTGCAAATCTTTAAATGCTTAAATATTTATTCTAAAATATGTTTGACTTTTATAAATTTTATATATATTATATAGTCATATAGAGAGGGGGAATTTTTAATATGAAATTCAAAAAAATCACTTTTAAACTATTAATTGCTTTAATAGTATCTTTAATGCTTTTTGCAAGCTTTGCATACGCAGTAAATGAAGAAAATGAAGTAAGTGAAACTAATGCAAATGACATTGCTCTTATTTCAGCCATTGATGAAACACAACCAATTGTAGATGCTGATTTTGGTTATCCAAGTGCTTCAACTTCGGAAGTAAAAAATGGAGATGTATTTACTGTCGAAGATAGCGTTACTATAGACTATCCTGTATCTGGAAATGTTTATATTATAGCTCAAGAAGTAAATATAAACAGTGTTATAGATGGAAATATTTTCATTTTAGCTAGTAAAGTAAATATTCAATCAGATGCTTATATTTATTCTGATGCATACATCTGCACTGAGGATTTAACTGTAGATGGATATATCTATGACCTGTACTCAATGTCTTCTACATTAACAATCGGTCAAACAGGATATATTATAAGAGATTTGTCTGCTGGTTGCGATACTTTCAATTTAGAAGGAACTATAAAAAGAACTGCTAACTTGTCTGCAAATGTACTAAATATTTCTTCTGATACAGCTGAAATTGGAGAAGATTTTAATTACACTTCATCTAACGAAATCTCAGTACCTGCTGATGTAGTTGGTGGAACTGTTACATTTACTCAAGCTGAATCAGAAAATAAAAAAGTAGAATCAGTTGCACTTTCTTATTTGAAAGATGTTCTTAAAACTTTATGCTATGCTTTAATAGCAATTATAGTTATTGTTTTTGCTATACCAAAGGCATCTAAAAAATTAGCATCGCAATTAACAACTAAATTCTGGCCAACATTTGGATATGGTACACTAGCATTAATAGCCGTTCCTATTGCTATTTTAATTTTATTTGCTTCAATATTTGGAATTTGGGCTGGTTTATTACTATTATTTGCCTATATTTTTGTATTTACAATTTCAGCTTCATTATTAAGTGTTGCTTTAGGTAAATATATTTGCACAAAAATGAATAAAGATTCAAGCTGGTTCTTAGTTCTTATAAGTATATTACTAGTATTAGCAATATGGATATTAAAATTAATACCATTCTTAGGAGTTCTTGTTTCAATAGTTGTAAACATTTTAGGATTTGGATTATTAACAACAGCTTTATTTCCAAACAAAAAAGCCAAAGTTACAACTTCTGAAAAGAAAGAGCCAATAGAGGCTGATACAACATCTAATATTGTAGTTGATACAAAAGAGCAAGAAAAAGCTGATGCAAACAAAAAATCAGTAGAAGATAATGATTCAGAAAAAAAAGACTAATATAATATAAGAAAAGTTAGTATAACTTTCCTCATAAAAAGATACAGTTTAATTTTTAATGATTAAACTGTATCTTTTTTATTTAGCCTCTTAAATTTTTTATAGTTGATGCAAAATCTTTTGAATTTATAATTGCACTTCCTGCAACAAGAATTTCTGCTCCTGCATCTATAACCTTGTCACAATTTTCTAGGTTTATTCCACCGTCAGCTTCTATATAACAATCTAAACTTTCTTTTTCTATATATTTTTTTATTTCTTTTATTTTCTCTATTGTGCTATCTATTAACTTTTGGCCACCTTTTCCTGGTTCAACTGTCATCACTAATACTAGATGAACAAATGGCAAAAATTTCAATACCTCTTCTATTGGAGTTAATGGTTTTATAGAAATTCCAACCTTTATATCCTTTTGACGTATATACTTTATAATATCAAATACTTCTTCCTTGTCTTTGCAAGCTTCTAAATGAAATGTAATAATGCTTGGATTAAAAATAGCATAACTATCTATATAATTTTTCAAATCTTTAACCATTAAGTGTACATCTAATGGAATTTGAGTTATTCCATTTAAGTATTCACCAAACTCTAGCATTTTATCATTTGTATTGTCTGTTACAAATTCACCATCCATTACATCTATATGGAAATAGTCTGTTTTTGCTTTTTCTAAATCATATATTGTATTTATTATATTTTCTTTTTTTACTCCTAATATTGAAGTTGATATTTCTACCATTTATGTTCCTCCTTGTCTTTTAGTTCTAAATATATCTTGCAATAATTTTCATATCTGCTATTTGATATTTTTCCCTCTTGAAATAATTTTTTTATCGCACAATTTTGTTCTTTTACATGTGTACATCCCACAAACTCACAACTTGCTATTTCATTTTTAAATTCTTTAAAATATTTGTCTAACTCTTTATATGAAATCTCGCTTATATCAAAAGTTGAAAATCCAGGAGTGTCCGCTAAATAAGTGTTTCTTTCAACTTCATACAAACTTGTAATCGTTGTTGTATTTTTACCTTTCTTATTCTTTAAACTTATTTCTCCCTCTTTCGTAATATTTTCTTCAAATATATCATTTATTAAAGTTGATTTTCCAACTCCAGAATTTCCAGAAAATGCACTTATCTTATTCTTTAAAACTTTCTTAATTTCATCAACTCCAATTCCGAGTTTAGCATCTGTTTTTATAACTTTGTATCCTATATTAGAATATATTTTTTCTATATCTAAAAATGATTGATTTGTGTCTAAATCAATTTTATTTAATACAATTACAGATTCTATACCTAAAAGCTCGGCAAATGCCAATTGTTTATCTAACATTAATAAATCTGGCTTTGGGTGTTTGCTAGAAACCACAAATATTATTTGATCTATATTAGCCATTTTAGGTCTTTTTATATATACTTTTCTTTCTTCTATTTTTTCTATTACTGCTTGTTTTTTTTCATTATCTAAAATTTGACATTCTACCAAATCTCCAACAACTGGGCTTATTTCATCTTTTTTTAATTTTCCCCTAGCTGTTGCCTCATATACTTCTTTATCTATCTTTATTCTATACAAGTTAGCAATGTTTTCTATTATTCTTCCTTGCATCCTTCCTCCTCTAAGATTTTTATATTTTTGGTCTTTCTTCCAATATTTTTTTAATTTCAGGTTGCTCTTTTGCAAACTCTTTACCGTCAATATTTCTACTGGCATTATATCATTTAGCTTCATGTTTTACAATTGTTTTATTTATAATAATTTCAACATTAACAAGTTTGAGGAGCCCCAATGGGGCTCCTCTCCGAAAGATTAATGGGTTTCCAAAAGGTTTTCAACCTTTTCACAGAAGCTCTGCAGAGACTCCGTTTCATAGCAAACTTCGATGTTGTCTGTAGTCTGCTTTACCTTGCTGACTTTTCTTACCATCACAACCAAAGCCTTAATAGCTTTAATCTTCTCATTTATTTTTTATTCAAATGTATAGCTTGAAGTACTACTTAGTGTTAAGTCTTTTGTTTTCTTTAAAACTCCGTCAACGTATACTTTTACTGTAACTGTGCCTTTTCCACTTATTGTTACTGAATTAATTGTTGTTGAGTTTAAATCCACTTTTTTATTATATACTGTATCACCATCAACTGTAATTTTTAAGTCCTTCTTTTTATCTGATTCCTTTAAATCTTCATTTGAAGCATCATAACCGCCTGTAACAGATTTTACATTTACATCTATTGTAGCTTCTTTAGTTTCCTCAAACTTATTTACTGTTATTGTTATTGTTGTTCCTTCATCTACTTCTTTTCCTGCATTTACACTTTGAGCTATAACTACTCCATTTTCTTTAGAAGTATCTGAATCATATTTTACCTCTACCTTTAAATTCTTATCAGTAATTGCTGTTCTGGCTTCGGCTTCTGTTTTTCCCATTACAGATGGAACTTCTGCTTGTGCCACTCCAGTACTTACATGAATTATAACCTTATCTCCAGCATTTGCAGTTGTATTTGCAGCTGTCTCTTGACTTATTACAATTCCAGCTTCTACTGTTTTGCTTGCTTCTTCTACTTTTTCTACTTCTAATTTAGCTTCTTCTAATGCTTTTACAGCTTCATCATACTTCATTCCAATAACCTTTGGAACTGTAGTTGTTTCTGTTCCTTTACTTATTACAACACTTATTGTTGATTTTTCTTTTATTTTAAAGTTATCTCTGTAAGGTGGATCTTGTGTCATAATCTTGCCAGCTTCAACTTCCGTGCTATATGCTTCGTTTACTTTATTATATTTTATTTTCAGCTTATCTAGTTCTGCCTTTGCTTCTTCTTCTGTCATATTAACTAGATTAGGAATTTGAACCTCTTTTGGATTTGCTAAGTCCATTATTACTGATGTAGCAAGTAAACTTATTCCAAATAACACTAAGCATAATAATATTATTGCTGGTACCTTAGCCTTTGGATGTTTTTCAAAAAATAGTGCAATTTTATTTTTCTTCTTCTTTTCACCTTTATTTTTCTTGTCTAGCATATCATCTGTAATTGCATCCATTCTTCTTGTAAGACCATCATCTAACTCTTCATTATATACAAAATCTCCATCTGGATCTTTAAGAGCTTTGTTTAAATCTTTTATCATTTCTGTTGCAGTTTGATATCTTGCCATAGGCTCTTTTTGCATTGCTTTTAATATTATGTCATTAACAGCCACTGGTATATTTTCATTTATCTCTATTGGTTCAACTGGACTCTCTTGCATATGTTTTAATGCTACCGATACTGATGTATCTGCATCAAATGGTACTCGACCTGTTAGCATTTCATACATCATAACACCAACAGAATAAATATCTGTTTTACCGTCGGTGTTGCCACCCTTTGCTTGTTCAGGTGCTATGTAGTGAACAGAACCGATTGCTTGTTCTGTCATCGTTCTTGTAGCAGAATTAAAGTTACGGGCAATACCAAAGTCAGTTACTTTGATAGTACCGTCTTGAAGCAACATAATGTTCTGTGGCTTAATGTCACGGTGAACAATACCCTTTTCATGAGCGTGTTGTAATGCTCTTAAAATTTGAGTTGTTAGGTGCAATGCTTCTTTCCACTGAATTACACCTTGCTGAGCGATATACTCCTTAAGAGTAATACCGTCAATATATTCCATAACAATATACTGAATCATATCACCAAAAGAAACATCATAAACCCTTACAATGTTTGGATGTGAAAGAACAGCAATAGATTTACTTTCGTTTTTAAATCTTCTGATAAAGTCTGCATTATCAAGAAATTCATCCTTTAGAATTTTGATTGCAACTTCTCTATCGTCAACAGTATCGTAACACCTATAAACATTGGCCATACCACCAACACCGATAAGTTCTTGGATTTCATATCTACCGTCAAGCTTTTTGCCTGTGTACTTATCTATCATAATTCTTCCTCCTTAATATATTGTAATAACGGTAATGTTGTCTGTGCCACCACCGAATTTAGCTTCTTCAACTAACTTGTCGGTAATTTGGTTCTTAGGGTTGTTATTTACAACCTCTGCAATTTCCTCTTTGCTGACACAATTAGTTAAACCATCGGTACAAATAATAACAATATCTCCCTGTTTATATTCGTACTGAGTATAATCCACTTTGATAGTATTCTTTACACCGATTGCTCTAGTAATAAAGTTTTTGTTCGGGTGAACTAAGGCCTCATCTTCTGTAATCTCCCCACGACTTACCATTTCTTGAACTAAAGAATGGTCCTTAGTTAGCTGATAAGCCTTATGATTACGAACAAGATATGTTCTTGAGTCACCTATATGTACAATATGAAGAATATTGTCCCTTAGGAATACACACTCACAAGTAGTGCCCATTCCGATAAGTTCAATATTTTTTTGAGCTAAATTATAAACTTCAAGGTTTGCACCGGAAACTATGTTTGTAAGTAGTGCATATAGTTCTTCGTTTGTGAAATCACTGGTATATAGATTTTTCATTTCCCTAGCTATATATTCACAAGCAGTTGTTGAGGCTGTGTGGCCACCATTAGCACCACCCATACCGTCACAAACTACAGCCCATACTGCACCGTCACACATTTTTCCGGAAAGACAATAATCCTGATTATCGTTTCTGACAAGACCTTTATCTGTTTTACTATGTATATTCAAGATTACTTTCCTCCTTTCTTGTGCTTACCTTTTAGTTGTCCACAACTTGCATCAATATCGCTGCCTAAAGTTCTTCTTACAGTAGCAGTAATACCATATTTAGCAAGTACATTGGTAAATGATATTAACCTTTCTTTGTTACTCTTGCGATAATCATTACCTGTAACATCATTTACAGGAATTAGGTTAACATGACACAGCATACCTTTTATTAAATTACCAAGTATATTAGCTGCTTCGTCACTATCATTTACACCATCAATCATAGCATATTCAAAACTTACTCTACGATTGGTTTTATCTATATAATACTTGATGGCTTTCATAAGCTCATCAATGTTATAAGCATCGTTAATTGGCATCGTTGCACTTCTCATTTTATCAGTTGGTGCATGGAGAGAAACAGAAAGTGTAATCTGTAACTTTCTATCAGCCAAATCATAAATTCGTGGAACAATACCACAGGTTGACAAGGTAATATGCCTTTTCCCTATATTCAGTCCATCATCTGATGAAACCAAATCAAGGAACTTCATTACATTGTCATAGTTATCAAGTGGTTCACCCATACCCATAAGAACAATATTGGAAATTCTTATGTTAAGGTCTTTTTGGGCTGATTCTATTTGGGCAATCATTTCACCGGCAGTAAGGTTTCTTGTAAAGCCTTGCTTACCTGTTGCACAGAACTTACAACCCATTTTGCAACCTACTTGAGTTGATATACAGATTGTGTGTCCGTGGTGATAACTCATCACAACAGACTCAACACATTGCTCATCATTAAATTTAAACAAATACTTAACTGTACCATCATACCGTGAAATTTGCTTTTTTTCAATATATGCAACAGAAATGTAACAATATTCACTTAACTTTTCTTTTAAGTCCTTTGGTACATTCTTCATTTCATCAAAGGAAGTTACACCTTTGTTTATCCATTGGAAAATTTGTTTTGCTCTAAACTTTGGGCAATTTAATGATGAAATAAGCTCTTCAATTTCTTGTAAATTCATTGATTTTAAATCAGTCATTTAATCACCCTTTCTCAGTATTGCAAAGTAGAAACCATCTGAATTATTAGTTTGTGGGAACAATGAACATTCATATTCATTTTCCTTTATGGTTCTTTTAATATTCTTTGGAAGAATTAACTTCTCACCTACAAAATCTTTATGTTCACTTAGGAATTTTTCTACTAAAAGATTGTTTTCTTTTGGGTTAAGGGTACAAGTGGAATACATTAATTTTCCACCGTTTCTTACTAGATTAGCAGATGAACATAAAATTTTATACTGTATTTCTGTTAAGTCATTATTAACTATATTATCTTTATATCTGATTTCCGGTTTTCTGCGAAGTAATCCAAGCCCTGAACATGGAACATCACAAATAACTATATCGGCAACATTCTCTTCATCAAATGAAGTTGCATCATTAATTTTAGTATTTATAATACTTATTTCTAACCTTTTAGAAGTGGAATAAATCAGCTTGATTTTATGTTTATAAAGGTCATAAGAATTTATCTTACCTTTATTGTTCATTAGGATTGCACCGGTAAAGGACTTACCTCCGGGTGCTGAACAAACATCATACACAACATTATTTTCTTTAGGTGATAATGTTGTTAATGCTATATTTGAAGAAAGGTCTTGTATGTAAAATTCTCCATACTGAAAGGCTTTAATATTTTCTACCGAACCTGTATTTTTCAGAGTAATTACATTTTCTAAAATAGACTTTTCAGCAATAATATTTTCTTCTCTAAGATTTTCAATTAAAGTATCTTCATCAGTTAAAAGTGTATTAACTCTGGCATATAGTGGAGGTCTGCCATCTACTGAATTTAGCATATGGGTAGTTACCTTTTCACCATAACTATCTAACCATAATTTTATAATATCTTCCGGTACTGAATACTTCACTGATAGTAATTTTGTTCTGTCTTTAATTTTACTTAAATCACACTTGGTTTCTGCTCTTGAGATACTTCTAAGAATACCGTTAATGAAACCTGATGACTTAAAAAGTCTTAAATTCTTTGCAAGTTGTACTGCCTCGTTAACAGATGCATTATCCGGAACTTTGTCCATATAAAGCATCTGATAAACTGACATTCTAAGGATTACTAAAGTTTTGGTTTCTATTTTCTTTAGTCTTACAGAAGAAAAGCTACGGATTACATAGTCAAGAGTTATCTTCTTTTCCAGTACTCCGTAAATAATAGCTGAGGCAAAAGAAGAGTCTAGCTTATTAAGATTATTCTCTTTTAATGCTTTATTCACTGCAATTGAACTGTAGGACTCTTCAGTTTCAATTTTATAAAGCACATCAAATGCTACTCTTCTTGGGCTTTTCATCTATTATCTTCTCCTATTATTTGCAATAAAAATAAGTCTTAGTAATTGTAGTAAAGCAGTTGCTGCTGAGGCAACATAAGTCATAGCGGCTGCTTGTAAAACTTTCTTTGTACCTTCATATTCTTCAGGGTAAAGTAGGTTAGTATCTCTGATACACTTTAATGCTCTTCTTGATGCATCAAACTCTACAGGTAAAGTTACGAAAGTAAAAAGAACTGATGCTGAGAAGAATATGATACCTAGCCATAAGCAGAATGAAAACTGTGTTGGCAAAAATAAACCTACTAAGAAAAGTATCCATCCTAAACTAGAACCTACCCTAGCAATTGGCACAATAGCACCACGAATTTTGTTTGGTACATAACCTGTAGCGTGTTGTACTGCGTGACCTGCTTCGTGACAAGCAACACCTACTGCTGCAACAGAAGCTACATTATAAACACTATCGGAAAGTTTGATAACATTTGTTCTTGGGTCAAAGTGGTCTGTTAAATTACCTGCAACTTGCTCAATACGAACACCATGAACACCATAATGGTTTAAAACATACTCAGCTGCTTGAGCACCTGTCATACCACGCATATTCCTTACATTGCTATACTTGCTAAAATTGCTGTTTACTTTAACTTGACATATAAGTGACAAAATAAGGCATGGTAGCATAAACACAATATATGTCCAGTCAATACCATAAAAGTAATGATACATAATTTATTCTCCTATAACTGTGCCTTTTTCAAGTTTATGACCTTGTAAAAAAGCTTTAGAATCCATCTTTTTTTTGCCCTGCAGTTGAACAGTATTTACAACAACTGCACCTTCACCACAAGCAATAGTAAGCGGATTTGTGTTTAAAATTTCACCGGGTTTACCTTTACCCTCTGTAAGTCTTGTTTCAAAGATTTTTAGGACTTTGCCATTAAGTTTTGTTGAAGCAACAGGCCATGGTGAAAGTCCCCTAACTTGGTTATGAACTTGTAAATTAGTCTTTGAAAAATCAATATTACACATTGACTTATCAAGCATTTTTGCATATGAACTTTTACTGTCATCTTGCTTGATAGGATGAAGTTCACCTTTTTCTGCTTTTTCAAGTGTATCAAGGATTAGCTTACCACCCATTTCTGCCAATGTATCAAAGACTTCACCGGCAGTATCGTTGATGCCGATTTCATATTCCTTAGTTTCAAGAATATCACCAGTATCAAGACCTTTTTCCATATACATTGTAGTAACACCTGTAACCTTGTCACCGTTTAAAACGGACCACTGAATGGGTGCTGCACCTCTGTACTTTGGAAGTAAAGAACCATGAACATTGATACAACCATACTTTGGAATATTCAAAATATTTTCAGGTAAAATCTGCCCATAAGCAACAACAACAATTACATCAGGATTAAGTTCCTTAATAATTTCATAGCTATCGCTATCCTTTAATTTTACCGGTTGATAGACAGGTATTCCTAACTTTTCAGCACAAACCTTTACATCAGGTGGTGTTAGTATCATTTTTCTGCCTACCGGTTTATCCGGCTGAGTAAAGACAGCTTGTACAAAATGAACTTTTGCAATATTTTCTAATGATGGAACTGCAAAGTCCGGAGTACCCATAAAAACAACATTCATTAGCCTAACTCCTCTGGGTCTAACATTCTAACAACAATATCCTTAAATACAATACCGTTTAGATGGTCAATTTCGTGACAGAAAGCCTTTGCTAAAAGTTCTTCACCTTCCATTTCAAAGAAATTACCGTTACGGTCTTGAGCCTTTACTTTTACATACATTGGACGCTTAGTGATACCGTATTCTCCGGGGAAAGATAGACAACCTTCTGCCGTTTCTTGTTCACCACTTGTTTCAATAATTTCAGGGTTAACAAGTTCAATTACACCCTCACCAATATCAATAACCACAACTCTTCTTAGCATACCAACCTGTGGACCTGCAAGACCTACACCGTCAGCTTTGTGCATTGTTTCAGCCATATCATCAAGAAGTGTTGCTAACTTATCGTCAAACTTCTCTACATTTCTACATTTCTTATGAAGAATCTCGTCTCCATCTTTTACAATATTTCTAATAGCCATACTCATTCACCTAATTAAAAGACAGTGGATTTATATCTACTGTTATACCTATATTTTTAAATTCCTTATTCTTAGAAAATTCAAGTAATGTTTCCTTAATAACTCTACGGAAATCCTTTGAATTTCTACACTTAATTATAGTCTTGTATCTATATTTATTATTTACCTTATAAACATAGGCTTGGCTTGGTCCAAGCACTCTTAAAGGCATACTGCTATAATTATTTTTGATTTTGTTAATTAAGGCATTTTGAAAGGCGTTTGCACACTTTATTGTTGCACCCTCAATTATACCTTGATAACCTATAAGACAAATGTCGGAAAAAGGAGGATAAAGCAGAGCTTTTCTCACTCCTATTTCACCTTTATAAAATGTATCATAGTCTTGCTTTGCCGATAGACCTATAACATAATTTTCCGGTGTTGAAGTTTGGATAACTGCAACACCCTTTGAGTCACCTCTGCCGGATCTACCAACTACTTGAGTTAGCAAAGAAAATGCCCTTTCGTAACTTCTGTAATCATCAGAATAAAGCATTTGGTCGGCATTGATAACACCTACCAATGTTACATTTGGGAAGTCAAGACCTTTAGCTACCATTTGTGTACCGATAAGAATATCATATTCACCATTTGCAAAAGCAGTAAGTTTTGTTTCATAACTACTTTTTGTCATTGTGGCATCAGCATCCATCCTTAATACTCTGGCACTTGGGAACATATCAACAAGTTCTTGTTCTGCTTTTTGAGTACCTGCACCACTAAACTTTAGTGTGTGCTGATGACAGTCCGGACACTCATCCGTATAAGGAACTGAATGGCCACAATAGTGACACATCATTCTATTGTTTGCACTATGGTATGTCATAGAAATTGAACAATTGGGACAAGTTACAACTTGACCACAACTTCTACAACTTAAAAATGTATTGTATCCTCTTCTGTTAAGAAGAATAATAGACTGCTTTTTATGAATTAAGTTACTTGAAATAAGTTCTTTTAGTGTTGTTGAATAGTTACTAAAATTACCTTTCATTTGTTCTTCGTTCATATCAACAACAGAAACTTGTGGTAATGTTGCTTTACCATATCTTTCTGTTAATTTTACAAGATTATAAATTCCTTTTTCAGCCATATAGAAACTTTCTACACTTGGAGTAGCTGAAGAAAGAAGTAACAAAGCGTTATGCTTATAGCATCTAAACTTTGAAATATCTCTTGCATTATATCTTGGTGTTTGTTCGGATTTATAGGAACTTTCTTGTTCTTCATCCATAACAATCAAACCGATATTTTTTAGTGGGGCAAAAACTGCACTTCTTGTACCCAGAACAATTTTTGCATCTCCTCTACTGACCCTTTTATATTCATCAAGTCTTTCGCCTATTGATAAACCACTATGGAATACTGCAACATTATCCCCAAACCTTGAAGTAAATATTTTGATTAACTGAGGTGTTAATGCAATTTCAGGTACCATTAATATTGTACCCTTATTATCATTAAAACACTTTTCAATTAACTTCATAAATACTGAGGTTTTGCCACTGCCTGTAACACCATAAAGTAAAGAAACTGAAGCTTTGTCATCACAATAGTTACTGTATAAATTATCAAAAGCAGACTGTTGTGATGGGCTTAAAACCACTTCATCTTTCTTTACATCTGAAACAGTATAAGGAATTCTCATAACTTCATCAGTAAAGTACCTTGCAATCTTTTTCTTAACTAAAGAATCGGTTACTGACTGGGTGTAGCCTGTATAGT